>Ga0308406_1001117_pt1 | contig 10662 bp, 6 predicted proteins | sample HotsprSampleMSe1_FD_203474 | JGI IMG/M metagenome (GOLD analysis project Ga0308406, IMG submission 203474) | Hot spring phototrophic mat microbial communities from Mushroom Spring, Yellowstone National Park, Wyoming, United States - 20060911_MSe1 ...
ATACTTAAAAAATCATCCAAATATTAAAGCAAGTATTAAAATTAACTATCAACATAATCCTCATTATACTCATGCTGGTTTGCAAGTGGCTGACTATGTGGCTTATGCCATTTTTCAAGTTTTTGAAGGAAAAAATTATCGATGGTATGGTTTAATCAAAAATAAAATAGGTAAGATCCACGATATCCTTAATAAAAAATACTATACTCGGAGTAATCCGCTTGAACTATCCACTTAAGGGAAGTGCGAACTTCGCACGTTTCATTAAGCGGATTACTCTAAGGATAGTATCAATTAAATTATAACACAAAAAATTTTAAAAATGTCAAGGTAAAAAAAGAATTGGAATTTATTTTCTTTGTCAACCTCAAGTTATCCTACCAAATTAACCTAAAAAAACAATTTTTTAACTAAACCATCTTAAATGCGGTCGCATAGAGCTGGTATACCCATATCACTTAAGTTTTAAACTTTTTGTCATGCATTGTTCTTTGATTCATAAAGCGATCATAAAACCATTAATTTGTCATTCCTGGCTCCAACTAAGAATCTATATTATTGTCATTCTTTATCCTCCGATTCGGAGGTCGAGCTTGATCAGGAATCTATATAATTTTACAACCTCTTTTAACAACAGTTTTTCATTATCACAAAGAAATGGTAAAGGTTGAAAAAGAGGAGAGGATTTGGGAGAATATAGGGTAGAGATTGATTGAAAAATCAAGAAAAATTGGTTTACACTTGACAACCAACATTTTTTATGTTATAATATAAAATATGCAAAATCAAAATCCCCAATATATTTCTACTTCTGATTTAGCCAATATTCTTGGAGTTACTCGTCAAGCAATCCAAAAACGTTTTAAAAATGAACCAAATATTAAAACAATTCAGGTGGGAAGTAGTTTTTTGTATGTGGTTGATACCCTACCGGAAGATATAAAAGAAAGAATTAGAAAAAGTCAAAAAGAAGCCGCTGAAAATGTCATAAAAAAATCAAAAGAGAAAAAGGGTAGCGTTGATCTTAAAAAAGAGCTTTGGACTGCCGCTGATAAATTAAGAGGCAATGTCGACCCAAGTGATTACAAACATATAGTCTTAGGATTAATTTTTTTGAAATATGTTTCTGATGCTTTTTATCAAACAAAAAAGAAAAATGAATTTCAAGTTTCTGATGTTTCCAGTCCTTATTATTTAGAAAATGAAGAAGCAAGAAAATTTTATCTTGAACAAAAAGATCCATATTTAAAAGAAGGAGTTTTCTATGTACCAGAAAAAGCCCGATGGGACTATCTGCTTCAAAACTCAAGTCAACCCAATTTTGGCCGTCTTTTAGATGAAGCGATGGAAACTTTGGAAGAGGAAAATCCCCAGCTTAAAGGCATTTTGCCAAGAGAATATTCTAGAACTTTAATTGATAATCATGTTTTAGTCGAATTAGTCAATCTTTTTTCAAAGATTAATTTTTACGACTTTGAAAAAGAAAGAGATTTGTTAGGTGAGGTTTATGAGTATTTTTTAGGTCAGTTTGCTGATTCTGAGGGAAAAAGAGGTGGTGAGTTTTTTACCCCACAATCAATTGTTAAGCTTTTGGTTGAAATTTTAGAACCATTTGAAGGAGCAAGAATTTTTGACCCGGCCTGTGGTAGTGGTGGGATGTTTGTCAAATCTGGTGAATACTTAAAAAATCATCTAAAAGATAAAAATAAAATTTCTTTTTATGGTCAAGAGTTGAATCAAACTACTTGGAAACTTTGCAAAATGAATCTGGCTTTGCGAGGATATACCGGGATGATTGAGCAAGGAAACTCATATTATGATGATAAGTTTTTAAATATGCGATTTGACTTTGTTTTGTCTAATCCGCCATTTAATGCTGAATGGGAGCCAAAAAGGCTTTCTCCTTCTGATCCAAGATTAAAATATGGTATCCCCCCATCAAGCAATGCCAATTTTTTATGGATTCAACATTTTATTTATCATTTAGCCCCAAATGGAATGGCTGGTTTTGTGATGGCCAATGGTGCTTTGGCAGTGGGAGGTAAAGAAGGAGAGATAAGAAAAAAAATCGTTGAAGATGATTTGATTGATGTGATTATCGCTTGTCCGGCAAAACTTTTTTTTAATGTTTCTTTGCCAGTTTCTTTGTGGTTTATCACTAAAAATAAAGCCGATGGTCGTTTTCGAAGTCGCAAAGGAGAAACTCTTTTTATTGACGCACGAGAAATTTTTACTCAAATTTCTAGAAAACAAGTTAAATTCTCCCAAGAACAAATTGAAAAAATTGCAAAAACTGTCCGTGCTTGGCGAGGGGAGGAAGGAGCAGGCGAATATAAAGATATTCCTGGTTATTGCAAATCAGCCACTTTAGAGGAGATAAGAAAAAATGATTATGTTTTGACACCAGGAAGATATGTTGGGGTAAAAGAGGAAGAAGAAGATGGAGTGCCTTTTGAGGAAAAGATGAGAAAATTAACAGCTGATTTGGAGGAATTTTTTAAACAAGGAAAAGAATTGGAGGAAAAGATAAGAAAGAATCTAAAAATAGTTATGACTAAGTCAATCTAAGCTAAAATTCTTGATTGGAAGGATAAAAAATTAACTTAGCTAAAAACTGGTTCGGGGGAACACGCCCCCTCCCCAGTTTTTAGCACTATTTGTATTTAATCATATCTTTTCTAATTTGTCAAGGGGTCATTAAAAAAAATAAAAGTTAAAATTTGCAAAATGGATAAAAAAAATACTAACAATCAAAATCTTCCCCCTGGCTGGCGAAAGACGAAGTTGGGGGAGATTGTAAATATTAAAATGGGGCAATCACCAAGTTCTCAATTTTATAATTCTAGAGGCGAAGGATTACCTTTTTATCAAGGAATAACAGATTTTGGTTCTAAATATCCTAATAAATCTGTTTATTGTAATAATCCGATAAAAATTGCAGAAAAAGGTGAAATTTTATTTTCAGTACGTGCTCCAGTAGGAGAAATTAATATCGCTATTGAAAAAAGCTGTATTGGTCGAGGTATTGCTGCACTATCTATGAAAAATAATAACAATGCTTTTTTGTATTATTTATTAAAATATAATACCCAATACTTCAAAAATATTTCTGGAGGAACAACTTATGAAGCTATTGGAAAAGATCAAATTTTAGAAATAGAAATTGAAATCCCCGAAGACCCAAACGAACAAAAACGGATTGCTAATATTCTTTCTGCTTTTGATGATAAGATTGAGGTGAATAATAAAATCATAAAAACCCTAGAAACAATGGCGCAGGAGATTTTTAAGGAATTTTTTGAAAAAAATTCAAAATTTGAAGAAGATAATATCAAAAACGCCGAGGAAATTTTTGTTTTTGAAAGAGGTATTGAACCTGGTTCAAAATTTTATAGCGAAATTAAAAAAGAAGGTTATATGGCTTTTTATCGAGTTAGAGATTTGGATAATCAAAATCATGTTAATGTCTATATCCCCAAAGAAATAGCAAATGGAAAAATATGTAGAGAAAATGATGTTTTGATTTCTTTGGATGCAACCGTAGGTAGAGTAAAAATAGGATGTAGTGGTGCTTATTCTTCCGGAATAAGAAAAGTTTATTCAAAAGATGGATTTATTAAAAATTCATTTATTTACTTTTGGTTAAAAAGTCATTATGTTCAAAATACCATATTAAAACACGCTTCAGGATCGACGATTTTACACGCTGGACAATCACTAAAATTTCTAACTTTTCCTCTTAATAAAAACCTCATAGAAAAAATTCAATTTATTATTGATCCAATGTTTATTAAAATTTTAAAAATTTTAAAAGAAAATCAAACATTAGCCGCAATTCGCGATTTGTTGTTAATAAAGTTAATGAGAGGAGAGATAAGGATATGAAAAAATATAACCTGAAAGACGTATTAATTTATTTGAATAATATTGTTAACAGAACAAATTATGACATCTTAGATAATTTTCAATCAAAAAGAAGAATTACTTCGTTATTAAAAAAAGCTTGTAAAATTACTAAATTATCAATCTCAGAATTATTAGCTAGAATATGTTTTAAGCCTAATAGCTCTAATATTGAAGATTTTGAAGCTTTTCTTGCTGAGTTGCGGGCTATATTTTGGTTAAAAAATTTTGGTTTTTCAAATATTATACCAATAGAACCTAGAAAAAAGTTTCCTCAACCAGATTTTCTAGCTAATTATAAAGGTAAAAAAAGCGCAATTGAGGTTTTTTGTTTAACAAAAACTCATGAACAGCAGAAAGATCAAACATTGAATGTCTACGTAAATTTTAATCCTCAATTTGAAGGATCAAAATTTGGACGCGATTTTATTTCTAAAGCACAGGAAAAAATTTTACAATTAGATAATGTAAATACCGATATTAAGATATTACTTTGCGTGGTAAATTCTGAACCTATGATATGCTTAAATGATAAAGATAAATGGGATAAAAATGCTGAGTATCTTTTTAAGAGATTAAATTTAGAAAGTAATTATTATATTGGTATTCTGACTGGAGCAGTGGTAAATGGCGAGTTAACTGACACCATTTATCCTAAAATAAAATAAATTTATGACACATCTTAATGAAACAAATTTAACCGAACAACCAGTGATTGACTGGTTTAAGGGGTTGGGGTATGAGTATAAGTTTGGACCGGATATTTCACCAGGTGGGTTTTTGGTGGAAAGAGATGATTTTAAATTTAGATGAGATTAACAAACCTAAAAATGTTTCTTTATCTTTAGAAGAAACAATTTTAGAAAGGATTAAAAAGAAATTTTTAAAACATGATAAAGAGAAGATTTGTAATGTGGTAAACGCTTTAAGAATAGAAAGCCATTCAAATTTATTAATGCAACTAACTGACATAATATTAGGGGCGGTAATGTATGATTTTAAAGACAAATTTGGTTTATTAAGTCAAAAATTAAAAAATAAAAAAGAAGAAGTAGTAAGGGAATTAAGAGACGCATTTGGTGTTGAGTCATTAGCTTTTAGTTTTACTAAAAATAAGCCGGTATATTTTAATGTGTGGGAAGTAGAGTTTAAAAAAAGCGGGGGGAGCGACAAGTAACCGCATCCCCGCGTTGATATATATTATACTATAAAAAACTATAAAAAAGTCAAGTGTTATTATATTTTTTAACCTTAAAAAATATGTCTTTAAAACTTGAAGAAAAAACTTTAACCGAACAACCTGTGATTGAGTGGTTTAAGGGTTTGGGGTATGAATATAAGTTTGGACCGGATATTTCACCGGGCGGGGTTTTGGTGGAAAGAGATGATTTTAAAAAGGTTTTGCTTGAGGATAGACTGAAGGCTTCTTTGCGAAGACTAAATCCATCGCTTATAGAAAAAGCCATTGATGAGGTAATTTTTAAGATTAAAAAAATAAATTTCTCTAATTTAGAGTTGACCAATAAAGAGTTTTATCAGTTATTAAAAAATGGAGTTAGGATTGATGTAAGAGATAAAGAGGGTAATTTAAAGGGCGAATTTGCAAAGATTGTCGATTTTGAAAATCCCCTAAACAATGACTTTTTAGTTGTTAATCAGTTTACTGTCCAAGGATTTGAAAAAATTCGCCGACCTGATGTGGTAATTTTTATCAATGGTATCCCCATTGCCATCTTTGAACTAAAAAATCCAACGATTGAAGAAGCCACCATAAAAGAAGCTTTCAACCAACTTCAAGAGTATAAAAAAGACATTCCAGAAATCTTTAAATACAACCAAATTTTAGTCATTTCTGATTTAGTTGAGGCAAAGTATGGGACAATTTCTTCATCTTTTGAGTGGTTTAAAAAATGGCGCGGGATTGATGATCCTGATGAAAAGTCAGAAGGCGTTTCCGAGCTTGAGATTTTAGTTAAAGGGATTTTTCAAAGATCAAGACTTTTGGATATTATCAAAAACTTTATTGTCTTTGAGGCTGATAGCGAAAAAGAAACCTCAAAATACACCAAAAAAATATGTCTTTATCATCAATACTTTGGCGTCAATAAAGCTATTTTAAAAACCCTTGAAAAAATTAGACCAAAAGGAGATGGTAAGATTGGTATTTTCTGGCATACCCAAGGCAGTGGCAAAACTTTATCAATGGTTTTTTATGTCAATAAAATAAGAGAGATAAAAGAGTTAAAAAGTCCTACCTTTTTATTTTTAACTGATAGAAATGACTTAGATGGTCAGTTTTACAAAACATTTTTAAGAACTGGTTATCAGTATCTTGCTAAACAAGCATCAACTATTGAAGATTTAAGAAATAAATTAAAAAATCCTGGCAATGAGATAATCTTTACTACCATTCAAAAATTTGCTGATATTAATGAAGTTCTTTCTGAAAAAGAAAACTTTATTGTCATTGCTGATGAAGCCCATCGTTCTCAATATGCCATTCTTGCTGCTAAAGCAAGAAAAGCCCTACCCAACGCTTCTTTTATGGGAATAACCGCAACACCGATTGAAAATAATGATAGAAATATAAGATATGTTTTTGGTAATTATATTGACAAATATACCATCAGTCAGTCAATAGCTGATGGAGCAACGGTTAAGATATATTACGAGGGAAGATTAGTCCCTTTACACCTTACTAATTACTTTATTGATAACGAGTTTGAAGACTTAACCCAAGAGGTAGATTATCCAATAAAAGAAACTTTAAAGAAAAAAATAACTAAGTTGGAATCATTAATAATGGCTGATAATAGACTAGAGAAAATAGCCAATGATATTGTTTATCATTATAACAATCGACCAATTGAAGGAAAAGCAATGGTTGTCACAATTAGTCGCAATGTGGCGGTGAAGATGTATCAGTTAATCAAAAAAATTCCTAATTCACCAGAAGTGGCGGTTGTCGTTTCAAATCCCCAGGAGTTTAAAGATAAAATTCAAAAGGAAATTGATAATAATGAACTTGAAAAAAGATTTAAAAATCCTGATGATCCTTTGAAAATGGTTATTGTTTGTGATATGTGGCTTACTGGTTTTGATGTCCCAAGCTTAACCACAATGTATTTTGATAAACCACTAAAAAATCATACTTTAATGCAAGCTATTGCTCGCGTCAATCGCGTTTATAAAAATAAAACTGGTGGGTTGATTGTTGACTATATTGGTATTGCCGATGATTTAAGAAAAGCATTAAATCTATTTGACTCAAAATTCAAAGATGAAGCTTTAACTTCAATTGAAGAAATAAAGAATAAGATGTATGAAAAATATGATATTGTTAAAGCAATGTTTGAGGGAATTGACTATTCCAAGTGGAACTATTTATCTGGAGAAAAATTAGCTCAACTTTTTCAAAAAAGCCTTAATCATATTGTCACTGATCCAAAGACTGGTAATCTTGATGAAAAAAGAAAAGAAAGTTTTTTAAAGGAAAGTCTCGCTTTGATTAAACTTCACAATTTTGTTATGCCGGCAAAAGAAGCCTATGAGATAAAAAAAGATGTGGATTTTTTTAAAACCTTAAGAGCGGCTTTGCTTAAAAAAATAAAGGTAAAAACACCGATTTTTGATGGAGACTTAAAATTGGAAGAACCATTAAAAGAATTAGTCTCAAAAAGTATTGCCGCTGAGGGAATTATTGATATCTTTTCTTTTGAACAAAAAGAAAAATTGGATATTAGTTTATTGGATGAAAAATTTTTAAACAAAGCCAAAGAGTTAAAACACAAAAATTTAACAATTGAAATTTTAAGAAAAATTTTAGAGGATGAGTTAAAAATAAGAATTCGAAAAAATAGATTCCGTTATTATTCACTTTTGGAGTCAGTGCAAAAATTAATTGAAAGTTATGAAAATCGATTAATAAGCGCAAGTCGAATTTTAGAAAGATTGGTTGAATTAGCCAAAGAAATAAGAAAGGTTGATGATGAAGTGAAAAATATTGGTTTATCTGAAGAAGAGTTGGTTTTTTATGATGCAATAAAAAGTAAAAAAAACATTTTTGAAGATGAGAAATTAAAAAAGATTGTTAAAGATTTAGTAAGAGAAATTCGGCGTGATTTGATTATTGACTGGACTAATAATGAGATTATAAAAGCAAGAATTCGCGATAAGATAAGATTTTTACTTCTTAAAAACAATATCAAAACTACCGAGATAGAACCTTTGACTAAAGACTTATATGAGCAATCTTTTTATGTCTTTAAAGATTATAATTTTTCCTCTTAAAATCTATGCCCATCCAAAAATACTCAGTCAATCAACACCCTATCCAAACTCTTTTATCATGGATAAACTCCTCAGAAATTGCTATTCCCGAAATCCAAAGGCCATTTGTATGGGATGGGGTAAAGGTGAGGGATTTTATTGATTCTTTGTATCGTGGTTATCCGGTTGGTTATCTTATCTTATGGCGAAACCCTAATATTAGATTAAAAGATGGATCAATATCTTTTGGCAAAAGGATTTTGATTGATGGTCAACAGAGGATTACCGCTCTTATGACTTCAATTTTAGGCTGGGAGATTGTTGATAAAGATTATCAAAAAAGACGGATAAAAATTGCTTTTCATCCAGTTGAAAAAAGATTTGAAGTGGCCAATCCCGCTATTGAAAAAGATAAAAGTTGGATAAAGGATATCTCAGTTGTTTTTTCTTCTGATTTTCGCCTTTACAAAATGGTTGACGAATATTGTCAGTTAAATCCTTCTTATAAAAAAGAAGATATTTTTGAAAGTTTAGAGTCACTTCGTGGAATTGTTAACAATCATATTGGTTTAATTGAGCTTAACTCTGATTTGGATATTGATACTGTTAATGAAATTTTTGTTCGGATAAATTCAGCTGGTGTTTCTTTGAGTCAAGCAGATTTTGCCATGTCAAAAATTGCCGTTAATGAAAAGTTTGGCGGGATGGAACTAAGAAAAGCGATTGACTATTTTTGTCATTTGGCGATAAAGCCAGAGTTTTATGAAAACTTAAAAAAGTTAGATCCTGATTTTACCAATACTTCGTACTTTCAAAAAATGGAATGGTTAAAAAAGGAAAATGATAATCTTTTTGATCCCAAATACACTGATATGCTTCGGGTTGCTTTTACCTATAAATTTAAACGAGGAAAACTTCAAGATTTAGTTTCGCTTTTGTCAGGACGTAATTTTGAAACTCGCGCTTATGAAGAGACTATTGCCGAAGAATCTTTCAATCTTTTGAAAGAGGGAATTTTTGATTTTATGAATGAGAATAATTTTAAAACTTTTTTGATGATTATCCGATCATCTGGTTTCATTGATCCAGAAATGATTGGTTCAAGAAACGCTTTGAATTTTTCCTACATTTTGTATCTCACTTTAAAAAATCTTAATTTTAATCGAGCTTTGATTGAAACACTGGTTAGACGGTGGTTTGTTTTTTCAATTTTAACCCGTCGTTATTCCGGTTCACCAGAGTCAAAATTTGACTACGATATCCGTCAGATTCACAAAATTGGACCAAAAGAATATCTTGAAAGTGTCATTAATGCTGAACTGTCAGATGTTTTTTGGGACGAGGCTTTACCGCAGCAGATGAATACCTCAGTTGCCTCAAGTCCATTTTTTAATTTGTATCTTGCCGCTCAAATTATTGATAATGATAGGGGATTTTTATCAAAAGAGATTAAAGTTAAAGATTTGGTTGAAATAAAAGGTGATGTTCATCATGTCTTTCCCCGTCAGTATCTTAAAAATTATAATTTTTCTCGTGGTGATTATAATCAGATTGCCAATTATGTGATGGCTCAAAGTGAGATAAATATTGCCATTGGTGCAAAATCACCAAAAGTCTATTTTGCCGAAATTTTAGAGCAGTGTCGTAGTGGTAAATTAAAGTATGGGGGAATAGATAATGAAGAAAACTTATTTAAAAACCTTGAAGAAAACTGTATCCCAAAAGAGATTTTTGAGATGGAAAAAGATGATTATCAAAGGTTTTTAACTCTTTGAAGAAAACTTATGGCAAGGAAGATAAAGGGTTATTTTGAGAGATTGTGATTTTTGATATTTGTTTTGGAAGTTGGAGGAGATAGTTTTGATTAAAAATTAAATTTAATTTCCCAAGGATGGGAATGTTTATTTATTCTCTGTTAAAATATTTTTAAATATATCCATCACTTTAGAATCTCTTAATAAGGAAATTGAAAGAATTAAAGAAAGGAATAAAAAGGCTTTTGCTCTCCACTTTGACTTTGCCTTTTTTTAAAGAAGTTTGGAAGAATATGAATGTCTTTTTAAATAAACATTATTTTATTTTATTAATCTAAAATAAGCTGTTTTTAGAAACTATTTTAAAAATAAGCAAGCTATCTTATTTTTAAAATTTCCCCAAGTTGTCTTATTGATTCACCATATCTTGCCCAGTCACCTTCTTTTTGTGAAGATATCGCTTGGTTATATAAATCTTGAGCCCGTCTTAAAATATCTTCTAGTTCTTGACCTGAATCTTTTTTAACAAAATCTTCTTTTGATTCTTCTTCTGTCAATTTGGTCGCTGAAAAACCAAATATTTTTGACAAAGCTCCCTCTAAAGTCTCATCCATAGCAATTCTGTTCTCATAAGCAACAATCACTCTTTTAAGCTCTGGAATTTTTCCTGATTGTGCCTTAAGATACAAGGCTCTAACATAAATTAATGATTCCTCAATTGGAATAACAAGAAGAG
>Ga0308406_1001125_pt1 | contig 10618 bp, 10 predicted proteins | sample HotsprSampleMSe1_FD_203474 | JGI IMG/M metagenome (GOLD analysis project Ga0308406, IMG submission 203474) | Hot spring phototrophic mat microbial communities from Mushroom Spring, Yellowstone National Park, Wyoming, United States - 20060911_MSe1 ...
CGCTTGGCCGCTTCAATGAAGACGTTGGTATCGAGCAGGAAGACGGTATTTCTGTTCATCGCTGCCCTCCCAGGAACTGCGCGGCGTATTTGTCGAAGGTCTCGCCGTACAGGCCGGTCAGCCGGTAGGCATCGCGATAGGTCAACTGCCCTTCCTGCACTGCGCGGACGACGGCTTCGCCGAAGCGCCGGCTGAGCCTGAGGTTCTGCGTCGCAAAGAAGTCCCCGCCGGTTGCGCTGGCGCCCTTCGCGCGCCGCTGGGCGCGGTAGGCTTCATAGAAGCGGAAGAACTCGTCGCGGCTGATCGCCTTCAGGTCGAGCGCGCGGCGCGCTGCGACGACCTCGCTTACCTTGAAGTGGCGGGCGATCCGTTGAAAGCGGTCCGAATCTGCTGCCACCCGCGGCCAGACTTCCCTGAAAGCAGTGGCGGGCACGAGGAACTCCGCTGCGATGCGGTTACAAGCCTCCTCCACTTCGTCGTGAGCAGGTTGCAAGGCGCGCAGGTCAAACGCGGCGCTCCTGCCCAGCCACACATGGGCCAGCTCGTGGGCGAGCGTGAACATCTGGGCAGCTTTGCCATCAGCGCCGTTGATGAAAGCCAGCGGTGCATATTCATCTACCAACACGAACCCACGGAACTCGTCCACTGAAAGCTTCCGCCGTGTGTTGTTGCCGACGACGCTGTTCACCACGACTAGGACGCCGGCTGACTCCGCCCGCGCCCGCAGTGCGTGCAGGGCGTCGCTCCACGTCCGCTGGCTAGCAGCCCAATCGGTGGCCATCCCCAACGTCTGTCGCATTAACCCGGCCACTCGTTCTGGCTCGTCTTGGGCGCTGGCCGAGCCAACGAAGGAAAGCGGCTGCGCGCCGCGCTCGCTAAGGTATTCGCGCATCCAGGCCTGGCGCTGCTCCATCATTTGGATGGTCTCGGCCAAATCTGGACTGGGGGACTGTCCTGTTGCATCGGGCAGCGTGCGAAAGAAAGGGATGGGGAGGCTTTCTGTGGGGATCGCATCGAGGAAGAAATAGCCCAGCGGCACGCCGGCCGCTTTGGCGAGCGCCTCAAGCTGACGCAGCGTGGGTTGCGCTTCGCCTGAAAGCCATTTGCCCAGTTGACGAAACTTGGTCGTCAGGCTGGCCGGTGCGCGTTGTAGCGCCCAAGACAAAACGTCAAGATTAGGCTGAACTCGCGTGTGACTCATTCAACTTACCTCACAATCCATGTTTAGCTTTTTTGTATGCAGAGCAGATCCACGCGCATTTGGCGCGATCTGCGGATGGCGCCGGCAGATGGCGCGCTTAGTGTTGCCACGTGCTGCGGGTGACATGACCTACATCTTCCAATGCCGCGCGAACTCTTGATCAACGCGCTTGAGCGAATACTGAACAGCAGTGACGACGCCAACGTTCAAACTGATCATCAGCTTGGTCAACAGCTCGCCGTCTATTAGAAAGACGCGCACGGACTTGACTTGGGCAACGTAGTCCTTCGCCTCTTGGGTAAAGTAGGCAGTGGTGATGAAGATGCCCTTGCGCGCGCCGTGAGCCTGGAGCGCGCCGACGAACTGCTGGACGTGCGGTCGGCCGACGGCGTTTGACCAGCGCTTGGCCTGAATGTAGATCGCCTCTAGGCCCAGCGGGTCCTCCTCGATGATGCCGTCAATGCCGCCGTCGCCGCTCTTGCCGACAACCCGACCGCCATCGGTGCGAAAGTTGCCATACCCCATCTTCGCAAGCAGGTGCACCGACAGGCGCTCGAAAGCGTCGGGCGGCATGCTTCTGACGAGCTGAAGCAGCTCGGCTGCCAGCGACTGCTGGTAGCTGTGATAGAGCTGCTCGATCTGCTCAGCCAGGCTGTCCAGCGGTGCGCAGGCCGGCTTTACCTTTTTGGTCTTAGAAGTAGTAAAGAAATCACTTAGAAACTTGCTACTACCTCTAAGGTCTAGGTTATTAGGTATTGACTTTCTATATCTGGCCTTCTTATTCATTAGGCACTCCTTTTAGGAATAATTATAATAGGATTTTAGAAACTGTCAAGGGCACGCCTCTTCCTATCCCTGGTGCTAAATCTTTAGTGTCGTTAGGTGGTGTTTAGTTCTGGCTTTCTGTTTGTCTATCGTGAAATCTGAACGACAGCGAAGGTCTCGGTGGTGAGTGGCAGAAGTGCTTGAGGAGAGGGTGCGCTGGTGAGTGCTTGATTAACCCAGCGCGAATGCACGCCACGTATCCCCTATAATTCAGACACCATCTTGATTAGGCGGTTCGCGTTTTTGGATGTAAGGAGGCATGAGGGATATGGTAGATGGAACGCAAAAACGAGAGTTTCCGCGGCTGCGCCGGCGCGCCTTCGTGCGTTTGCTCGGGCTAACGTTCGGTTTAGGTGCGACCAGCGCCCTGGCTGCCTGTGCGCCAGCGTCTGGCGAACCCGAGATGCGCTTTATTTACCCTCAGCAGGGGGTGCGCGTGCCGAGCACGGAGTTCACCGTGCAACTACAGGTGCGCAACTTTCGCCTGGTGCGGCCCGGAGCGCCGAAGCCCGGCGAAGGACACCTCCACCTCTTCATCAACGTGCCGGCGAGTGACATCCCCGATGGCCAAATCATCCCGCTCGATCAGAAAGACAAATACATTCACTTAGGCGCGCCGCCGTTTACCTCGCGCACGATCACGTTGCCGCCGGGCGTGCACACGCTAACCGCGGTGATGGCCGATGGCCTGCATGCCAAGCTCGCTATCCCCATTCCAGTAAGCGTCACCTTCCTCGTACAACCTTGAGTCAGCGATAGCGCGCGACGGCGCGTCGTCCATCAAACAATGCACATCAGAATGTCTCGCGGGCTGCTTGTCCCAGCCAGCCCGCTGCCGAAGCTGGCAGCGCGGCCCGCGCCTGTGAGCGCTTGACAGAAAGATGAGGCCGTCGCTCACCTAATTCTGGGATAATCCATCGTGCTTAATGCTAAGCACTCTTAGCAGCCGTGGGTTTGCAGTAGCCTGCGTGCTTTGCCAGCTGGGTGTCGCGTTGCTCATCGCCAGCGTGCCGCTGCTATGCTTGGCATACTGTGAAACCGCAGCGAACGCTCAGCCAGCTTCCTTTCACTGGCACTCGCCTGCGTCACACCATCTTCATTCGTCCGTGCCTCGTGAGCATGAGCCGTTGATCGCGGCCTTGCAGACGCTGCTGCGCACAGCAACCGAATGCTTACCTGTTGTGCAGTGCTGGGGCATCGTGCTGAGCGCAACGGCGACCCTCAGCGCACTGCGCGCGCCGACCTCGGCGTGCGCAGATCCGCGCCCTCCTATCCCGCCGCCCCGCCTGCGCGCCGCTTTGCATTGAAGGTTCTTCTTTGACGAATGCGGGCGCGACGTGCAGCCCAGCGTGCTCGCGGGCCAAGTGGAGGGCTGGATTATTGTCTTGTTTCGCGTTTGTTCTTGTGGATAGGAAGGCTGAACATGAACGTGAGAAGTATGTTTGTCGCGCTGGTGGCCGTCTCGCTGGCCGCCTGCGCTGCGCCGGTCCAGAACGCCGGCAGTGGACAGAGCGAGATCGTGGTGAAGGATGCCTGGGCGCGCCCGGCGATAGGCATGCACGGCGATGGTGGACATAGTGGACATGGCGGGCACGGTGGCCAGGTCAGCGCTGCCTACATGGTGATAGAAAACAAGGGAGATGCCCCTGACCGCCTGCTCAGCGCAGCGGGCGACGTGGCCGGCATGATCGAGGTGCATCAGACCACCCAGAAGAACGGCATGATGATGATGGAGGAAATGAAGGACGGCCTCGAAGTGCCGGCCAATGGGTCGGTCGAGCTGAAGCCAGCCGGCTATCACATCATGCTGATGGACCTGAAGCGCGATCTGAAACCGGGCGATGCCTTCAAGCTCACCTTGAAGTTCCAGTCGGGCAAGACGATCGACGTGGACGTGACCGTGCGAGAACCGTAGAGGGTGCGCCAGCGCAGCCGTTCTGGGTACCCCTCATGTTGGTGCCCAGAACGGCACTCACTTGTAGACTTATGTTGAAGCGAAATGCGCGATCCGTCAGGCCACAGAGCGAAGGCTTCAAGGTCTTTCTGGGTATCCTGGGCAGTTTGGTCCTGATCACCGTCTTTGGGTTGCTGCTCAGCTACGCGCCGGAGCTTGCGCGCGGGCCATCGCCTACGCCCACCCCAGGCGGGGTCGCTATCAGCAAGTACCGCGCTATCTCTAACTACACGCTGGTGAGCCACACCAATCAGCGCGTGTCGTTGGCTCACCTGCGCGGCAAGCCCACCCTGTTAGTATTCGGTTACACCTTTTGCCCGGACGTTTGCCCGCTCTCCATGTATGACTTACGGCGGGTGAAGCAGGCGCTGGGGGAAGCCGGCGACGACGTGAACTACGTCTTTATTACTGTCGATCCTGAGCGCGACACCCCTGACGTGCTGCGGCGCTACGTCACTGCTTTCGACCCCGCGTTCATTGGCCTGACCAGCGACGAGGCCACTCTGCGCAAGCTGATCTACGAGTTCGACGGCGTATTTGAGAAACAGCCGCCCAAGAGCGACAACCCGAAGAGCTACGTCGTGGCTCACACCAGCTTCACCTATCTGCTGGATGCAGAAGGCCGCTGGAGAATGATGTATTCCTTCGGCACGCCGATAGACATCATCGCCAGGGACGTGCAGGCGATGCTGGCGGGTTCGTGAGCGTTCACGGCTCGTCTAACACACGCTGGACGATTGCTGTAATCTCGGCGACCGGCACGCCGTCCTGGATAAAGTAGAGCAGGCGCCCCTGGCGGTCTAGCACGTAGATAAACGGCGCATGGGGGACCAGCACGCCCTTAGCGTTCTCATATATGTGGATGCCGAAGCGCGTGGCCAGTTGGCGCATTGCGCTGCGCTCGGCGGTCAGGCCGACAAAGGCTGGGTCGTAGCGGATGAGATGTTGCTTGAGCGCTGCGGGTGAATCGGCTTGCTGGTCAGCGCCTACCATCACGAAAACGACCTCAACGCTGCGCGCGCCAAGCGCGCGCTTCACTGCCTGGAACTGCGGCAGGGCATCTACGCAGGACTCCTGACAAACGATGTTGCTGAAGAAGATCAAAGTGACGCGACCACGAAAGCGGCTGAGCGCAGCCGGCTGGCCATCTTGATCCAGCATCGGCACATCTGGCGGGACAATTGGATAGTCCACGCGGATCGCGCGCGGCGCGAAAGTCGGCTCTGGCTGTGCGGCCGGCGCGCAGGCGCACAGCAGCGCGCTGATCGCCACGAGGAACGCGCGGCGCACAACGCGCACGCACCACGTTTGCGTATCCCGCGGTGCGCTTGTAACGCACAGGCTTACGTTCACGCGGCGGCCTGCTTCAACATCTCACGCAGCACTGCGTGCAAGATGCCACCGTGACGATAGTAGTGAATCTCAACCGGCGTGTCTAGGCGGGTGACGACCTCAAATGAGAACGCTGTGCCATCCTCGCGGGTGACGTGCACAGATAGCGTTGGGCGTGGATGGGCCAGAGTTGCGTCGTCCAGCGGGATGGTAAAAGTCTCGCGTCCGGTCAGGCCCAACGATTCAGCGTTCTGGCCAGGCAGGAATTGCAAGGGCAACACGCCCATGCCGACCAGGTTGCTGCGGTGGATTCGCTCAAAGCTCTCCGCAATGACGGCGCGCACGCCGAGCAACAGGCTGCCCTTGGCCGCCCAGTCGCGCGATGAGCCAGTGCCATATTCCTTGCCGGCGATCACGATCAGCGGGACGCCTTCCTGCTTGTAAGCCATCGCTGCGTCATAAATATCCATGACGCGACCGTCTGGAAGGTGCACGGTCACGCCGCCTTCGACGCCGGGGACGAGCAGGTTTTTGAGGCGGATGTTGGCGAACGTGCCGCGCGTCATCACCCGGTCGTTGCCGCGCCGCGTACCATACTGATTGAAGTCCTCTGGCTTCACCCCTTGCGCGAGCAGATACCGCCCTGCAGGCGAGTGAAGCGGGATGTCACCAGCCGGCGAGATGTGGTCCGTGGTGATCGAGTCGCCAAACAGCCCCAACACTCGCGCGCCCACGATCGGCTGAATGGGCGGTGGCTGGAGCGAGAACCCCTCAAAGTAAGGTGGCTCTTGAATGTAGGTGCTGCGCTCATCCCAAGGGTAGAGGTCGCCATCGACGCCGCTGATCGCCTGCCACTGCTCGCTGCCCTGATCCACCGTGGCGTATTGTTTGCGGAACAACTCCGGTCGCACCGTCTTTTGAATCGCTGTTTCGATTTCCTGCTGGGTAGGCCAGATATCTTTGAGATAGACCGGCTGGCCATCCTTGCCAACGCCGAGCGGCTCGCTGGTCAGGTCAATATCCACCCGGCCAGCGATGGCGTAAGCAACCACCAAAGGAGGCGAGGCCAGGTAATTGGCCTTGACAAACGGATTGATGCGCCCCTCAAAGTTACGGTTGCCGCTGAGCACGGCGGCGGCGATTAGGTTGTGGCTTTGCACGGCCTCGGCCACAGCCTGGGGCAGCGGGCCACTATTGCCAATGCAAGTCGTGCACCCGTACCCCACGACGCTGAAGCCAAGTGCCTCCAGGGCCGGCAATACACCGGCCTCGGCCAGGTAGTCAGTGACGACCTTTGAGCCAGGCGCTAGCGAGGTCTTGACGTAGGGCGGCACGCGCAGGCCCTTCTCAACGGCTTTCCGAGCCAGCAGGCCTGCGCCCAGCATCACGCTGGGATTACTCGTATTAGTGCACGAGGTGATCGCCGCGATCACCACTGCGCCGTGGCCGAGCGTCTCCTGATGGCCGTTGAAGCGCACGGTCGCGGTGTGGCTCAGGTCTTCATCTCGCAAGCCAAAGCCGCGCTCTTTGGTTGGCGCAGTGAGCGCAGCGCGAAAGGCGGCTTTAGCTTGGGTCAGCGGCACGCGGTCCTGCGGGCGCTTAGGGCCGGCGATGCTTGGCTCAACCGTGGCCAGGTCCAGTTCCAGCGTGTCGGTGAAGAGTGGGTCAGGGGACTCGTCGGTGCGGAAGATCCCCTGGGTTTTGGCATAGCGCTCGACCAGCGCGCACAATGCCTCGTCGCGGCCAGTGCGCCGCAGGTAGTCAATGCTGTGCGCATCGATCGGAAAGTAACCCATCGTCGCGCCGTACTCCGGTGCCATGTTGGCGATGGTGGCGCGGTCAGCGAGCGTGATGTTGCTCAAGCCGGCGCCGTAGAACTCAACGAATTTATCCACCACCCCCTTCTTGCGCAGCATTTGCACGATGGTCAGCGTCAAGTCGGTGGCGGTGACGCCCTCGCGCAGCGCACCGTAGAGCTTGAAGCCGATCACCTCCGGCATGACGATGTAGAGCGGCTGGCCCAGCATCACTGCCTCGGCCTCGATGCCCCCCACGCCCCAGCCCACCACGCCCAGGCCGTTGATCATGGTGGTGTGGCTGTCGGTGCCCACGACGGTATCGGGGAAGGCCAGGCCGTCTTGCAGCCATACCACGCGGGCCAGGTACTCTAGATTGACCTGGTGAATAATGCCGCTGCCGGGGGGCACAACGCTGAAGTTACGAAAGGCCTTTTGCCCCCAGCGTGCGAACTGATAGCGCTCGAGGTTGCGCTCGAATTCCTTGGCGATGTTGAGCCTCAGGGCATCCGGAGAGCCGTAGTAGTCCACCTGTACCGAGTGGTCAATCACCATGTCCACCGGCACGACTGGGTTGATCCGTCGGGGATCACCGCCCAGGCGGGCTACTGCGCTGCGCATCGCAGCCAGGTCCACCAAGCAGGGGATGCCGCTGTAATCCTGGAGGATGACCCGCGCCGGCTTAAACGGCAACTCAGCCGGTTGGACGCTCGTGGGAGTCCACTGCGCCAGCCGAACCACATCGTCCTCAGTGATGGCAAACCCGTCGCATTGGCGAAGGGCCTGTTCGAGCATGACCTTTATAGAGAATGGGAGGCGACCGACCTGACCAATGCCCTGCTTCTCTAGGACTTCCAGGCTGTAGAAGTGGGCTTTGCCGTTACCTGTGTCAAGTTCGGCAAGCGCGCCGAAGGGGTTTTTCGGGGTGTGCATGGCTCTTCTTACGTTACTCTACTCACTTGGCGGCGCGGTGTAGGTGACGAGCGCGCCACTCCCTGATCGCCGGCCGGGTGAACGAGGCGATCAGGCGCGCCATATTGTAATGCCAGTGACGGTGGGTGCGTTCCACCAATAGGGGGCATCTTCCACACGCTATGCTGCCAGCGAAGGCAAATCTATAGAGGGTGGGCGACGGCACTGCCGTCGCCCACCCAAGCTTTTGCCCTTGGCTGTGAATGCCCCCGTGACGGTTGCGGGGAAAGCCTGCGCCCGCGCGACTACAATCCGCTTGCGATGTCTATCGTCAGCGGATCGAACGTCGGCAAATCGTTTGGCGCGTTCGACGTGTTCGCCGCCCTGAGCTTCAGCGTCGCGCGGGGTGACAAGGTCGCGCTGGTCGGCCCAAATGGCTGTGGCAAGACCACCCTGCTGCGCCTGATAGCCGGTGTCGAGGCGCCCACCGAGGGCGCTATCCACGTTGCGCGCGGTGTTACCCGCGGCTATCTGGCCCAGGACGCTGAGCAGGCCGACGAACGCACGGTCTGGCAGTTGGCACAGTCAGCCTTCGCCGATTTAAGCGCGCTGCAGCAGCGCATGGCGCAGCTTGAGGCGACCTTGGCCGGCCTCGATCAGCGTCACCCAGACGCAGTGCGCGCCCTGGAGAACTACGGCGAACTCCAGCAGGCTTTCGAGCTAAAGGGTGGCTATACCATTGAGGCCAGGGTCAAGCACATACTGGGCGGCCTTGGGTTGGCCGAGCCAACCTGGCACCAGCCGATGCGTGCGCTGAGCGGCGGTCAGCGGGTGCGGGCCAACCTGGCCCGCTTGCTTTTACAGTCTCCCGATCTGCTGTTGCTGGACGAGCCGACCAACCACCTGGACCAAGCCGGCGTTGAGTGGCTGGAGGGCTACCTCCAGGCGTGGGCGGGAGCGCTGATCGTCGTCTCACACGACCGCTACTTCCTCGACGAAGTCTGCGACCGGGTGTGGGAGATGAACCGACAGGCTGATGGGCGCGCGCGGCTGTCCTTCTACCGCGGCGGATATACCGAGTATGTCCAGCAGCGCGCTGTGCGCCAAGCCCAGGCGCTGGCTGACTACGAAGCCCAGCAGGCGTTTATCGCCAAACAGGCCGAATACATCCGGCGCAACCTCGCCGGCCAGAATGCGGCCCAGGCCAAAGGCCGACTGCGCCGGCTGAACCGCTTAGAGCGCTTGGAGAAGCCGGCCCAGCAGCGCGCGCTGACATTGCGCTTGCGCAGTGGTGACCGCAGCGGCGACCGCGTGTTGGTGGCGCGCGACCTGGCGGTTGGTTATCGGGAGAATGGCACACCGCGCGTCTTGTTTCGCGCGCCGGAGCTGCTGCTCCTGCGCGGCGAGCGCGTGGCGCTGATCGGCCCGAATGGGAGCGGGAAGACGACCTTTCTGAAGACCATCATCGGCGCACTGCCGCCGCTGAGTGGTGAGCTGATCCTCGGCGCGAGCGTGCGGCTGGGCTACTTTGCGCAGGCGGGCGAGGGGCTGAATCCACAGCAGACGCTGTTGGAGGCGTTGCTCTCGGCCCGCCAAGACCTGACCCTCAGCGAGGCGCGGTGCGTGCTAGGCCAGTTCCTGTTCAGTGGGGATGACCACTTTAAGCAGGTGAAGATGCTGAGCGGTGGTGAGCGCGGACGGCTGGCCCTAGCCAGGCTGGCGCTACAAGGGGCGAACCTGCTATTACTCGACGAGCCGACGAATCACCTGGACATCCCGGCTCAAGAGGCGCTCACCGAGGCGCTCCAGCACTTTGATGGGACGCTGTTGTTTGTCTCGCATGACCGCTACCTGATCGCAGCGCTGGCCACGCAATTGTGGGTGATCGAGCAAGCCGGCGGAGGCGAAGGGCAGCTTGTGGTCTTCAAGGGGAGCTATGATGAATGGCGCGAGGCGCGCGCGCCGGCCAGCACAGCGGTGCCTGCGACCGAGCCAAACAAGGCGTCGGCGCGCCCCATGCCTGCGCCTGTCCTTTCAAAGAACGCCCAACAGCGCCGGCAGGCAGCGCTGGCGGCGGTTGAACAACGCATCCAGGCTTTAGAGGCCCAATTAGCTGCCCTGAGCCAGCAGATGGCGCAGGCCGGCAGCGACTATGCGCGCTTGCGGGCGCTCGGCTTGGCATATCAAGAGGCCGAGCGGGCGCTGGCTGCGGCTTGGGCGGAGTTTGAACGGTTGACCGAGTGAATCTGTTGACGGTAGTTTCGTCGAACGCTGCTGTTTTGTCCTGCTGTGGTATAATACAAGGATAGAATGAATCTAAGGAAGGTACACATGACGCTCGACGAGGAAATCTACCAAAGCGTACAGAAGCTGTCTCAACCATTTGGAGAAAAGCTGCTTGAATTCGCTAAGTCTTTGCTACAAGAACAGTCAGAGCGAGAAGCGTGGAATATGCTGTCGCTACATGCTTTAGCGCAAAGCGCAGAGGATGAGCCAGAACTATATAGCGAGGCCGACATAAAAATACGCTTTCAGGATAGTCAAAAGCGTAAGGACTACGGCATATCTGTGTGATCTACTCTGTTGATGGCTACGAAT
>Ga0308406_1001132_pt1 | contig 10605 bp, 9 predicted proteins | sample HotsprSampleMSe1_FD_203474 | JGI IMG/M metagenome (GOLD analysis project Ga0308406, IMG submission 203474) | Hot spring phototrophic mat microbial communities from Mushroom Spring, Yellowstone National Park, Wyoming, United States - 20060911_MSe1 ...
TTTTTTCCAAAATTTTTGGGTCGGTTTTAAAAGTAGCTTTTTGTGGATCGGCCTCCTGTTTTTTGGTTGAGGAAACATAAGCTTTCCCCATTTTTTTTACTTTTCCGCTGGCTGGACGAATAAGAATCTGAACCATCGCTCCCTCCCCTTCTCCCATTTTTGACAAAGCCGAGGTAATTGCCGCCAAAGGATCGGTGGGTAACTCTTTGTAAACTTTAATTGGATAATAATGGACATCTTTTAAAACCAAACCGGAAAAAGCCACTTTCCCATCTTCAGAAAAAATATTGGGTTCATCAACTTTTTTAATATCAGCTTGGGGATAAAAACCATAAATATTTTTCTCAACCAAATCAATCAAACGCGACGGGGCCGAAACATAAAACCGAATATCCGCCTCCTTACCAACAATCTCAAACGCCAAAACATCATCCACTTCTAAAAACGAAAAAAAACCTGATTTTTTTAAGGAAGAAAAAGAAGAAAACATCTGTTCTGCCGCATCAATTTTAATCTCATTCTCTTTTGGTAGTTTTACCTCAAGGGTAACCATTTCTAAAGAGATCTGTTCTCTTTTTTTAATTCGAAAGTACAAAACAATAAGATAAAAAACCAAAAGAGTAAGAAGACCAGCGATTAAAGCTGCCGTAAACGCTAAAAAAACTGTTATTAAGCGATCAACAAAAATTTGATAATCTAAAGAAGGACTCATATAAAAATTATAACCGCAAAAATTTTTTTTGTTAGAATAAAATATACCAATGAAAGCTAAAGACAAAAAAAATAATTTTGACTCTTTTTTGAAAATTTTTCCATTTTCTTTTGTTTTTATTTTCTTAATCATCAACATTTATTTCTCTCAAAACATCTCTCCTTTATATCAAAAAATATTAAATAACGAAAAAGAAGCAGTGATTTCTTATCTAAAAAAAATAAAAAAACAGCCGTTTTTCAAAAGTGAGTTAAAAAAATTTACTCAAATATTTGACCAATCAATTGCCAAAGAAGTTTTTTTTGAAAATGAACAAAGAAAGATAAAGATTCAAAAACTAAAAGAAGCTTTGAAAAAAAATCCAAAAAGTCGTGATATTTTAACCAATTTAGCCATTCTTTATCAGGAAGATGGTAATGATAAACTGGCGCAAGAATATTTTAATAAAGCAAAAGAGGTTGATCCCAATTTAACTATTACTATAAAATAAAAAATAAAATATAATTTTTAATTTTTATATGATAAAACAGGTTCATCTTTATATAAAAGGTGATGTTATTGGGGTTGGTTTTCGAGCATGGACTAAAATTCAAGCCAAAATTTTAGGCGTTTCTGGTTGGGTAAGAAATGTTTATGATAAACCAGAAATTTTTGGAGTTTCTGGGGGGGTGGAAGCCGTAATTCAAGGTGAGGAAGAAAAAGTAGAAAAAATGATTGAGCTTTTAAAACAAGGCCCGCCATTCTCACGCGTTTCTGAAGTAGAAATCTTTTGGGAAAAGCCAAAGGAGAACTTTGATGGGTTTGAGATTAAAAAGTGAATTTTTTATCAAAAAATACCACTTCGCCTTAGAACTTTGCGCCACATACTTCTTAGATTTATTAATAAATATTCTCTCTTTCTAAAAAATGGTTTACCAATGTAAAGTTTCTAACAAAATATGACCTGGCACGCGAAGTAAATCATCGATAAGCAAAGTATTGCCTGCCACTCAAATCCCCGCCGAATTGGTCGGGGTAGAGTGTGGACTATCAAAAACGAAGTTTGCAACTTTTTTAGGGAAGAGAAAGAAAGATTGTTTTTTTATAAATATTGCTTAGAGACTTTTAAAGAAAATCTTTAAAAATTCTCACACTAATTTTCTAGTATAATGATTTTTATATGAACACCTACAGAAAAATATTTATCTTAATAATCTTACTTCTTACTATTAGTGCTATTAGTTACCAATTTGGAAAACAAAAAGGTATTTATTCTATTAAGAATAAACCTGCTCAACAAAAAGAAAAACTAACTTGTCCTTATAAAATAAAAGGAAATAAATTTACCTACCAATATAAATTAACCCAAGACGCATTGGTTACCGAAGAACCGCAGTTAATAGAAAATCCAAAGATTGTTAAGATGAATGAGCCTTTTGATTTAACTGAATTTGAAAAAAACCTATACAAACTATCAACAGATAAAGGCTGGAGCGAACGAAAATTTGATGTAGATAACGATGGAAAAGAAGAGCGAATAATAAACGCCAACACGGCAATGAATCATACTCCAAATATAGCGCTAATTTTGAAAGATGGCCGTATTATATTTAAAGCAGAAGGAGCTAACATATGGATTGATAGAGATTATCAAGGAAGAGGATTTACGCTAAGTAAAACCATAGATTGGAACATTGGCGAAAAAGAAACTGTCAGATATCTTTCAAAAGATGGTGGTTTTATACCTATCTGGAAACAAAAATCTTGCTGGGTTAGTTTTGAGTAATAATTATCTACTGTTAATTCTTAGATTAAAAGTAAGGCAAAAGCATTATATACAATGATTATAATCTATTTAATTGCTGAACACACATTAACGCATTATCCTTTTATGTTAAAGCAACCAAATAGTCCTTCCGTTTCTTTTTCGGGTTCTATTTTTCCATATATTTCTCTATATACTTTATCAAAGCTTGATAGGTAGCATTTTTCTGGGTATGAACTTATACATTTGTCATAACAAGCCTCAAATTAAGACTTAGGTTTAAATAGATAATACAAGATAATTAAACCTATTAGAGCTAAGATTACATAGATTGTTTTTAATTTTTGTTTTTAAAAATGTTTCTCATAATTATCCTCCTGGACAAATACTTTCGCAAGGAACTCCATCGCGATCCTCATCTCTTGCTGAACAACCACAAGTATTTAGTTGAAAATAAGCCTCTTCACAAGATATCATTTGAGAACAAGTTTTACTACAATTACAAACAAAACCACCCGATGATTCATCAACAGTTGATGAATTAGTTTGATTTTGAATTACGGTCGTTGGTGTTGGAATATAAATTGGGACGGTTGGTTTAGAAGTTTGAGTTGGAGTAACACACACATTGTCTGCCCATAAACCTCTTTTTGCTTCTTCTGCTTGTTTTTGGGCTTTTTTATATTCATTTTGGTATTTGTAAGGAAAATTGTAGGTGTATTCATAAGCATAACCTTGTTTAATCATCAACAATCCAAAATCGGTTCCATCTTCCAGAAAAACATAACGAAGTAATCGACCGTATTTATCAGTATCGCCCTGGGTTGGGTCTCTCTCAAGATTTACTTTTTTACCAAGTAAAATTAACTTTGCTTTTTCTGATGCTTCTTTTCCAAAACACTCAACTGTCTTTCTTGGATCAACTACCTCAGGAGTATTTATCCCAATTACTCTTATTCTTTTTGTTTGATCATCAACTTCAACATCAAAAGTATCGCCATCAACTACTTTAACTACCGGATAAAAAATTGGTGTTGGGGTTAAACTAGGAATTAAGGTTGGAGTTGAGGTTAAACTTGATGAGATAATGTTTTTTTGTTTATTTGAATAATTATTTTTTAAATCAGTTTTAGGAGTAAAAGCCAAGGCAAGAAAAAAACTAGAAGCAACAATTAAAAACTTCGCTTTTTCAAGGTTAACAAAAGTTATTTTTTCTTTTAAATACGAAAATGTTTGGGGAATTAGAATTAATGAGATTAAAAATAGAAAAAAAGCCGCTAAAAATGACTTTGATAATAATCCTAAAGATAAAAAAAAGAAAAAAACACCAAATATTAAACCCCAGTTAATTTTTTGTAATATTTTAAACATTTTATCAAGTTTATTTTACTATTTTTTGTAGATTATAGACAACAAAAATAAAGACTAATTTTACTCAAACCCTGATTCCATTATTTTTTTTATTATTTTTTTTCTTTGTTTGGTTGAAAATTTCTACTTGTTAAACGTTCTAAGCAAAAAGGATCACCTTCTGTTCCAGAAAGATTATCCACAAAACGTTGATCCATTTTATCCTGAAGAAAAGAATAAACTAATCTACCAAAGGGAGCCAGGCTTGACGAGAAACATAATTTGCTATCTTATCAAAAGGATTTAACCAGTCATAAAGCACTTTTTTACCTTCAAGTCTTAATTTCGAAAGTACCAAATTTAAAAGTTATCGTTTTTCTTCTGCTTTCGAACTTTCAAATATTTTTGAAGCGTTAGTAATTAACTTTAGCAAGTATTTTGAAGTTAAATAATACTTTTCATCGGCAAAGTAAGACTTGCTAATTTTTCTTTTTTTCCTTATGTTTTTTATGAATGATAAAACATTTAATAAAAAAATAAGGCTTTAAAGCGCCATTTTTTTAATTAAAAAGAAAAGAAAAAGATAAAAAAGAAGTTAACATTTTTAGGAAAAATTAAGATAATCAAATTATAACCAGTATCAACTTTTCATTAACTCTAATTAACTAATCCTTGGGGAATATAAAACTCTATTGTTTTTCCGTCAGAAGTAGTAAAGATTTTTTTTTCAAATTTAACGTCTTTTTCATATATTATGTATAAAAATTTATTATTTTTATCTTCATGGGCTTTTACGCCAGGGACTATTTCTTTAAATAAATCATCTGCAATTTCGCTTTTATTATTTTCACTTTTTTCAAATTTTAGACTATTATTTAAATTTTTTTCAAATGAGATTTTTTCTGAATTTAACTCAGATTTTCTTAAAGTTATTAAATTAAATTTACTTATTCTAGAATAAAAAAATGATAATGAAGCTAAAAAATTCTTAGGATAATTGATTAAATTTTCTAAAAGGTTTTGATTTATCTTCGGAGTATTAGCTAAAAAAATAGAATGTGAAAAAAAATTTGTAAAAAATAAAGCGATTAATATTGCTAAAATTATCTTACTTTTTTTAAAAAAATAATTTTTTATCATGATTTAGATGAAATAATTATCACCATAACAATTTAATTATAATAAAAGAAATTAAATATCTTCATTAATTACACTTAATTAAAATACCTGATTGCTGACTACTTAAAAATTTTCCAATTAACTGAACATCAGGAACATTATTATAAAAGAGGGGAAAAACCATGTTTCCAATTACAAAAGTAGATTCTACAATATCTTCACATATAGAGGGTGGAATTGACTCAGTGTTAATTGAAAGTTTTATTGAATCATCTGTTTTTATTAATTCTGCACCATCAATGAATTGTAATTGTATATTTGTTTTACCATAAACGTATAAATTATATTTTTGAATATAGCCATCGACTTGATTACAAATATTTCTCATTTCATTCATGAAAGAATCCTGATTGTTGTTGCACTTAATTATGCCCATTATAGTCTTAATCTTTTGAGAATCATTATCTGATTTATAATCATTTCTCTCTCTTAAATGATTTATTACTGTGTTTGAAACTATGCAAGTAGAGTCGTCATTACAACTGCCTGAGTAATTATCATCATTATAACTTGTTTTACAAGTAATTTGACAGATAGAACTAAGCATTGAATCGCAGGATACTTTTTTGAATCTTTCGCCCTCTACTAATAGTGATTCAATTCTTTTTTCGCATGTTTCTGTGAAAAATTCGGGTTGAGAGCATTTATATCTTTTATTGTTTAAATTACAATAGTTCTCAACTAAGGTAGGGGTAGTCACTGTAGAATTAACACAGATGCATTTATTATTACTAACAGAGGGAACAAGATTAGGAGCGTTACACCGATATTCGATATTTGGACCTGCATAACTAGATAAACACTCCTTACCTTCATCACCTTTTGAATCTGATGTTGTTGGAGAAATATGAGGAATTGTTATTTTTAATGACTCTACTTCTTTTGGTGAAGGTTTTTTTTGTTGATCAGAAAAAACTTGAAAATTATTTTCACCAGAAAATTGATCTGATTTTATTTCTTTAGGCTTTTGAGGAAGTTGCTCTTGAGGAGAAGGAGTATTTTTAGAAATATTCAATAAAATTTTATTTCCGGTTTCTGGACCGCATTCACTACTAAAATCAAAGGCAACTAATCTATACTCCGCATCAGAATTAATTTGATCATCTATCTTAACAAGTGCTTTGCATTTTTTTCCAGAGCATGATGCGCTTAACATTCCACTGGGCCAGCCATTATTTTTACTTAATCCGCACGCCATATTTCTTGGTTTTCTACCATCAGTTTCAAATATACAACTAATAACCTTACCCGCTGAAAAATCACCTTTAGCTTCAACAATATCAACTTTTGAGCAGTTGGTTGTTGAAGCTTTAATTTTAGTAGTTTGATTTTTTTTCAATAAAGAAGTTGAAGCCAAAGAAAAGATAGTGATTAAAATTAAAGAACCAAGAGTAAGTATTGTACTGATCTCACCAGTGATTTTATTATTTTTTATATTTTTCATTAATTAATCTAAGTATACAAAATTAATAAAGGTAATTTAACATTTTAATAACTTCATTAAATCTACTTTAATTACCATTTCAATTATAATGCTTTTTCAGTTTAATTTTTAAAAAAAGGATTAAAGCTTGATTTAAAAAATATAAAAAAAATAATTAAATTGAATTTTATTAAAGATATGAGAGAATAATTATTGCTTTTTATATAGATAAAGATTTAAAAAATGAACTACCCTGAGCAAAAAGCGCAAGGTATCTAAATTTATATCAATCTTAGTTGTACCTGCTCTAGTGTTTTTCCTTGTTTTCGAATATATTCTTCAAAAACCGACCAGTTGACTTCTTCTCCAATAGTGGCATTGAAAACCTAATTCGGTTTTTAAACTTTCCTTTTAGTTGTTTTAACCTGTGGCAAGACCACAGGGAATTCTTTGTGATTAAAAATAATATAAAATAAAGAAAGTGGTAAAATAAAATTTTATTAAACTTATAAACATGAAAGAAAACATCTATCAAAAACAATTAAGAACTGTTCAAACTCCTGTTAATAATAAATCTGACTCAAATTTGAAGTTTAAGATTCTTTTTCTTTTTGGAAGTGTTTTAATGCTTGTTCTTATAGGATTTGGTGGCTTTTTAATAAGTAGATATCTCTTTCAACCAAAAACCTCCTCACCTTTAATTTTTAAAACTATCCCAACCTTAACATTAATCGTTTCTCCAACTCCCACCCATGAACCAGAAGTAACTTTAACATCAAAACTACCAGTTAAGTCTATTTCAATACCAAAGGACTGGAAAGAGTACACCGCCGAAGATTCATCCTTTGGTATAAGAACAACTCTTTCTTTACCACCAGGATTTTCTTTTAGTTTTAGTGGTTCGGAGTTTAGTATTAAAGATGTTAAAAGTGAAGAAATATGGGATTATTCAACTTCTGTTTTCGTGGGATGTTCGCCTGAATGCAACGAAGAAAACAACCAACCTGAAGATATTTCCGACTCTTGTTTTAATAAACCGCGTAACTACTACTCAGGAGAGTCAAGAAGATTGTGGTATAAAAAGTTCTTGAATGGCGACTTCTTTTGTAATGATTCTTTCTTTGGCAATAAGACGGGAGAAATTATCAGCGTCGATGAAGAATTTATTACTGATAATGTTTCTTACCTAAAAGTTATCGTGGAAAGTAAACTTTCTGGAAAAGAAGAAACCCACTACCTTTATGTTCAAAACAATATTTTGCATATAATTAAACCATCTTCTTTTAAGGCTAATTCTCCTGATGCTTTGTTACCAAAATACATAAACATCATACTTTATTCTTTAAAATCAAAAATGTTAATTTAAATATATGATAGAGGCATAATGAGTTGCTTTTAATTATTTTGTCTTTTATCGCGCCTATTGTTATTGCGCTTATGAAATTTTAGATTAAACGTTTAATTCTGACCCCTCAAATGTTTTTAAATAATTAAGAAGCTTATTTCTTTAACTAATTCGTGAAACACCAAAAAATTTAAGTTTTTTGGTAGATAATTTAAAACGACGGATCAATTAATTAAGTTGATTTTTCATAACCTTACTCTTTTTTTCAGTAATTACCTTTCTCTCAAGAAGATAGAACGTCAATTAAAGACTGTAAAAAGTACCTAAAATCAATACCCCTAAAGAAAAAATTTTTTATTAATTATGACTTTTTTCATAAATGCTAACCGGCATGTCGAAAAAATTATTCTTTGATATAAGTTAATTTTAACTCTTTTTAAAAGTTGATTGAGACCAATGATGATACTTCTTGCCTCAAATTGTCCTAATTTTCAATAAATAAAAATCGTTTGTAAACAAAGACATTGATTATTAATCATAACGCTAGGAGGTAACTTTCAACAGTTTCAGTGTAAGAAGTTTTTATCAATCTTGATTTTTAAAAACTCTTCAACATTTTTTTGCCTAAAATCGTATAAACTTGATCTTAAGGATAAAGTAAGTTGATAAACAAATTCATAAATATTTCCTTTATGTTATATTAAGCCCTCAACTTCTTCAGCAATCAGCTTTTTTCATCTGTCTTTCTTTTTAAAAATATCTTTCCCGCCTTTTTATCATTACTATAAATGAAACCTTCCCTAAATAATGTTTAAGAATTTTATCTGGGCATGGATAGACGTATGAGAAGATAAAGTAATAATAACTTTCTTCATTTTGAATTTTTTTAAAGATGCATGTAAGTCTTAAAAAAATGAACATTTACTCCAGTTTGAGGGAAGGAAGATGCTGTGGAGATGCCGGGATTTGAACCCGGGTCCAAGAAAGGCCTTTTAAAAATGTTTAGTTGGGGATATGTTATTTTAAAACTTAAAGCTTTTTGGTAAAATAACCAAAACCCAAAAAGCTTGTTGGTTTATGATTTAAAGTCTCCCAAAAGCCAACCAAAAACTCTTTTGGGGACTGCCTGGTTGGTTTTCCCCTCTTTAAGTTAAACCAGGCAAAACTTAAAGAAGGGGCTTCTTAGGCAGAAAGAGGCGCAAAAGCATAAAGCCTTCTTGCCCCATATGCCTCATAAAGCCCTGCTAATTTGTTTTTAGCAGTTATTTTTTTTCTATTTGACGCATAGATGCGCCCCAACCATTTTTAAAAGTGCCTCTCTTGTCGAAACCAATTCATCCCCTCGTCGCTTCGCTCCTCGGGGTAAATCCCCTTTTTTTTAATGATTTAAAGCTCGAAACGAACACGAGCGAAGGAGGACTAATAAATTTTAATATTTTTCCGTCTTTATCCACTCCTTTAACTCCTTCTCTTTCTCCCTTTCTATCTCCCTTTGTTTCTCAAGCTTTCTTTTTTCAATCTCTTTTCTTCCTCTTGCCAAAGCAATCTCAAGCTTTAAAAGATTTCCTTTATTATAACACGAAACCGGAACCATAGTCAAGGATTTTGCCGACTTTAGCTTGGTTTTTAGTCTTATAATTTCCTTCTTATTCAAAAGCAACTTTCTTGATCTTTTGGAATCGTAATTTTGGTTTTGGGCAAAACGATAAGGTGGAATCTCGGCGTTTATAAGATAGGCTCCATCATCTAAAAACTTAACATATGAATCTTCAAGTCTTAATCTTCCCTCTCTTATTGATTTCACCTCTCCACCCGTCAAAACTATCCCCGCCTCAAGACTTTCTATTTTTTCATAATCATGATGAAATTTTTTGTTAACAATTTTCATTTTTTAATTAATAAAATTTTTAATTTTAAACTGAATTTTTTATTTTTCATTTTTCATTTTTAATTTTATAATATCTCTATGTCAATTATTGCCGATTTACACCTTCACTCAAAATATTCTCGGGCCGTTTCCCAAAAAATGGACTTAAAAGAAATCGCTTTTTGGGCCAAAAAAAAAGGAATTAATCTTGTTTCAACTGCCGACTGGACGCATCCTTTGTGGTTTCGCGAAATTCAAGAAAAATTGACGGAAAAATCACCCGGTATTTTTAGATTAAAAGATGGTAGCTTCCCTCAAGTTTCTTTTATCCTTTCAACTGAAGTCTCATCAATCTATAATCAAGATGGCAAAACAAGAAGAATTCACAATCTTATCTTTTCTCCCTCCTTAAAAACCGCCGAAAAAGTAATAAAAAAACTCCAAGAAGAGAAAGTCAATCTTTTGGCTGATGGAAGACCAACAATGGGAATTTCTGCCAAAGATCTTTTAGAACTTCTTTTATCAATTGATGAAAATATCTTCTTAATCCCCTGTCATGTTTGGACTCCTTGGTTTTCTTTATATGGCTCAAAATCAGGCTTTGACTCAATCAAAGAAGCCTTTGGCGACTTAGAAAAATACATCTTTGCCATTGAAACCGGGCTTTCTTCTGATCCAATTATGAACTGGCAGATTGAGGAATTAGAAAATCGTTCAATTGTCTCCTTTTCCGATGCTCATTCTGGTCAAAAATTAGGCCGAGAAGCCACTGTTTTTATAAAAAATGGTAATCATTCTTCCGGTGATTTTTCCTATTTTGATATCATAGATGCTTTTAAACAAAAAAAGAATAGTCATTTAAAAATCGGCTACACGATTGAGTTTTTTCCAGAAGAAGGCAAATACCATTGGTCGGGTCATCGCCTCTGTGGCGTGCGATACTCTCCTTGCGATGTTTTAGAAAAAGGCGAAATCTGCCCGGTTT
>Ga0308406_1001145_pt1 | contig 10536 bp, 10 predicted proteins | sample HotsprSampleMSe1_FD_203474 | JGI IMG/M metagenome (GOLD analysis project Ga0308406, IMG submission 203474) | Hot spring phototrophic mat microbial communities from Mushroom Spring, Yellowstone National Park, Wyoming, United States - 20060911_MSe1 ...
CACGTTGGCCGGGGACCCGCCCGGAACCGGCCAGTCGCTGTTGCGCACAGGCGGCGGCAGGGCGATCTCGACCGACGCCATCGCCTCGTCGGGCTCAAGCGCCAACTCGCCCGGGAGCACGGCGCGACGCTCGCCGGGAAGCGGGGTCTTGGTCGGGCCGAACCAGTCGTCCCAGAGGCTGCAGCCGCCGAGGGCGAGGGGAGAGAGGGAGAGGCCGGCGAGCAGGGCGCGGCGTCGCGGCATGCGCGTCCCCTCAGCTCCCCGAAGCGGCGCCGGTGAGAGCGCCGAGCGTTTCGGCGGCGCGGGCGCGCAACGCCGCCGGGGCGTCCTCGGCCTCGGCGAGCCCGCGCAGGATCGCCACTGCCCGCTCGCGCTGGCCCCGGCGCTCGGCCAGCACGGCCTCGAGCTCGCGCGCCGAGAAGCGGAACGCCCCGTGGGGACGGTCGAGCGGCGCGAGCCGCGCTGACAGAGCGGCAGGGTCGCCGGAATCCGCCTGGTGCAGGACCGACAGCAGAGCGGCGAGGTCGCGATAGGGCTGCGGGGTTGCGGCGTCGGCGGCGAGCTGGTCCCACATCGCGATCGCGATGTCGCGCTCGCCGGCGCGCGCCCGGGCGGCGGCCTCCTGAAGGCGGGCCAGAAGCCGGTATCCGGTGGGAGCCTCAGCGTGAAGCGCGGCGAACTGGGCGATCGCCGCGGCTGTATCCTGGCTCTCGGCGGCGCGCATCGCGGCGAGATAGCGCGTCGCGGCGGCCGCGGCCTCGCGCGCCTCGTACCATCGCCACCCCTGCCAGCCGGCAGCGCCGAGCACGGCGGCGAGCACCACGGCGGTCGCGGCCCAGCCGTAGCGGTCCCACAGCCGCTTGAGGCGCTCGCGCCTGAGGTCCTCCTCGACCTCGGTGAAGATGTCGGTCACGCTGTTCCTCCGGGCCGCCTGTCCGGCGCGCAGGCCCCCTCGCGCGAGGCTGCGCCCTCTGCGCCCCGCACAGGGCGGCGGACAATAGCCACCGGGCGCTTCGGGCGCAAACCGTGCGCCCGGCCGGGCCTTGACCCTTCCTTAAGCGCCGGCCGCCAGGATCGCCACGCCATGGCACCGACGCGCGCACGCACGCTCGCCCTGCTCGCTCTCGCGGGCGGGCTTGCCGCGGCTTGCGCCGACTCGCCCGTCCCGCGCGAGTCGCTCGCCGGCGCGCCTTTCTCCCTCTGGCTCGCCGGCACGAACGTGGGAAGCAACGTCGTGTTTCAGCGCAGTGTGTTTGACGCGGTCTATTCCTTCGTCACCGGCAAGGACTGCTCGCTGGTCAACCTCGAGCGTCGCGGCGAGTACTGCCGCAGTGTCGCCGTGGCGTCGCCCGAGCCCTTCTGCGTGCGCACGATCGGCGAGGTCGACTGCTGGACGGTCGCCAACCCCTATGGCCCGCAGCGGCCGGTGACCGACACGCCGGCGAGGCCAGCGTCACGTGAGGCGCTGCGCTGGAGCCTCTCGCCGTTCCGCCCTTCGCCTCCCACCCAGGGCGAGGCGGGCGGCAGCGCGAGTTCCTCGGGCGGCCAGGAGTGAAGCGCGCCGAAGCGTGCCGTCTTCTTGCGCTGGTGCCGGTCCATGCGTCGCAGCACGTCGGCGAGGAAGCGCACGCCGGCGGCGAGATGCGGGCCCTTGTTCAGCATCACGCATTCTGCCCGCTGCGCCATCGCGGCGTCGGTCGCCTCGGCCCGGCTCGGCAGGCCCTCGCGCACCAGGCTGTCGAGCACCTGGGTCGCCCAGACCACCGGAACGCGCGCGGCTTCGGCGATCCAGAGGATCTCCTCCTGGATCTCCGACATGCGCGCGAAGCCGAGCTCGACCGCGAGGTCGCCACGCGCGATCATCACCGCAACCGGCCCGCGGGCCAGCGCCGTGACGATCAGCCGCGGCAGGTTGCGCACGGCGAGCGGGGTCTCGATCTTCAGCACCATCGGCAGAGGCGGGCGGCCCGGGCGCCTGAGCGCGAGCTCGCCCGAGAGCAGCGCGACGTCCTCGGGGCGCTGCACGAAGGAGTAGCCGACGCTGTCGGCGATCTCCGCGACCACGTCGAGGTCGGCGCGGTCCTTCTCCGTCAGTGGTGCCAGGGCGAGGCCGAGCTCGGGCACGTTCACCCCCTTGCCAGGGCGAAGCCGCTCTCCCTTGGCGCGCGCATGGACCACGATGAGGACCGCGCGTCCTGGCGCCGCTGCGGTCACGGCGAGGCCAATCCTGCCGTCGTTGATCCACACCTCAGCACCGGGGGAGAGGGAATCGACCACGGCGGGGTGGGAGAGGGTCGCGATCACCGGGTCGGCTGAATCCGCGCGGGAGAGGTCGCGCACGAGAACGACCCTGTCGCCGCGCCTGAGCCGCACCGGCTCCGCCGCGTGCACGCTGGCGAGGCGGAGTTTCGGCGGGCCGGCTATGTCCATCAGCACCGTGCAGCCGCCAGGCGCCGACTCCTCACGCACCAGCGCCGCCATCGCCCGCCAGGCTTGGGCGTCGTCATGGGCGCAGTTGATTCGGGCGCAGGTCATGCCGGCCTCAATGAGGGAACGGACCAGCGCCCTGTCCTCGGCCGCCTCGGAGGGGAGAGTGACCATGATCCTCGCCCGCGCGCCGATCCGGTCGGGGCCGAAGAAGCGGCGCTGGGCCTGGCGCAGGGCGGCGCCGGAAACCGCGATCTTGCCCGGGCGCCAGCGCCCGGGGCGGGGGGCGCCGACAAGCCGCCCGAGCGTGGCGCAGACCGACTCAAGGCTCGCCATCACATGCCCTTCGAGGCGGCCGAGCGAGGAGAGGCCGAAGGCGGCGAGCGACTCCTGCAGGTCGCTGATGTCGTGGCGTCGGAGCGCGAGATAGCAGGCGAGGTTGTGGGCTGCCGGCAGGGCCCGGGCCGGCAGTCGGGCGCCGCTCCAGCCGGCGAGGATCGCGGCTGCCTCGTCACGCACGGCGGCGCGCAGGGCCTCGATCTCTCGGAACAGCTCGGCTGGGGTGAGGGTCGTCATCGTTGCGGCTATCGGGCTTGCCTGGCCGAATGGGAGGCTGCCTCGATCGCGCGCGCAAGCGCAGGCGCATGACGGCTCGGTCTGGGCGGCGAGCGAGCCGGATACCGGCCGCGGCCGTTCTGCTCTAGGCTCGGCCGGTCTGACGTTGTTCGGAGGATGCGCCATACCATTCCGATCGACGCCGCGCTGTGCGGAAAAGGAGATCGCCCCCGAGGACAAGCCCTGCCGGCACCTCCCTGCGCGCCTGCCGCTCTGGGGGGATGGCCGCCGGGGGGCGATCGGCATTCTCGGCGGGTCGTTCAACCCTGCCCACGAGGGGCACCGCCATATCGCTCTCGCGGCGCTCAAGCGTCTCGGGCTGCGTGCGGTGTGGCTGATGGTCAGCCCCGGTAATCCGCTGAAACCCACCGATGGCATGGGCGTCTTCGAGGACAGGCTCGCCTCGGCAACGGTGATCGCCGGCGGCCACCCGAGGATCGTGCCGACCGACATCGAAGCGCGCATCGGCACACGCTACACGCGGCAGACGCTTGCGGTGCTTCGGCGTCGCTTCCGGCGCGCCCGGCTTGTCTGGTTGATGGGGGCGGACAACCAGGTGCAGATCCCGCGCTGGCAGGGCTGGAGGCGGATCTTCGGCATGGTTCCGGTGGTGGTATTCCCACGCCCGGGCTGGACGCGGGCGGCGCTTTCGGGCCTTGCGACGCGGCGCATGGCGAGGGCGCGCAGGCGAGCGGCCGCGGCGCGCGCCCTGCCGTGGCTCGAGGCGCCGGCCTGGGTGTTCCTGCCGGGACGCGAGCACCCGGCCTCGGCGACGATGATCCGTGCCGCCCGCGCCGCCGCGCGTGGGGAGGGGGCCGGCGTGCGTCAGCCGAGGCGTGCGCCGACGCCGAAGCGCGTCACGGACGGTGCCACCACTCGTCCAGGACTCGAGCCCCTGACGCGCCTCGTGGTCGAGAGCCTGGAGTCCGACAAGGCGGAGGACGTCGTGGTGCTCGACCTCACGGGTAAGGCCGCCTTCGCCGACCGGATGGTGGTCGCCTCCGGCCTCGCCAACCGGCAGATCCAGGCGATGGCGGAACACCTCGTCGAGAAGCTCGAGAGGGCCGGGGTTGCCCGGGTGCACACCGAGGGGCTCGGCAGTTCCGACTGGGTGCTGATCGATGCGGGCGACATCGTCGTGCACCTGTTCCGGCCGGAGACGCGAGCGCTCTATGCGCTCGAGAAGATGTGGGGCGTGACGCTGCCCGGGGAGGAGGCGGCGCGCGGCTGACGCGCCCCGCTCAGGCGTGGGCGCGCTCGACGATTCGCCCGTCCTCCATCGCCACCACGCGATCGGCGATGTCGAGGATCCGCGGGTCATGCGTCACGAGCAGGATCGTGCGTCCCTGTTGCTTGGCGAGGTCGCGGAGGAGGTGCATCGTTTCGCCCCCGGTTCGGCCGTCGAGCGCGGCGGTGGGTTCGTCGGCAAGCACGAGGCCGGGGGCGTGCACGAGCGCGCGGGCGATCGCGACCCGTTGGCGCTGCCCGCCCGAGAGGGTGGCGGGATAGGCCTCCGTCTTGTCGGCGAGGCCGACGGAGGCGAGCGCCGCATCCGCCCGAGCGAGCCGTTCCGCTTCGTCGAGGGAGGGATCAAGTTCAAGCGCCATCGCCACGTTCTGCCGCGCGGTGAGAAAGCCGAGCAGGTTGTGGTGCTGGAAGATGAAGCCGATCCGCCTGCGCAACGCCACGCGTTCGGCCTCTGTTGCGCCGGCAAGCTCGGTGCCGAGCACGCGGCAGGAGCCCTCCTGGACGGCCCGAAGCGCGCCGACGAGGGTGAGCAGCGTGGTCTTTCCAGACCCGGACGGGCCGGTGAGAAGCACGATCTCGCCAGGCGCGACGGCGAGGGTGAGGTCCTCGAGCACCGGCTTCGCGAGGCCGCCATCGCCGAAGCGATGCGTCAGGCCGCGGACGTTGATCGCCCAGTCCATCACGCCCTCAGAACATGTCCGCCGGGTTGGCGTCGCGCAGCTTGCGGATCGCGAGCAGGCCGGAGACGACGCACATGCCGAAGACGAGCACGAACACGAGCACGCTCTTCTCGAGATCGAGCGTGAGTGGGATGAAGATCTTCGCGGTCGCGAGCGCGTAGAGCCCCTTCGAGGCAAGCCAGCCCGGAACGTAGCCGGCAATGGCGAGGATCGCGGCCGCCCCCATCACCACGCGGGCGAGATAGAGGTTCGAGTAGCCCATCGCCTTCAGCGTGGCGTACTCGCCGAGGTGGCGCGAGATGTCGCTGAACAGGATCTGGTAGACGATCACGCAGCCGACGACGAGGCCGATCACCACGCCAAGCCCGAAGATGAAGCCGATCGGTGCGACGTCGGCCCAGTAACGTTTCTCGAAAGCGACGAGCTCGGCATGGGTGAGAACCATCACGTCGGGCCCGAGCAGGCTCGCGATCCGCGCCTTAACCTCCGCCGCCTCCGCGCCGGAGGAGAGGAAGATCGCGCCGAGATCGACATGGTCGCGCGTCCGGTTGGGGAACAGCGAGAGGAAGGTGGTGTCGGAGACGATCGCGTGCCCTTCCGCGCCGAAGGTGGGCCCAAGCCGGAACAGCCCGCCGACCTCGACGCGCCGGTTGTTGAGCTCGCCCCAGAGGCGGCCCTCGCGGAGCAGCTCGGGGATCGGCCCGAAGACAGGCTTGCCGCGCTCGTCGAACAGGATCACGTCGCGCTTTCGGATCGCCTCGAGCCCCGCCTCGTCGAGCCCGTCGAAGGCGAGCAGGCCGGAGACGGGGTCGATCCCGAACACGAGCAGGGTGCGCTTGAGCGCCGTCTCGGGGTTCTTCCAGGCGGCATTGCCGACATAGAGGGGCGTGACCCGGGCGACCCCCTCGACGCCGAGCGCCTGCATCAGCCGCGCGCGCGGGAACGCTTGGGTGCGCCAGAGCGCCTCGGTCTGGGTGTTCAGGATGTAGAGATCGGCCGTCATGCCTTCTTGGGGCTTCACCGCGCTGTCGAACAGCGCGTCCATGAAGCCGAGCTGCATGAAGATGAGGAGGCAGGCGAACAGCACGCCGGAGAGGGCGGCGGCGAGACGCGCCGGCTCGTGGCGGAGCTGGCGCCACGCGAGCCGCGCGGGCAGAAGCCAGCGTGCCGCACCGGTCATTGCGCCGCCTCCCTCATCGCGCTCCCCTCACGGCGCGATCCTCACCTGCACCTGCATGTTCGACCGGCGCGCGAGGGCGGCCACACCCTCCGGGTCGAGGGCGAGGCGGACCTCGACCACGCGCGCATCGACCGCCGCTACCGGGTCGGGCGAGACGATCGTGCTTCGCCCCACGGTCCAGCCGATCTCGCGCACCGAAGCCCCATAGGTCCGCGGGTCGCCCGGCACGACGACGGCGGCACGCGCTCCCTGGCGCACGCGCGGCAGGTCGGTCTCGAACACCTCGGCCACGACATCGAGGGCGGAGAGGTCGGCGAGTTCCAGCACACCGTCCTCGCCCACCTTCTCGCCGGGGCGGGCGAAGATCTTGAGAATTCGCCCAGAGATCGGCGCGATGAGCTTCGCGGTGTCGCGCTCGGCCCGCGCCTGGGCGACGGCGGCGCGCGCTGCGGCCACCTCTGCCTCGGCGATGGTGACGTCCTCCGGCCGCGGGGCGAGAAGTGTGGCAAGATCGGCCTCGGCGCGGGCGCGCTCGGCCGCGGCCTGGGCGGCGGCGAAACGGGCACGATCCCAGGCGGCTTCGGCTCCGGCGGCGCTGGCAAGCAGGCGACGGGCGCGGTCGGCGTCGCGCCGCGCGCTCTCCTCGGCGGCGGCGGCGGCGGCGACGCGCGCACGCGCGGCGGCGATCTCGGTGTCGCGGCCGGCGGCGAGAAGCTTGGCGCGCCGCGCCTCGGCGAGCGCGAGATTCGCCTCGGCCTGGGCAAGCGCCGCCTCCTTCCTCGGCAGGTCGTCGAAGATGGCAAGGATCGCTCCCTTCTCGACCTCCTCTCCCTCGCTGACGAGCACGTCGAGCACGCGCACCCCTTCCGCCCCGCCCGGGCGCGTGACGCGTCGGATTCGGCTCGCGGGCTCCACCCGGCCCAAGGCCCCCACGCCGGCCGGCGCGTCGGCGCGGGCCGCGGCTGCAGGAGCGGGACGGTCGAGCGCAAGCGGTTCGCCGAACAGGGCAAGGCCGGCGAGCGGCACCGCCACGAGCGCGGCTGCGGCAAGCATGAGCCAGCGCGTCATCGGCCCGCCCCGCCTGTCGACGCCCCCTCGAGTGTCGCGAGCCGCGTAAGCGTCGCCTCGATCGCCTCGGCCTCCGCCTTGGTCGGCCGCCAGAGCGAGAACACTTTGGCGAGGAACAGCCCATCCGCCGCCACCTGGATCGCGAGCGCGTGGCCGGGCGGCAGCCCGTCGGCGGCGAGGATGGCGCGAATGCGCGCATGCTCTTCGCGGATCGGGTCGATCAGCGCCGGGTGATGCGCATGGGCGGCGAGCAGGGCGGCGGCGATGCGGAGGTCGCGCGCTTCGCGCTCGGGCGGCGAATGCAGCGCCCAGGCGATGGTGGCGCGGGCGGCCCTTCCTGGCCCTTCTGGCATGGCCGAGACGATGCTGTCGAAGATCGCGCGCATCTCGGCTGCAAGCCGGTCGACGAGCGCGGTGAGCAGCGCTTCCTTGGAGCGGTAGTGGTGCAGAAGCCCGCCTTTGGAGATGTCGGCGGCGGCGGCGACGGCGTCGAGGGTGAGCGCGCCGACGCCGCGGTCAGCGACGATCTGTTCGGCGGCATCGAGGAGGCGGGTGCGCGTGTCGTCGCGTTCGTTGCGGTGCAGCATGGCGCTCCCATACCATCTGGTCGGTCGGTAGGCAACCGTCCGGACGGTCGGTCAGGTCGCGCGGTCATGGCTTGCGGAGCGTCGTCGATGCGGCGATGGTCCGCCCGATCCTTCGCAGACGAGCCCCATGACGATCCTGGTCACCGGCGCGGCCGGGTTCATCGGCTTCCACCTCGCCCGCGCCCTGCTCGCCCGCGGCGAGCGCGTGATCGGCGTCGACAACGTGAACGACTACTACGACCCGGCGCTGAAGGAGGCCCGGCTCGCGGTGCTCGAAGCCGAGCTGGGCTTCACCTTCGTCCGCGGCGACCTCGCCGACCATGCCGCGGTGCTCGCGCTTGCCGAGCGCTTTCCCGGCATCGACCGGATCGTCCATCTCGCCGCCCAGGCAGGGGTGCGCTACGCCGAGGTGAACCCGTGGGCCTATGTCGATGCCAACGCGATGGGCCAAGTGGCGATTCTCGAGCTCGCGCGGCGGCTCGGGCGCCTTTCCCACGTGCTCTACGCCTCCTCCTCCTCGGTCTATGGCGGCAACACCAAGCTCCCCTTCTCCGAGACCGACCCGGTGGAGCGCCCCTTTTCTCTCTATGCCGCGACCAAGCGCGGGGCGGAGCTCATAGCCGCGGCCTATGCCCACCTCCACGGCATCCCCTCGACGGGGCTTCGCTTCTTCACCGTCTACGGCCCCTGGGGCCGGCCTGACATGGCCGCCTACCTGTTCGCGAAAGCGATCACCGAGGGACGGCCGATCACCGTCTTCGGCGAGGGCAAGCTCACGCGCGACTTCACCTATATCGACGACATCGTCGCCGGGATCCTCGGCTGCCTGGATGCCGGTCCGGCCGTGGCCGCGCGCCCGGACGAGCCGGGCGGGCCGCCGCACCGCGTCTACAACCTGGGCAATCACCGCTCCGAGCCGCTCTCGCGCTACATCGGCCTGATCGAGGAGGCGCTTGGGCGGCGCGCGATCGTCGAGCACAAGCCGCGGCCGCGCGCCGACGTGCCCGAGACCTATGCCGACATCACCCGGGCGCGCGAGGACTTCGGCTTCGACCCGGCCACACCGATCGACCTCGGCATCCCCAGCTTCATCGCCTGGTTCCGCGCCTGGCACGGGGTGTAGCGGCCAGTCCGGCCGGGTCTCTGGGTTGCGACGCCCCGCCCCCGCCCCATCTCCGCTGCGGCTGGCTTCGCGCCCGCGGCCGTGCTAGGGCGCGGCCCGAGACCGTTGACCCCGCGAGGACCCCGATGCCCGAGAGCCCGATGCCGACCCAAGGCCCTGACTATGTCGTGAAGGACATCTCGCTCGCCGAGTGGGGTCGCAAGGAGATCGCCATCGCCGAGACGGAGATGCCGGGGCTGATGGCGATCCGCGAGGAGTACGGGCCGAAGAAACCGCTCGCCGGGGCGCGAATCGCCGGCTGCCTGCACATGACGATCCAGACCGCGGTGCTGATCGAGACGCTGAAGGCGCTCGGCGCCGATGTGCGCTGGTCCTCCTGCAACATCTTCTCGACCCAGGACCATGCGGCGGCGGCGATCGCCGCGGGCGGCACGCCCGTCTTCGCCGTCAAGGGCGAGACGCTCACCGAGTACTGGGACTATGTGCGGCGAACGCTCGAGTGGCACGACGGCGGCACGCCGAACATGCTGCTCGATGACGGCGGCGACCTCACGCTGTTCGTGCACCAGGGCCTGCGGGCCGAACGCGGCGACCGCGCCTTCCTCGACAGCCCGACCAACGAGGAGGAGGAGGTGTTCTTCGGGCTCATCCGGCGCACGCTCGCCGAGAAGCCCGGCTGGTTCGCGACCCTTGCTGCGAACATCCGCGGCGTTTCGGAGGAGACGACGACGGGCGTGCACCGGCTCTACCAGATGGAGAAGGAGGGGCGTCTCCTCTTCCCCGCCATCAACGTCAATGACAGCGTCACCAAGTCGAAGTTCGACAATCTCTACGGCTGCCGCGAGAGCCTCGTCGATGGCATACGCCGTGGCACCGATGTGATGATGGCAGGCAAGGTGGCGGTGGTCGCCGGCTTCGGCGATGTCGGCAAGGGATCGGCGGCGAGCCTGCGCAACGCTGGCTGCCGCGTGCTCGTGACCGAGATCGACCCGATCTGCGCGCTGCAGGCGGCGATGGAAGGATACGAGGTCGTGACGATGGAGGAGGCCGCGCCGCGCGCCGACATCTTCGTCACCGCCACCGGAAACGTCGATGTCATCACGCTCGACCACATGCGGGCGATGAAACACCGGGCGATCGTCTGCAATATCGGCCACTTCGACAGCGAGATTCAGGTCGCGGCGCTCAGGAACTTCAAGTGGCACAACATCAAGCCGCAGGTTGACGAGATCGAGTTCCCCGACGGCAAGCGGATCATTCTGCTCTCCGAGGGCAGGCTTGTGAATCTCGGCAACGCCACCGGCCACCCGTCCTTCGTGATGTCCTCCTCCTTCTCCAACCAGACGCTCGCGCAGATCGAGCTCTGGACCAACCCGGGAAAGTACGAGCGCAAGGTCTACGTTCTGCCCAAGGCGCTCGACGAGAAGGTGGCGATGCTTCATCTCGCCAAGCTCGGGGCGAAGCTGACGGTTCTGACGCCGAAACAGGCGGCCTATATCGGCGTGCCGCAGTCTGGGCCGTTCAAGCCCGACACCTACCGCTACTGAGCCTCGCGCTGCCGAGGCCGGCTCGCGTGCGGCCATGACCCTGTTCACCGCCTCCGTCGCC
>Ga0308406_1001146_pt1 | contig 10527 bp, 10 predicted proteins | sample HotsprSampleMSe1_FD_203474 | JGI IMG/M metagenome (GOLD analysis project Ga0308406, IMG submission 203474) | Hot spring phototrophic mat microbial communities from Mushroom Spring, Yellowstone National Park, Wyoming, United States - 20060911_MSe1 ...
TTCAGTGCGGCTAACACTCTGCCGAATGTTTTTTGTGTCCAATACTCGGATTCAGGAATGGAATCCACCACATCAAAAAACGGGTCGAGGCTTCGGTCATCTTCAAAGAGCAAGCACAGCGTGATGACGACATAATACTTGCTACTGCTGTAACGATACATTTCGTTCACGCGCTCGCCCATTTCTTCTTCTTCGGTTGCGATATTGGCTTCGATTTCATTTACCCAATTCTCGAACTCGGCTTCGGCTTCTTCGGTGTCGGTGAGCACGTCCCAGTAGCCGTATTCAAAGAAGTGTTGGTTTTCAACAAGCAGTGTGATAAGGCGTTTGTAGAAGCGTCGTTTTTCTTCGGGCGTTTCATCATCAGCACTTTCTTCAATGATGCGATGCACTTTGGAGCGCAAGCCTTCATCACCAAAGGCGTTGATAGCAACTTGAACGCCAATGAAGATGCTTTCGCCTCTGCGTTTTCCGAACAAGTTTGAGAAAAAATTTCTGCGATTCATTTTCTACAAGTGTTGGTATCAATCAGATATTGCTTCACAATTCCTGACGTTGTCAGTTAAGACTATTAGACTTACTACATCATTAAAGGCTTGATTTTGACCTCTCCCTGTTTTGGCTTCGCCAAAACGTCCCTCTCCTTACAAAAGGAGAGGGACGTCGCACTGCGACAAGGTGAGGTTACATTCCTCTCGTATGGCACAACATTAACGCTCGGTTGCGCAGGTTCGTGTAAATGCTTGCCGATTGCGCTGCCTTTCTTTGAACAGTGTCTTCAAGTGTTTTGAACTGATTTTGAATGTAGTAAGTCTTATTTCTTTCTATGCTGTTCATCTTTTAATTGTTATGCGTTCAAAGTTTTATCCGCCAAAAAATCCGCCGCTTCTTCCCCATGAGCCTGAGCGGCTTGAACTTCTTGTGCCAAGTGAGCGAGAGCCACTACGACTTACATTCGTTGAAACGCGTCCGAATCCACTGGGCTTGGTTTTGCCAACGCCTGCCAATCCGCCCGTTGTGCGTGAGGCAAAGGCAGTCGGACGTCGAACCGGCTGATAGGTCGGTCTCGAAATTCTTGATGGCACGCGACTGCCGTAGTAGCCGTAGTTGAACGCAGGATAAAAAATTGGCGATGGCATAAACATCGGGAACGCCCAAAAAAACCAAGGAAAGAAAAACGGACTTCCGCCGTAGTGATAGATGTTCGTAACCTGTCCGCTCGGTGTGGTTTCAGTGGTCGGCACTTTTTTGGCTTGCTCGATTTCTTCGGGCTTTGCATCGGGCGTAATGGCTTGCGTGAGCGGCACAGTTGGTTTGAAGTTCGTCACCGCAAGCATGGTTACAGGAATGCCTTTTTCTTTCATTGTGGCAAAGTCGTCGTTCAAATCGTCAAGTTCCGTTGTTTGCGATTCTGACGGCGAAAGATACATCACGCTTTTAATGCCAAGCGACTGCAACTTATCGGCAGATGGCACTTTGGCAACATAACGATTATCAAATTCCTTCTCGGTATCTTGCGGTGCGTTCAAGCGGCGATTGTCGAGCAAGAACACCGTTGAGGCTTTTTCGCTTCGTTTTTCTTTTTTGGCTTCGACTTCGGCGGCGTAATAGACAAGCGCACCTAAAACTTCGTGCGATTTCACCGTGCCTTTCGGGTGCGGATAATTATCAAAGCCCAACACCACATCAGCCACTTCGCTCATTGCCGCCGCAAATGCTACCGATTCTTTTCCATCTAAATCCGCAATTAGCAAAATGCTTTCGGGATTGTTGCTTCGTTTCAGCAGTTCTCTCATGCCCAAGCCGCGTGAATAGGCTTCTTTCATTTCGGGCGTGCAAATAGGCTTGATTTGCGATTTGAGCGTTGGCTGTGAAAGCGATTGCACAAGGGTTGCGACTACAAATGGTTTCCAATCGCTCCGCTTTGGCTCGTAGGCTTTAAGCAATTCGGTTGGTTCAAGATAACTTGACCACGAGAGAGAGCCTTTGCTATCTAAACTCGTTACATCGGGCAGTGAAATTGTATTTGATTCTGCGCCGACACTCCACCCTTCCTTCTTCTGCAATTCTAACGAATCATTTTCTTCAACAACGCCTTCATTGTTATCGCACCCTTGCAAAATGCCTGACATAGAAAGAAGTGCGGCAAGCGTGCCGAGTTTTGCTAATCGCAAGTTAGCCTCGCGTCGCGTGATAGATTCTTCCCACCACGAAGATTGATTGTTGTTATCGCTCATGACTTGAACAGCATTGAGTTGAATCGCATTAAGGTTTCAAAAATGTTGCGGCACATTGCGCGCTATAATCGGTTGCTTGTCTGGAAATGCGTGTAAAAATGCCTGCCGCCTGCCCTGCTACAAGATAAATTCCGTAGTTCGTATTTTCGCCGCCTTTTGTCGCCTCAAAATAGCGTTGCACAACCCATCGATTTGGGTTTGCTTTTTCCAGTGATGCCTTCCAGATTTCTTCTGAAACATCTTTTCCAATGATGACTTCCTCGCCTTCACAACCGTAATCAGATTTCAACACCCACTCGTCTTTTTTGAGAGATGCTTTGTCTGACACATCAGCAATGCGTAGGGTTTCGGGGATATACGCACAAATCGCTTTCTGGTTTTCAAGGCTGAACAGCGAGAGATATTTCCACATAAACGCCAGTGTGAGTTTGTTTTGAGTAAGGACTGCGCCGAAAGGGTTGATAATCGCAAGCTCTTTGGCGTGTTCGGCTTCAATGAGCCAGAGGAGTTCTGTTGACAATGGTTCAGCATCTTCAAACGGTTCGCCGCCGAGCCACGCCGATTCGCGCTCGCCCCACCAATCGGTTTTGTAGTGCCGAAAGAGAATCTCGATTTCCGTTTCAAAGAGTGTGATTCTGCCTTGTGCGTTCTTTCCCAAATTTCTCGGCGAGCCTAACACCACTTTCAAGCCTCGCGCTTCAAACCAGCGGCGATAGAGTTCAATCATTGACAAATCTTCGGGTAAATCGGTTGGATAAACAATTCCGACTGTCGGACATTGCTTCATATCGCGCACACTTTTTTGATAGCACTGCACAACGGCTTCACAAAAGCGTTTTTCAAATTGTTCGTTTGGGTTCAGTAAGTTTTCTTGTTGGAGAATTTGATTTAGCACAACGGCTTCGGCTTCGCCGCTTGGCGTGTCGCTGTTCATCTCACAGATTTGAATTCGTTGGTCATTTGTGATAAAGACATCAAGCCGTGCAATCGTGTGCCATGCGCCGCCCGATGAAAGCCACATCAGTTTTTGAAATGGCGTGAGATGAAAAAAGTCGTCCAAGTAAGTTGGATTGTGCCAAACGATTTGCGCGAGTTCGTGATAAGCATTGCCGATGGATTCAGCGGCGCGGCAGAGTGCGTTGTATGTTTGTTGGGACATGATGATGGGTTCGGTTCGGAATCGCTCTACGCCGTTGAGCCAAGCGTCGGAGATGATGCCTGTTTTGAGAAGCGCGTGGGCGAGTTCGGCGTAAGTCATTGCGCAGTTGCAACGGTTCGGATTGGACGTTCAACGAAGCATGTTTTGACTTTCACGACAAGTCTGTTACCAACAGTGCAGTTGAAATATACGCGGTTGCTTCAATAACACTTGCGCCAATGTTGCGGTCTTTGCTGATTTCCTCGTCCAACTTGCCGCCGTAAGGCGCGAAACCACCGCCAAGCAACACACCTTGCACCAAAAATTGCCGAATTGGATAAAACGACAGCACCACTAAAAGTGACTTTCCAAAGCCAATAAAACTCGTTTGATAATCAATGAAATCGCCGCGTAAGCCACTTCCAACGGCAATGCCAATCCCTATCATCACGCCTGCATAACTCATTGCCGCCGCAAGATTGCCACTGATAAATTCTTGTGTGTCGTTGTAGTTCGTCAGCAATCGATACAGCCGTGCAATTAAAATGAGCGCGATTTGTCCAACTAAAAAGAAAACGATTGCAGTTAAAGCCGTTCCGCCTTTGGCATCGCCTGAAATTGTGCCTGCAATCACCAGTCCCGTTGCAATGAATCGCCCTGCGGCAACCACACCGACAGCAACATTCCGCTTTTCAATCTCATCGAGATAATCAACGGCATGAAAGAGTTTGAAGCCAAAGAGCGAGATGAACGCAAGAAACAGCACGCCGCCAATGCCGTAGGCTAATGCCACAAGGGCATCTTGAATAAGGTCGCCGCTTCCTTCGCCACGCAACACCGCCGTCGTAATCAGCACCACGCCAAACACATAGCCTGCAATCGCTACGCCTAATGCGGGATTATCTGCCTTAATCAGCGCGTCGCTTAAATGCGTTTTCATCAAAAATTGATTGACAAGACGGGCAAAGACAATCATCGCTACCATCAAGGCGACAACAAATAAAATGCTTTGAATCGGCATCGTTTAGTGATAGGTTTTAATGATTTGAGTTACTTTCAGACGTTCGCCCTTGCTCTAAAAGCCAAGTTGCGAATCTTTCAAAGTCACTTAATCTGGTTTCAATGATTTTTCTGACTACTGCCAAATTCAGCGCAGTGTAATCATGAACGGCAACATTTCTGAATCCAACCATCTTTTGCAACTGCGCGCCCAACTCTTTTTCCAATCCCCCTGCTTTGACCAATAGTTCAAACGCTTCGCGGCTTGTTTGCGGCGCGCCTAATTGCTTCACTTTGATAAGATGATTTGCCGCATCAATCGCCGCTTCTGACGCACGTTGCAAATTCAAAATGATTGAATCTTGTTTTGTGAAATTCACCTCAAACTCGCTCTCGTATCCAAAGTATTCTTCGCGCACTCGCCTAACACATCGTTCAATGATGTTTGCTTTTCCGACTAAAATGTCATCGATAGATTTTTCCACGCCTGAAAATCTCCTCCATAATCGGTTTGCGCTCTTCTTGAAAGCGTTGATACATCGAGAGCGATTGATACTCAAAGGTTTCGCACGCCACTCGATTTGAGGTGTAAATGCGCTTTCCTTTTCCTGCAATCTCAAAGCGCATCACGGTTGAACACGCACGCACATCGACAAGGTCAACATCTGCGTTTAAGTTGATAGCCAGCGTTTGCGCCGCGTCCCAACGCTGAACGGCATCGGTTGGCGTTTCGGTTAGCACTCCAATATCCCAATCGCTGTCGGCTCTTGCTGTTCCATCGGCACGACTGCCGTAAAGATAGATTCCTAAAACGGTATTCGGCGCAAACTCTCGGACAAGTTCGCTAACGATAATCGCTTGTTCTTGTTCGGTCATTGTGCGCGTAGTGTCTTGTAGTAGTTTATCAGTCCGTTGGTTGAAGCGTCGTGCGTTTCAACGGTTTTTTCGTCTTTAAGTTCAGGCAAAATGACTTTGGCAAGTTGTTTGCCGAGTTCAACGCCCCACTGGTCAAACGCATTGATGTTCCAAATGATGCTCTGCACGAAAATTTTATGTTCATACATCGCAATCAAACTGCCAAGCGTTTTCGGCGTGAGCATTTTGAAGAGAATGGAATTGGTTGGACGATTGCCTTCAAAGACTTTATGCGGCAAGAGTTTTTCAATCTCTTTTTTCTTCAAGCCTTGTGCTTCCAATTCTTTGCGGACTTCTTTTTCGGTTTTGCCTTTCATCAAGGCTTCGGTTTGCGCAAAGAAGTTTGAAAGCAAAATCTCGTGATGCTCACCAATCGGATTGTGAGAAATTGCCGGCGCAAGAAAATCGCACGGAATCAATTTCGTGCCTTGATGAATGAGTTGATAAAACGCGTGCTGACCGTTTGTTCCCGGCTCTCCCCACACTATTTGCCCAGTTTGATAGGAAACCACGTTGCCTTCGCGCGTAATGCGTTTGCCGTTGGATTCCATATCGCCTTGCTGAAAATATGCGGCAAAGCGGTGCAAGTATTGGTCATATGGCAAGATTGCGTAGGTTTCCGCGCCGAAGAAGTTGTTATACCAAATCCCCAAGAGCGCAAGAATCACGGGCAGATTTTTTTCAAACGGCGCAGTGCGAAAATGCTCGTCCATTTCAAACGCACCTTGCAAGAGTTCTTCAAAATTTTCAAAGCCAATAAAGAGCGCAATCGAAAGCCCAATCGCCGACCACAGCGAATACCGACCGCCAACCCAATCCCAAAAGCCAAACATATTTTGAGTATCAATGCCGAACTCGCTTACGGCTTTGCTATTCGTGGAAAGTGCGGCAAAGTGCTTGGCAACAGCCGTCTCATCATTTGCAGATTTTAGAAACCATGCCTTCGCTGTTTGTGCGTTGGTCATCGTTTCTTGTGTGGTGAAGGTTTTGGAGGCAATCAAAAAGAGCGTGGTTTCGGGATTGATTTTTTTGAGCGTCTCGACAATGTGTGTGCCATCAACATTTGAAACGAAATGCACATTGAGTTTTGAGCCGTAGGGCTTCAAGGCTTCGCAGACCATGAACGGACCCAAGTCAGAGCCGCCAATGCCGACATTGACCACATCGGTTATCGCCTTGCCTGTGTAGCCTTTCCACTCGCCACTTCGGACTTTTTCACAAAAGGCTTTCATCTTGGCAAGTTCAGCGTTTACGGCGGGCATGACATCAGTGCCATCAACATAAATTGCGCGATTGGAGCGATTGCGCAAGGCAATATGCAACACGGCACGATTTTCCGTGAAGTTGATTTTCTCTCCGCTGAACATTTTTTCAATCCACTTTTTGACCTTTGCTTCGCGGGCTAATTGCAAGAGCAGTTTCATTGTCTCATCGGTAATGCGATTTTTGGAGTAATCGAGCAGAATGTCGTTAAAGCGAATTGAAAATTTTTCGAAGCGTTTGGAGTCTTTTTCGAAGAGATCGCGCAGGTGCAGTTTTTTTGCTTTTTTGTAATGTTGTTGGAGAGCGTTCCAAGCGGGAAGTTTGGTCAGGTCGTTCATAGTTTGGTGTTGGTTTTTGGTTGCGTTCAGGATTGAGATGAAATTTAGAGATTATTTCCCAAAAATGCTTTTCGGACAGGCATTATCGACTGATTTCGCTCATACTTATCGGAAGCGGTAGAGTGAGATTAGTGATGCTACCCAAGTTGATTTAGGATACCAATAGACGTATTCGCAATATCCATCATAATTTCCCTCATCTCGTTCTCCGTCCAAGGTTCGCACCTAGCATATATGGAAACTGCTTGAAGCATTATGGAAGAGCTTTTATGGCTTACAAAAATATTCTTGCAGTAATTGCGATTAATCGGCATACAGTAATTTGCTGCTGTTACTCTATCAATTCTGTTCATTGAACCTGAGTCGTGTCTAATCTCTACAAAGGTTCCATCGGGTTTGTATACTTGAATCGTTTTTGTTGCAAAATTTGACCCTTGCAAGAATAATACGTATGGGAAATGATATTCATCGAGCATAAAGTTTCTGATTTCATTAATGTTCTTGTAAGCTCTTTCAATAGCGTTACCAGCCACCATTAATTCTTTATCTCTTTTCTTGCCGACAAGTCTGCCTGCCTTAATGTTTTCAACATCTTTTCCTTGAAATTTTGCTTCACTAACCAAAATTACTCTCCACCTTTTGTCTTTATCTTGAACCTCAATAATTCCTCCATCAGGTTTGATTTTTGAATCTTTCACAAAGAGTGTTTTCCCCAATCGCTTATCAATTAACCTTAACTTTTCATTTATCTCTTGTTTGCTAATTTCTTTCCTGAATCTAAACTGATACTTTGGATAATCTTGCTTAAGTTTCTCAAATACACTTATACTTGCACGATTAACAGATTTGTTATGTAACTGAGCACTTTCGCTAAAAATGCCGCTAGCTCCTCCAGAGGCTATGTGCTGTTCAGTTAGACGCTTTGTTTGTCCTTTGCTCATTATAATAGTCCCTCTTAATCGGAATTTTTCGGAATCTGTCTATTCGCCAACGCAATTTCTTTCAATACGGCATTGATACTTGTATCTCTCATTAAACAGTATTTGTGGAGAAACAAATTCGTTTCAATCTGCTTGATATGCTTCTCTAAATATCCATGCAATTTTTTGTCTATGTCTACTAAAATCGAATGACGCCGTTCTTTTATGCAAACACGACCTGTTGTTCCAGAACCCGCAAAAAAATCAAGGACAATCGATCCTTCAAATGATAAGGCTCTTACAAAACGTCGGATAAGTTCAGCAGGCTTTTGAGTCAAGTGCCCAACTCTTTCTGTTGAATTTCCATTAAGCCTTCCAATTTCCCATACATTAGTGGGGTTTTTACCTTTGTCGATACTTTCAGGGTTGAGCCGCTTATCTTTTTTATACATCTCTTTTCTACTATCATCAAAAGGCACTCTAACAGAATCCAAATCGAAGTAGTACTTGTTCGTTTTAGCAAGCCAAACTGCTTCTTCATGCCTGTTGGCAAAAAAGCGATGCGCACTCATACCGTTCTTGTAGTACCAAATAATAAGATTGACAAATAGTAGATTTGTATGATGGCGAGTATAGTGTAAAATTTCAAGAAGGTCTCCTTTCTTTAAATCTTGATACTGAAACCCTCCAAAAATGACACAGTTGCCTGAATCAGATAATACACGATAGATTTGATTCAACCACTGTTTTGCCCAATCGATATAATTGTGAAAACTATCCCATTTGTCTAATTCAAGATTATAGGGTGGGTCTATAAGAATTAATTGAACCGATGAATCGGGTAATACCTTTAAAAACTCAACCGCATCTTGAATAAATATACCATGAACTGTGTAGGGTGGCACAATACCTTTGACAGTTGAGCTATGCAAATTTCCGTTTTTTTTCAATCGGTTCATTGCGATATGCTTTTTATTGAAATGTGATTTATTAGCCATGATTTACACGAGCTGGTTTTATTCACCAAAATATTCTTGTTTAATACTTTCGCAAATATGCCAACGGCAAAAATAAGGCATTTTAACCGAAAGAATGTGGCTTTCTTTTTGTTGAAATCAAGCCTGGGTTCAGCCGTTAAAATCAAGCCTGTCCCAGAATACGCCAAAGCGTTACTTTCCCTTTGTAGCTACGCCTGACCTAACGCTGCTTTGACGTTGCCAAAACGTTCCTCTCTTTATGAAGAGAAGAATGTCCGCAAAGCCTGCAGGGTGAGGTTTAAGAGAATCTACCGTTGAAATCAAGCTTATCGGCAAAAGTTTCCGCCACGCCTTAAAGTCAGCTTGTCCATGCCTTATTATCGAGTTGATTTAAGGCATAAATTTTGCTTTGCTGTGTCAGGGTTCGGTATTACTTTTTACGCGCTCATTTCAGCAAGCCGTGCGAGCATTTGAGCGTTTTCGGGGTGAGTGGGCAGTTGGTCGTTCAGCGAAAGTCCGCTGATGTATTTGAATTGGATTGCGCCGTTTTTATCAAGCAGGAATTGTGCGGGGAGCGGTGCGCCGAGTGCTGCGCCAAGTCCGTATTGCTTAAAGACACGCCACTCGCTATCGGATAGCATCACAAAGGGATAGGCTTGTTCCGCTACAATTTGCTTCGTCATATCAAGGTTTGTTGAAGTGACCACCACCACGTTTGCGCCTTTCTCAAGGAACTGCTTGTAATCATTTTTGAGATTGTTGAGGTGCGGGAAGCACAGCGGGCAAAAAATTTTATCGGTGAAGATTCTTGTAAAAGCAAGCAAGAGCGGCTTACCACGAAAGTCCGACAGTTTGCGCATTGTGCCGTTTGAGTCAGGGAGTTCAAAATCGGGAGCGATTTCTCCGATTTGAAATTTATCTTCGGCAAAGCGCGGCACGAAGTTCGCCACAAAATTTGCATTGATAGGATTGATGGAATCAAATAGCGAAGGCATTTGTCGATTTGGTTATGCGAATTAAACAACGGTTTAAGAGCAATTAGAAAACGATTAAGAAATCTTGATTCGTTTCCGTTGGAAATTTTCTTAATGTAACTTACCGCAAGTTCAGATTACGCACAATGGAAACGAAGAAAGCGCGATACACGAAATCAACGCTTCCTGAAAAGACCTGCGAGCATTGCCATCGCCCAATGACATGGCGCAAAGCATGGGCAAAGAATTGGGACGCCGTGAAATACTGTTCCGAGCGTTGCCGCGCCGAAGCCAAACATAAACGGAAAACTCAAACTTCAACATCTCAATGACCAGTAAATATGCCAAACAGCCTTCCGCCATGGAAGTTGAAAATCTCATCTACGAAGTTGCACTCAATCGCGCTTTGATTTTGATGTTGCTTGAAGAGTTAGAGAAAACGAATCCGGGACTCACTGAGCGCATTCAAGATTTGCTCAACGCTGAATCACAGCGCGTTTATGGACTTGTTTCGCAGTTTGTTGAAGAGCCTTCGCCTTACTATGCTCCGCTTTTGGAAATGCGAAAAACTCATGATGATGCCGATAAAGCGGCGGCAATTCTCAAAAGCCTTCTGACTGACCCTGAACCACCTGCAAGACCCAAAGGCAAAAAGAAACGCAATTAGGCTTGCTCAACAGGGGCTTCTATCAGCACGCCGACTGCCCCTGCAATCAACCCGTTGAATAAGATGGGGGAAAAATGAAAACCAACTTGCGATTCCGAT
>Ga0308406_1001164_pt1 | contig 10412 bp, 8 predicted proteins | sample HotsprSampleMSe1_FD_203474 | JGI IMG/M metagenome (GOLD analysis project Ga0308406, IMG submission 203474) | Hot spring phototrophic mat microbial communities from Mushroom Spring, Yellowstone National Park, Wyoming, United States - 20060911_MSe1 ...
TGTCAGGCCCCAACTTTGCAAAACTGGCCGAAGCCTACGGCTGGAAGGGGCTGACGGTAGAGCGCAGCGAAGATGTGCAAGATGCAATTGACGAGGCCTACGCGACCGACGGACCGGTACTGATCGATTTCCGGGTTGAGCGTGAAGTCAACGTCTTCCCGATGGTACCGCAGAACAAGTCAATTGGTGAGATGATCCTCTCGGAATCACAAGCGTAGCATGCAACAGCGACCGTAATCTCAGGAGTTGTACATTATGAAAACGCATACCATCGTTGCCCTTCTACAAGATCGACCCGGTGTCCTGAGTCGCGTGATTGGATTGATCCGCCGCCGAGGCTATAACATCGAGAGTCTGGCCGTCGGACATAGTGAAACCCCCGGTGTTAGCCGTCTCACGCTGGTCGTTGAATCGGAAGATGTTGAACAGGTTGTGAAACAGCTCTACCGCCTGATCGAAGTGATCAAGGTGAGTGATGTCACCGACGATCCAACAGTTGAGCGCGAAATGACGATGATCAAACTGCATGCACCGGCAGCCGTGCGCCACGAGATCATCTCGATGTGTAGTGTCTTTGGGGCGCGGATCGTCGATGTAGGTACCAATACGATGATTATCGAGATGACCGGTACACCGGGCAAGGTCGAGAATTTCATCGAAGTGGTACGTCCTTACGGTATTAAAGAGATGATGCGCACCGGACGTATAGCTATGGTACGCGGTGCTCGCGGTCATAACGCCAGTGAGTATGTAGAGCCGTCAACAAACGGCGCTACGGTACCGGTACTGAACTAGCTTTGTGATTATCTGAGACGCCCACAGTGGGCGTCTCAGTGGTTTCTCAAGTCTATCGCAGGCGAACAACCGTATCTGTCGCCCAAGAGTGAGGAATTGAACCGTTATGGCAGAACTCTACTACGACAATCAGGCTGACCTCAACCGTTTGAAGAACAAACCGATTGCCATCATTGGCTTTGGTAGCCAGGGGCATGCCCATGCCCGTAACCTCGCCGACAGTGGTCTCGATGTGCGCGTTGGTCTGTATCCAGGCTCGAAGAGTTGGGCCAAGGTTGAAGCGGCTGGCCTGAAGGTTATGACAGTTGCAGAAGCCGCCCGTGAAGCCCAAATCGTGATGATACTAACTCCCGACATCGGTCAAGCTGAACTCTACCGCGAGCATATTGCACCGGCAATGGAACCCGGCAAGACATTGATGTTCGCACACGGCTTCAATATTCGCTTTGGTCAGATCGTGCCTCCAAAGGGAATTGACGTCAGTATGGTCGCACCAAAGGCGCCCGGTCATCGCGTGCGTGAGGTGTTTGTTCAGGGCGGTGGCGTACCGGCATTGATCGCGGTCGAGCAAGATGCAACCGGCGGTGCGTTCGAGGACGCTCTGGCTTACGCCAAGGGCCTGGGCTGTACCCGTGCTGGCGTGTTGCGGACAACCTTCGCCGAAGAGACGGAGACCGATCTGTTCGGTGAGCAGGTTGTGCTCTGTGGCGGAGTGAGCGCGCTGGTCAAAGCTGCTTTTGAGACCCTGGTAGAGGCCGGGTATCAGCCAGAGGTTGCCTATTTCGAGTGTATGCACGAGCTGAAGCTGATCGTTGACCTCTTCTATCAGGGTGGCCTCAACTACATGCGCTATTCGGTGAGTGATACTGCTGAGTGGGGTGATTACACTGCCGGCCCGAAAATTATCACCGATCAAACGCGGGCGGCTATGCGTCAGATTCTGGCCGACATCCAGAGCGGTGCCTTCGCCGAAGACTGGATCGAGGAAAATCACAATGGACGCCCGCGCTTCAATGCGTATCGTCAGGCCGACATCAATCATCCGATTGAACAAATTGGCCGTGAACTGCGCCGTATGATGCCCTTCGTGAATCCGCGTGAGGTTAAACCCGGCGAGGGTGGTGCCTGAGAGTGTATCAGCGTCGTGGTCGGCAATGTTTCGGCCACGACCTGCCCCAGTAACGCAACAGGAGGTACCTATGACCAACACAACTGAACCGAGTGTAGATTACGTCCGTATCTTTGATACAACCCTGCGCGATGGTGAACAGGCTCCTGGCTGCACTATGACGCTGGAAGAGAAATTAGAGGTCGCCCGCCAGTTGGCTCGACTGCGGGTAGACATCATCGAGGCCGGTTTTCCGGCTGCTTCCCCCGGCGACTGGGCAGCAGTGCACGAAATTGCCCGTGAGATCGGTACGCCCGATGGCCCGGTTATCGCGGCGCTGGCCCGCGCCAATCGTGACGACATTGATAAGGCGTGGAGTGCGATCCAACCGGCAGCGAAAAAGCGCATTCACACATTTATGTCAACTTCTGACATTCATCTTGAATACCAATTCCGTAAAACACGCGCCGAAGCCCTGGAGCTGATTCACGAAATGGTCAGCTATGCGCGCTCGCTGTGCGAGGATGTCGAATTCTCGCCGATGGATGCCGGTCGCACCGATCCGCTCTTCCTGCGTGAAGCTGTTGCCGTGGCCGTGGCCGCCGGAGCGACAACCCTCAACATTCCCGATACGGTTGGTTATCTCACTCCTGATGAGTACGGGGCAATGATCCGCGATTTGCGCGAGAATGTACCGGGCATTGAACGTTGCATTCTCTCGACCCATTGCCACGACGATCTCGGCCTGGCAGTGGCTAATTCACTGGCCGGTGTGCGGGCTGGCGCCCGGCAAGTTGAGTGTACGATCAACGGTATCGGCGAACGGGCAGGTAATGCCTCACTGGAAGAAGTAGTAATGGCATTGCATACACGCCAACAGTATTACGGCCTGCGTACACGGATTGAGACTCGCGAAATTGCCCGCACCTCGCGACTGGTCAGTAGCTTTATCGGCATACCGGTGCCACCGAACAAGGCTATCGTCGGGGCCAATGCTTTCGCCCACGAATCGGGTATCCACCAGGACGGCGTTTTGAAATATCGGCAGACTTACGAGATCATGAGTGCCGAGACAGTAGGTCTGGAAAGCAATACGCTGGTGTTGGGCAAGCACTCAGGCCGCCACGCCTTCCGCAAGTATCTTGAAGAAAAGGGCTACCAGCTAAACGAAGAGGAATTCCAGCACGTTTTTGCCCGCTTCAAAGACCTGTGTGACCGGAAGAAGCGGGTTGATGATCGCGACATTGAGGCATTGATTGCCGGTGAGATGCAGCACACACCAGAGTTGTATAAACTCGATCACGTACAATACGCATCGGGTGTCGGCATGATCCCGACGGCAACTGTGCGACTGATCGGGCCTGACGGACAGGCCAAAGTTGACAGCGCTCAGGGTACGGGGCCGGTAGATGCTGTTTATCAGGCGATCAACCGCATCATTCAGCGCCCCAACGAGTTGATCGAGTTCTCGATCAATGCCATCACTGAGGGGCTTGACGCAGTCGCCGAAGTGACGGTGCGCATTCGCGAGCAAGGTTCACCTACCCGATTGAACGAGAGTAGCAGCACTGCAACCAGTCTGACAGGCCGACGTCCAACCCAGCAGATTTTCAGTGGCTACGGGGTACATACCGATACCATCGTGGCTGCGGCCCAGGCGTATATGGCTGCCCTCAATAAGATGCTGGCAGCGCGCCAAGAGCGGATTAAGGCGGAAGCGATGGCCTATTCTGCCGGCTACAGCGGTGAAACGAGTAGTTTGCCGGTTGACATCTTTGGTGGTAGCACGCTCGGCTAGGTTCGATGCAGATTGGGAATGGTGACCACTTTCCTTTCCCTAACCAGAGTACAGAGAAGTGAGCAACAAGCGTGGGTCAATGCGCGCCGCTCACTTCTCTGATTATCGCACCTGTGCTCAATGACAACATCGGATCGGCCTGATTGTAGACACGTATGATGCAAACGATTGCCTATCTTGGCCCACCGGGAACCTTTAGCGAAGAAGCGGCACTTGCTTACGCAGCCGGGCAGGAAGCACGACTGCTTCCTCTGGCGAGTATCCCTGCGGTAGTCACCGCAATTGAAACCGAAGCAGCTACTGTCGGTGTCTTGCCGATTGAAAATCTGCTGGAGGGTAGTGTTAGTTACACACTTGACCTGCTGATCCACGAGACCAACCTGCAAATTGCGGGCGAAATTGTGATTCCAATCCGACAGTACCTGCTGGCCCGTCCTGGATTGCAACTCGGCGACATCAAGGTGTTGTACGCCCACCCACAATCGCTCGCCCAATGTCGGCGCTTTGTGGAACGGTGCTTGCCCGGTGTGGTCACTGTTGCTTCACTGAGCAATTCGGCTGCGCCCGCGGAAGCAATGGCCGATGAGCGCCCGGCGGCTGCAATTGGCACCTTCCGCGCGGCCCAGCTTGTTGGGGCTGCGATTTTGGCCCGTGATATTGCCGACAGTCCACACAACGTTACGCGCTTCATCGTGCTGGCGCGAGAAGACTCGCCGCCAACCGGTGATGACAAGACGAGCTTTTGTTTCGGTTTCACCCGCGAAGATCGACCAGGCAGCCTGGTCACCGCCCTTCAGGAACTGGCAGTCGAACATATCAACATGACCAAACTCGAGTCGCGCCCGACCCGGGCGATACTCGGCCAATACATCTTTTTGGTTGACATCAACGGACACCGCCGCGAACCACACGTTGCCCGCGCTTTAGAGCGGATTCGGCTCCACACTGGGATGCTGAAGATTTTTGGCAGTTATCCGCGCTGGCGTGGCACGAACGGGAGTCGTGAGGAACGACGGCAAGGAGAAGAGAAATGAGTAAACCGCGCACCCTGTTCGATAAAGTCTGGGATGCCCATGTGGTACGCCCAGAGACTCCAGAGACACCGGCAGTACTCTACATTGATCTCCATTTGATCCACGAAGTGACTTCACCACAGGCATTTACCGAATTGCGCCAGCGTGGTCTGCGCGTGCGGCGCCCGGATAAAACGCTCGCCACGATGGATCACAGTACGCCGACTACCCCTCGCAATCATTTGGGGATTATTCCGGTCGTCGATCCAATGGCCATCAGCCAGCTTGAACAATTACGTAAAAACTGTGCCGAGTTTGGCATTCCCCTATTTGAGTTAGGTGATGAGAATCAGGGCATTGTTCACGTTATTGGTCCCGAACAAGGGCTAACCCAACCGGGGATGATGATTGTCTGCGGGGATAGTCATACCAGTACTCACGGTGCATTTGGAGCATTAGCATTTGGAATTGGAACCTCGGAAGTTGGTCATGTGCTGGCGACCCAGTGTCTCTTGCAGCGCAAGCCAAAGACGTGCGCAGTACGCATCGATGGTCGGCTTGGCCCTGGGGTAACGGCAAAGGACATTATTCTGGCGCTCATTGCTAAATACGGTGTCGGTGGCGGCACCGGCTATGTGTTCGAGTACATGGGTGAGGCAATCCGCTCGCTTTCGATGGAAGAGCGGATGACCATTTGTAATATGAGTATCGAAGGCGGTGCCCGCGCCGGAATGGTAGCACCCGATGACACGACCTTTGAGTATATCGCGGGGCGACCTTTTGCGCCGAAAGGGGCAGATTTTGACGCGGCAGTAGCCCGCTGGCGCACGTTACCCAGTGATGAAGGTGCAGTGTTCGACCACGAATTAACCCTCTCGGCAAGTGATCTGAAGCCGATGATCACTTACGGAACCAACCCCGGCATGGGGATTCCCATTGATGCACCGGTTCCACGACCGGAGGATATGCCCGACGCACGCAGTCGGGCTGCCCTTGATAAAGCGCTGGCCTATATGGGTCTCGAACCGGGCAAGCCATTGTTGGGGCATCCGGTTGATGTGGTCTTTATTGGTTCGTGTACCAACTCGCGGTTATCGGATCTCCGTCAGGCCGCCCAATTCTTCCGTGGGCGTAAGGTTGCCCCCGGCGTGCGCGTGATGGTGGTTCCCGGCTCACAACAGGTTAAGCGGGCAGCCGAAGCGGAAGGGCTGGATCGAATTTTCAAAGAGGCAGGCGCCGAGTGGCGTGAAGCCGGTTGTAGTGCGTGTCTGGGGATGAATGACGATAAGGTTCCGCCTGGCAAGTATGCAATCAGCACCTCGAACCGCAACTTCGAGGGTCGGCAAGGGCCAGGAGCACGCACGATGCTGGCCAGTCCGCTTACCGCAGCGGCAGCCGCAGTGACCGGCGTGGTAACCGATCCGCGAACGTTGTTGAATTAGAAGGAGATCGCTGTGGAACCGATTTCAATGATTACCGGAAAAGCGGTTGTTTTACCGGTAGAAAATATTGACACCGATCAAATTATTCCGGCGCGATTTCTGAAAGTTACCGACAAGAGCGGTCTGGCTGCCGGTCTGTTTGAAGCCTGGCGCTACCGGGCTGATGGTACGCTCAATCCTGACTTCCCGCTCAATCGGCCTGAAGCGGCCGGAGCAACGATACTGATCAGTGGGCGTAATTTTGGTTGCGGTAGCTCGCGCGAACATGCGCCCTGGGCATTACAAGATTACGGCTTTCGCGCCGTTGTTGCTCCATCGTTCGCCGACATTTTTCGCAGCAATGCGCTGAAGATCGGGTTGTTACCGGTGACGGTCGAGCAGACGGTCTACGACGAGCTGGTAGCACATTACGCAGTTGATCCCCAAATGCACCTGACCATCGATCTGGCTGCCCAAACAGTCACCCTACCCGACGGTCGCCAGATTAGTTTCCCGATTGATGCGTTTAGCAAATATTGCCTCTTGCACGGAGTGGATCAATTGGGCTTTTTGCTCAATCAAGAGGCGCTCATCGCAGCGTATGAGGCAACGCATCCACAGCCGGTGGTGACTACTGCATACAGTCGAGGGAAGACGGAAGAGCAGGGGAACGACAGTACGAGCGCTTAGCCGAATAACTCACCGTTACTTTGGGCCTATCCGAAAACTGTCTCACGGTTCAACGGATGCACTCTGTCATCCTGTCAGGAGGGGTGAGGCGGCGCCTCGCCCCTCCTCGTGTTTCGGATTACCTCCATCGCCGAGGTTCATCAGCCGTGAGGTGATGATAGATGATGGGGCAAGGCGAGGCTTTGCCCCTGTAAAGCTTTTCGATCCAGCAGCAGTGAAGAGAACGGCAAGCGAAACGAGCACTACGGCGCCAGTTTCCTGTTCCAGACAGTGATCTGTTGCCAGGCTCTTCGTTGGTACACCGGTTATGCCCGTCGGCGTGCGATAGGTGGAGATTTCCCACCTGATTGACTACCTTGTTCTGCACAACAGGGGCTGACAACGCACGCACTCGGCCCACCACAGATGCGTTCAAATCTGGTTTGCAAGCGTGCATGCAACCTGTTTGGCAATAACCTCTTACAGAGTTCTTGCTTTATATGTGCGTCACTATTCGGCGGTTGCTGCGTTATATAATTAGAACTGGCAGCAGCGGGCTGCTTTCGTACATGGTTATCATAGTTTTATGCATCGCCTAGCGTCCTACCTCTTGTTGATTGCCACATTGACCATAGCCGCAACCCCACTGCACGCTCAACCAGCAGCGGGGTGGAGCGTAGCGACGTTCCTGGAGCAACAACCTGGTCCACTGAAACATGTGCGTGTTGAGGGAAAAACTGCTGCCCAGATTATCGAAGAGCAGAGTAATTATTATGGCGTTAGCCCATTTCTCACTCTGGCGTTGTTGGAAGCAACGGCTGGCCTCTTGAGTAACCCATCACCACCTGACGAAGCTCTCGCCACTCCGTTCGGTCAACACGGCCCAGTCGGTTTCACCGAGCAGATAATCTGGGTAAACCGGGAATTACGTGCTGGCTTAGGTCCATATCGCCAACCACCAACTATCCGGTTGCAAGACGGGTTGACACTGACGCTTTCGCTCGACGAACCGGCTGAGTGGATCGCCATAAAACGCTTTCTGGCTCAGGGGCGCGATTCGGCCGCGTGGCTAGCAGCAGTGAAGGCAACTACAGCGGCTCTGCGCACCTATTTTGATGGTCGCTTTGCACCACCGGTTAGTGTACCGTCGGACACCAATGGCTGGCTGCGCGCACCATGGCCATCGGGGACGAAGGTACATCACCTTGCCTATTTTGACCATATGTATCCAATGGTCGATCTAGGAGGTGATGGCAATAATGAGATGATTGATTATCTCGGTCGGCGCAATGTACAGTATAACGGCCACGATGGTCATGATTATGTCTTTCCTGATGCACCATTTTCAACACCAATTCTTGCCGCAGCCGCCGGTACAGCTTACGCATTGCGCGAGGCCCGTGGTTTGGGAGTGGTGATTGTTCATCCAAATGGGTATGAGACGGTCTACTGGCATCTGAGTGCGTTTGCCCCTATCTTTAATGAAGGCAATAGTGTGAAGGTTTCGGCTGGTCAACTGATTGGTATCAGTGGCGCCAGTGGCGTTAGTGGCACACCTCATCTCCATTTTGAGGTTCGACGTTGGGAGGGAGGCATCCGCAAACAGGTTGATCCTTATGGCTGGTTTGGCCCTGGACCCGATCCCTGCCCTACCTATGCCGGTTGCGGCGCCAGTATCTGGCTCTGGCACCCTGATCTGCTCGGCAGCTACGACTTTACACCGCCCGACCATTTGTTACCGGTGCCTGATACAACACCACCGCTTGGTACCATACGGGTTGCCCCGCCTGAGCACGTCTTGCTGTCAGTCAGTTTCGATGGTCACCCCCTCCAGACCATCGGCCAGGGCTTACCTTACATCAACGGTACCCTTCGCTTTGCAGATGGCCGCTTTGGTCAGGCATTGATCAGCGACCGCGCCGAGATTGCATTTCCAACTACCGGGAACCTGAACATTGAACAGGGTACGATCAGTTTATGGGTTGAGATACCAGAGCGCTTTCCAGCCAATAGTCTCAGCCGCCACTACCTGCTTGCCACAAGCGCCGAGCCAACAGGTGCACCGATCTACACCGGTACACTGGCGCTCCGTCGCGATCAACTCGGTCCAAATGGCAGTGCACAATGGACGTTCTGGACAGTTAGCGATGCAACGAGTGGCGAAGACTTGCTTAGTGTACCAGACACCTTAAATCCTGGCTGGCATCACTTTGTCATCAGTTGGGATGCCATCAACGGTAAAAAGTATCTTTACATCGACGGGATGCTGGTTGCCGAACGGAATACAAACGCTTTACCATACATTTCTGGTGCACTTCTTCATATTGGTCGTTTTAGCAGTGGTGGGTCTAGCGCCGGAGTACGTATCGATGAATTGACAATCTTTGACAAGCCACTGGCACTAACCGAAATCGCAGAACTGGTCTCAGCATCGCCATTAACATCAGAACCAGTTGTTGTAACTGACCGGACAATCCGAATTGATACAAACGCAATGGATGATAACGGTGGTATTGTCGCTGTTACGCTCAGCATCAACAGCGAATCGAGCGATCCGCTCCCCTATTACGACAGCTACCGTTGGAGCCTGCCTCCAATTGAAGGAGAGCATATTGTTGAAGTGGAATATCTTGATCGTGCCGGCAACACAACTATTGTCTCGCAGACGGTCGCACTCAACTTGCCACCACAGGCAACCGCAAGAGCGGAATGGCTCGACTCAGCAACAGCTCGGGTGGTTCTCAATGCGAGTGACCACCACCTGCCGCTAGAGATACAACTGAGCGAGACGCCAGATTTCACGAGTGCGGCGTGGTTGCCGTTTGTGCCAGAAGTACGTTGGCGTTGGGAAAGTGCTGAAACACAGCGCCTGTTTGTGCGTTTCCGTGATGCCAGTGGTCAAACGGGTTTACCGATAGAGGTAATACCTGCTTATCACGTTTTTGTGCCACTGACGCAGAGATGATGTTGATCGCACACCGAGATCATGGAGTGAACCGCGTGTTTTGAGGCTCTGCCTTGCAGAGTTGTCTCTGAAAAAAGCTCCTGTTCCCCAGGAGCGCCAGCCTCCGACCCGCACGCGACCGCCATCCGCGCTCCCTAGGCGCGCGGGCCTCTGGCCCGCACGCGACCGCCATCCGCGCTCCCTGGGTGCGCCAGCCTCCGGCCCGCACGCGACCGCCATCCGCGCTCCCTGGGTGCGCCAGCCTCCGGCCCACACGCGACCGCCATCCGCGCTCCCTGGGTGCGCCAGCCTCCGACCCGCACACGACCGCCATCCGCGCTCCCTGGGTGCGCCAGCCTCTGGCCCGCATACGACCGCCATCCGCGCTCCCTGGGTGCGCAGGCCTCCGGCCCGCATACGACCGCCATCGGCGCTCCCTGGGTGCGCCAGCCTCCGACCCGCACACGACCGCCATCCGCGCTCCCTGGGTGCGCGGGCCTCCGACCCGCACGCTACCGCCATCCGCGCTCCCTGGGTGCGCGGGCCTCCGACCCGCACGCTACCGACGTCAGCACTACCCTGGGAGCGCGGGCCAGTGACTCGCGTCCTGGAGGACACATTCGGAGCATCGACGAACTAATCTGCTTTCACCACACCCACTGTC
>Ga0308406_1001165_pt1 | contig 10404 bp, 7 predicted proteins | sample HotsprSampleMSe1_FD_203474 | JGI IMG/M metagenome (GOLD analysis project Ga0308406, IMG submission 203474) | Hot spring phototrophic mat microbial communities from Mushroom Spring, Yellowstone National Park, Wyoming, United States - 20060911_MSe1 ...
GGCCAAAACCTTTCTCTATTATATTAGCGCAGGGGCGTTCAGCGATTATGAAGGTGCGCTCTAAAAGGGACAGAGAGCCTACTGGCCATTGGCTTTTCGTCTTGCGGCCTCCACGAAGGCCATGAAGAGGGGGTGGGGGACTTCTACTCGGCTTTGAAACTCAGGATGAAACTGCACTCCGAGAAAGAAGGGATGGCGGGGAAGTTCTATGATTTCTACGAGGTTTTTTTCGGGGTAGAGGCCGCTGATCACGAGGCCGGCCTCTTCCAGGGCGGGGCGATAGAGGTTATTGAATTCGTAGCGGTGGCGGTGGCGTTCGTGGATGAGGGTTTTTTGGTAGGCGCGGTAGGCGAGGGTGCCTTTACGGATTTCGCAGGGGTAGGCGCCTAAGCGCATAGTGCCGCCCATCTGTTGTAGGCTTTGCTGCTCGGGCATAAGGTCTATGACGGGATGGGGCGTATGGGGGTCCATTTCGGTGGAGTGCGCTTCCGAAAGACCCAACACATGCCGGGCAAACTCTACGACCATCATTTGCATGCCTAAGCAGATGCCGAAGAGGGGGATACCTTCTTCGCGGGCGTATTGGATAGCTAAGAGTTTGCCGGTGATGGCTCTTTCGCCGAAGCCCGGCGCAATCAAAATCCCGTGATAATCCCGTAGATGCCGAGAAAGGCTCTCGGGCGTCAGATCGGCCGAATGAGTCCAGCCAATTTCCAGCCGAACCCCCTGCCAGCCGCTGGCATGAATGAGCGCCTCATGAATGGACTTATAGGCATCTTTCAGCTCCACATACTTTCCTACCAGCGCAATGCGAATAGTTTGTTCTGCACTTTGCAGGCGGGTAAGGAAGGTATTCCAGAGACTGAGGTCCGGCTCGCCCCGAATAGGTAACCTATAGCGGCGCAAAACCACCTCATCCAGCTTTTCCCGACGCAGCTGAAAAGGCACTTGATAAATACTCGGCACGTCCAAGGCCTGAATGACGGCATTACGGGGGACATTCGCTAAGAGAGCGATCTTATTGCGTAGTTCCTTAGAGATGGGGCGGGCGGTTCGGCAGACCAAGATATCGGGCTGGACACCTGCGCGCTGCAGCTCCCGCACGGAATGCTGCGTGGGTTTGGTTTTGAGCTCTTGGGTGGTCTCTAGATAGATGAGTAGGGTCAGGTGGATGAAGAGTACCCGAAGAGGTCCCAGTTCGTAGTGCAGTTGGCGGGCGGCTTCAATGTAGGGGAGGGACTCGATGTCGCCTACGGTGCCGCCCAGCTCCGTGATGATGATGTCGTAGGGTTCTTTTTGAGCCAGGAGGGTGAAGCGACGTTTGATTTCATCGGTAACGTGGGGGATGACTTGGACGGTTTTACCGAGGTAGGCGCCGGCGCGTTCTTGCTGGATGATGTACTGGTAGATTTTACCGGTGGTTACGTTGTGGTCGCGGGAGGTTTGGATGTTGAGGAAACGTTCGTAGTGGCCGAGGTCGAGGTCGGTTTCGGCGCCGTCGTGGGTAACGAAGACTTCGCCGTGTTCGTAGGGGTTGAGGGTGCCGGGGTCTACGTTGAGGTAGGGGTCAAACTTTTGGATGGTGACGCGGTAGCCGCGGGCTTGGAGGAGCTTAGCGAGGGAGGCGGCGACGATGCCTTTACCTAAGGAAGAGACGACGCCGCCGGTGATGAAGAGGTATCGCATGGGTTTAGAGAAGGGGTGCCCAGAGTAGGCCGAGGTGCTGGTTGAAGCGGTGGGTAGGGGTATGGAGGATTTCGTAGAGGGCTTCGGCGGTGGCGATGAGGTCGGGACCAGTCCAAAAGAGAGCCCGTAAGCCCTCCATAGCATAGAGACGTTTGCGGCGATAGGCGGAGAGGCTCTGAACAGCAGGCTGCCGGCTCCAAGTGGCCAGCATCTGACCCGCCTTCCGCAAAGACGCTTCCGGATGCGAAAGGATGACCACTTCGGGATCCAACTCCAAGAGCCTCTCCAACCGAACTACCTGATTCTGAAAAGGCCCTATGGGTACGGCCAAGCTCATTTTGACCCAAGGGGCGAAATAAGCCGCCCAGCTCCCATGCACTTGGACTAAGCCCGCCGTCTGCATGGGACTAACCACAAGAGCGGAAACCGATGGGAGACTCGCGCTGGCTTTCAGGAGCTTTTCTCGGCGTTTTTCGGCTTTTTGAAGGAGCTTTTGAAGGAGGGTGGGATTTTCTAAGACTTGGCCGAGCTTTTGGGCCTGACTCCGATAGCTCTCCCAGGAGTCGGCATGGCAGGAGAAGACCTGTACAGGATAGCCTACGGCTTTTTGGAGGGCTTGGATGGCAGCTCTCTCGTCTAAGTCGGGGATAGGGGATTGGAAGGCCGTGAGGATGGCATCGGGCTTGAGAGTGGCGAGGGTACCTATGTCTATGGGGAAGGGGCTAAGAAAAGATTCCCAGCTTTCGCGGGAGGCTTGGATGGTGTAGTGCGTGCAAGCGGGCAGGTGCCGAACTTGGGGGTCCTCGTCGTCTAAGTGCGAGCGCCCAATGAGGCGCCGAGTCTGGCCTAGCGTTTTTATCCAGGCAGTAGCGGCCGGTAAAAGTGAGACCCAACGCATGGGGCCAAAGCTACGAACTCTCCCCTTGTAGGCGTGCCCATAATACGCCCATTCCCCACAAAAACATCGTCAGACCCATCTGCCGCTCCAAAAAGGCCTCCACCTGCATAAGCAAAATCCAAGTAGTCAGCCACGCCCACCAAAGAGGATGCCGATAGCGCCAAAAAGCCCCCACCCAAAAACTCAAAAACACCCCCAGCCCAATCAGACCCAACCCCATCGCATACTCCACAAACTGATGATGCGGAAGAATGTAAAACTCGGGCCCCCAGCGATAAGGAAGGCGGGCTTCCTCAGCGAAGACGGCATCTCGGTTATCCGCAATCCCTACACCCCAGAGCGGACAGGAACGAAAGACCTGCCAACTCGCCTCCAAGGCCGCTATGCGCCTACCTACACTAAGGTGCCAGAGGTTTCCTGAGGCGTACTGGTTGAGGTCATGGCATAAATTCTCGTAGCGGCTTCGCAGAGGGCCCCAACAGTTAATCAGAAACCATAGAAGACCCGCTATGCTTGCTAAGAGTCCCAGACCCTGGAGCCATTGCCGCTTAAGCACCATCCAGTAGAGGATTCCCAGCCCCACTAACCCGTAAAACGCCAAAAGCGCCGTCCGAAGAGCCAGCGTATGCATAATCCCCACATACAGGGCCCCTACGAAAAATCGCAAACGAGTAGAGCCTGGCGTAACAAAAAGCAAAATCAACGCCCCCATCAAATGTCCTGCATAGTAGATGTGCGAAATGCCGCCCACCATAGGCACATACCGAGATTCTCGCATTTCTTGTAGGGCCCAGGAAAAGTTGGTAAGTACTTTGAAGCTGGTGGCTATGCCCACGATGAGGAGGCCAATATGAAAAGCCCATAAAAGGAATGCTTGCCGATTTTTGGGGAGGATGCAGAAGGCGGCGACTGTGGCAGGCCACAGCAGGGGCATGGGGAGCTTAATGCGCATCTCTTCCCACCATTGGGGGCAGTTTTCGGTGTAGAGGTAGCTTATCAGATGCAGGGCATACAGGGCCACCCAGCTCCAGGTCAAAAGGCGCTCCCGGCGAAAAAGCTCAAAAAGTTTTTGTCTCAGATTAGACTCCACTAGCGAAAGAGCTATGACCCCCCCCACCCCGATGCTAACGAGGCTGTGCGACCAAGGAAGCCCCACAGCTATAAGAAGCAAGCTCCCCATGACTAAGTAAGCCAGCCAAGTAGACATAGGCTCCCCCCCCCCACAAAGAAACGGGATTCAGGCTCACCCATGTACGGCTAAATGTTTGTACTTTTGGGGAGAACTTGGGGTATTCTTATGCGGCAGCTTGTTGGGCACGGGGTCGTAGCCGTGGTAGCCAGTTTAGCAACCTACTTTCTCGTGAAGAAGTTTGAGGACAAGCCTGCGGCTCTGGTGGTGCAGCCGCCCATGATGCCGGCTAAGTGGGAAATTCATCCGCCAGTGGATTTTACGGTGGCAGCACAAATGGCTATGCCTGCCGTGGTTCATATTAAGACGCAGTCGGGAGAGGCGTCTAAGTGGCACCGATTCTTTTGGGGGCCGCAAAATGACTCCGAAGGCGACGAACCCCCATATCCTTTCTTTGGGCAGGGCACGGGCAGTGGGGTAATTATCTCTCCGGATGGATACATCGTTACCAGCAACCATGTGATTGAAAAGGCCAGTCGTATAGAAGTGGTGCTATATGATAATCGCTCTTTCACCGCTAGTCTGGTAGGGGCGGACCCATCTACGGACTTGGCCCTTCTCAAAATCAACGCGGAAGGGCTGCCTTACTTGGAGTACGGGGATTCGGACGCCCTTCGGGTGGGAGACTGGGTATTAGCCGTGGGTAATCCCTTCAACCTCACTTCCACGGTAACCGCCGGCATCGTAAGCGCCAAAGGCCGATCGCTTCAACTGCTTAATGACCGCTTTCGCGTAGAATCTTTTATTCAGACCGATGCGGCCGTCAATCCCGGCAATAGCGGCGGCGCCCTCGTCAATATTGAGGGAAAGCTCGTCGGCATCAATACGGCAATTGCTTCTATTACGGGTACATTTGCGGGGTATTCTTTTGCTGTGCCCGTGAGTATTGTAAAAAAGGTAGTTGAGGACCTTCGCACCTATGGGAAGGTTCAACGGGCGCTTTTGGGGGTTAGCATCACGAATGTAACGGCTGAGCTCCGAAAAGAACAAGAACTGGCGGTATCGCAGGGTGCGTATATTCGGGATGTGTATGCGGGCAGTGCGGCCGAAGAGGCGGGCATCCAAAGTGGAGATGTGATTGTGGAGGTGGATGGTCGGCCCGTGCGCTCAGCCTCCGAGCTTCAAGAGCTGATAGCTCGCCACCGTCCCGGCGATAAAGTGAAAATCAAGTTTTATCGCAAGCAGCAGGTCAAAGAAGTTACGGTTCGCCTCAAAGGCCGCAGCGCCGAAGAAACCTCCATCACCGAAGCTCCTCGCACTACCTCCGTAGCTAAATTAGGGGTCGCCTTACGGCCTCTTCAAGAAAAGGAGAAGAAAGAGCTTGGCGTGGAGGGAGGGGTAAAAGTCGTGGAGGTCTATCCCGGCCCGCTCAAAGAAGTCGGCGTACGAAAGGGCTTCGTCATCACGCGTATAGATAAAAAGCCCGTAAAAACCGTAGAGGATGTGGAAAAGATTCTCGCCGACGCCAGTGGGGGTATTTTACTGGAAGGGCTGTATAGTAAGCAGGAGCGGGCCTACTATGCCATCTCTCTGGAATAAATAGGGTATTGGGCCATGGAATACCTGTTTCGGGCAGACCCAGCTTATATTGAGTCGCTCTGGGCGGCTTACTTAGACAATCCTGCTTCTGTACCTATAGATTGGCAGCGGTTTTTTGAGGGGTATCAATCGGCTCTGGATGGAAAGCTCTCGCCACCGGTTTCGGATGGGCGGGTAGAAAAGGAGTTTGCCGTTATTCAGCTGATTGCGGCCTACCGCAATCAGGGACACCTGTATGCCCGCACTAATCCCCTTGCCAGTTACGAGGATCACGAAGCGCAGTTGGATCAGGCCTTTGCTTTGGAACGTTTTGGGCTTTCTCGGGAGGACCTCAGTCGGACTTTTCAGGCTGGCAAACTTGTGGGGCTGGGCCCCGTTCCTCTGAGCGATATCATTGCCCACCTGCGAAAGGTCTATTGCGGCCCCATCGGCATACAATACCGCTACATCCGCATCCCCCAAATCTTAGAATGGTTTGAAAATGCCCTTGAAAAACCCGAAAATCTCCCCCGCTTCTCCCCCGAAGAAAAGCTTCAGATTCTCCAATGGCTCTGTAATGCTACGACTTTTGAGCGGTTCCTGCATAGAAAGTTTGTTGGGCAGAAGCGGTTTTCTCTGGAAGGCAATGAGGCGATTATTCCCGGTTTATATGAGCTTGTGGAGAAAGGCACGGAGCTGGGCATAGAGGAGTTTGTTTTTGGCATGGCGCACCGGGGCCGCCTCAATGTGTTGGCCAATATCATGCAGAAGTCGTTTCACACGATCTTTGGGGAGTTTGAGGGGAAGGGGATTGCGACGGATGCGTTTGATGGGGATGTGAAGTATCATTTGGGCTATTCCAGCGACCCGGAGATAAAGGGGCGGCGGGTGCATTTGTCTATGCTTCCCAATCCTTCGCACTTGGAGGCGGTAGACCCTGTAGCTACGGGCGCCACTCGCGCCAAAATGGATAATCTCTATGGCGGCACCCACGATAAAATCGTTTTGACTCTTATTCACGGGGATGCGGCGATTGCGGGGCAAGGCGTCGTCTATGAGACCCTTCAGCTCTCCCTCCTGCCCGGATACGAAGTGGGCGGCACCATCCACATTGTCATCAATAATCAGATTGGCTTTACGACTTCTGAAGCGCAAGCTCGCTCGAGCTACTACGCTACGGATGTGGCGAAAGTTACCCTTTCTCCTGTCTTTCATGTGAATGGCGAGGACCCCGAAGCGGTGGTGCACGCCATGCGCTTAGCCATTGCCTTTCGTCAGGCTTTCAATCGGGATGTCTTTATAGATGTTATAGGGTATCGCCGCCACGGGCACAATGAAGGCGACGAACCCCGCTTTACCCAGCCCCTGATGTACAAGACCATTGCTAGTCGGCCCTCTCCCTTTGAAGTTTATGGTCAGCGGCTCATCGCAGAGGGCCTAATCACCGCCGAAGCCCTCTCGCAAATGGAGCAGGAACGCAATGCCTTCTACGATACGCAGTTGGAAAAAGCCCGCCGGGAAGAGACCGTCATTGACACCGTCCCTCGCCGTACCTGGCAGGGCATCCAAGTCTATGACGACTACAACTTAGAACCCAATCCTGTCACCTGCGTCAAGCCCGAGGTTCTGCGCTTTATTGCCCAAAAAGCGATCCAGTGGCCCGAAAACTTCCGCCCCCATCCCAATGTCCGAAAAGTCTACCAAGCTCGTTACGAAGCCGTGCAAAAAGGTGAGGGTTTAGACTGGGGCACGGTAGAAATGCTCGCTTACGGCTCCATCCTCTTAGAAAATAATCCTGTTCGCCTCTCCGGTCAAGATGTGGAGCGGGGTACCTTCTCGCATCGCCACGCCGTCCTTATAGACCAAGAAACCGAAGCCCGATATATTCCCCTCAATCACCTTTCGCATCGGCAAGCGCTGTTTTACATCTACAACTCTCCCCTTTCGGAATATGCCGTGCTGGGCTTTGAGTATGGGTATTCTTTGGCGTCTCCGCATACACTCGTGATCTGGGAGGCGCAGTTTGGCGATTTTGCTAATGGCGCCCAAATCATCATAGACCAGTACCTCGTCTCCGCTAAGTCTAAGTGGAACCGCCTGAGTGGTCTGGTACTCCTGCTTCCCCACGGCTACGAAGGGCAAGGACCCGAACATTCCAGCGCCCGCCCAGAAAGGTTCTTGATTTTAGCGGCGCAAAATAACATGTATGTGTGCAATTTCACCAACCCTGCCAATCTCTTTCATGCGCTTCGGCGGCAAATGCGCAGCACAACCCGACGTCCCTTAGTGCTTCTCACCCCGAAAAGCCTCTTGCGCCACCCCGAAGCCGTCTGCCGTCTGGACGACCTTACCCAAGGAACCTTCCAGGAAATTTTACCCGACCCTGAAGTCCCGCCCAACAAAGCCCGCCGCCTGATCCTCTGCACCGGGAAAATCTTCTACGAGCTTGTAGCTACCCGCCGAGAACATGAAAAATACGACACCGCTATCGTCCGAATAGAACAGCTATATCCCTTCCCCGAAGAGCCCCTGCGCGAAACCTTGGCCGCCCACGAGCACGTGGAAGAAATCTACTGGGTTCAAGAAGAGCCCATCAACATGGGCTATTGGGGCTATATCATGCGCAAATTCATAGAGCATGGTCTGCCCCTGCCTAAGCCCATTGCCCGAAAAGAAGCCGCCAGCCCCGCTACAGGGTCTTATAGCCATCACCTGCGCCAGCAGAACTACATTCTGCGGCGAGCCTTCAACCTGATTCCCGAACGCGTATGATAGAAATCAAAGCCATCTCCCCGGGGGAGTCTGTTACGGAAGTTTTGCTGAGCCGCTGGCTCAAGCCTAATGGCGCATGGGTCCAAAAAGATGAGAAAATAGCCGAGATAGAGTCAGACAAAGCAGCGCTGGAAGTGTATGCTGAAGCTTCGGGGCGATTGGAGATTCTGGTGGCGGAAGGGAGCACGGTGCCTGTGGGGCAAGTCATCGCCCGCATAGACCCCCAAGCCACTCCCACGAACGGATCAGAACCCCCTAAGGCCCCAGAAAAAACCGTATCCCCTCCTCCTTCGGAGAAAGCAGCGCCCGCAACTCAGCCCTCCGCCCCTACCCATGTGATGCCCGCGGCGGCTCGTATTTTAGCCGAAAAGGGCCTTAGTCCAGAGCAAGTACCTCCCACAGGCCCCGGCGGCCGCCTCACCAAAGCCGATGCCCTCGCCGCCTCAGCCCAACCCACCCCCCCTCCCGTAGAAACCCCTCCCGTACCCACCCTTAGCTCAACACCCCCTCCCCAAACTCCCCTCCAAGTACCTTCTACCGAACGCACCGAAACCCACAAAAAACTCTCCCCCATCCGCCAAACCATCGCCCGACGCCTCCTCGCCGCCAAAAACCAAACCGCCATGCTCACCACCTTCAACGAGGTGGATATGAGCCACATCCTCCACATCCGAAAAACCTATAAAGACCGCTTCCAAGAAAAACACGGCATCGGCCTCGGCTTCATGAGCTTTTTCACCAAAGCCTGCGCCCAAGCCCTCCTGGAATTCCCAGAAGTCAATAGCCAGCTCCACGAAGATGAGCTGGTGTATTTCAACTATGTAGATATCAGCGTGGCGGTTAGTACGGATCGGGGGCTGGTGGTGCCCGTCGTTCGGAATGCGCATCTTCTTCCCTTAGCCGAAATAGAGCGGGTGATTGCCGACTTAGCGGCGCGAGCCCGCCAAAATAAACTCAGCATTGAGGAAATGCAGGGCGGCACCTTCACCATCACTAATGGAGGCGTTTTTGGCTCCCTCCTCTCCACGCCTATCCTCAACCCTCCCCAGACAGCCATCCTCGGCATGCATAAGGTTCAAGAGCGCCCCGTGGTCATAAACGGACAAGTCCAAATCCGCCCCATGATGTATGTAGCGCTCTCTTATGATCATCGGGTCATTGACGGGAAGGAGGCGGTGAGCTTTTTGGTGCGGGTGAAAGAGCTTTTAGAAGACCCGGTTCGGCTGCTGCTGGGGATATAGGCTATGGAGCTGGTCGTAGAGGGCCTTACGAAGCGCTATGGCCCCCAAAAGGCCCTGGATAATGTGAGCTTTACCTTGAAGGGGGCTGGCATCTATGGATACTTAGGGCCAAATGGGGCCGGTAAGTCTACTACCTTCAAGATTTTGACGGGCTATCTAAGGCCCGACGCCGGTCAGGTGCGCTTAGGAACCTGGCATATGCCCCGAGACCGGCAGCTCATTCAAGCCCACATCGGTTACCTACCCGAACACAATCCTCTTTACTTAGACCTTTATGTGCGGGAGTATCTCCTATTTCGGGGGCGGCTGTATGGTTTGCGTGGGCGACTCCTCCGCCAAAAAGTAGAAGAGGTGATAGCTCGGGTCGGGCTGGAATCCCATGCGCATAAGCTGATTGGGGCGCTCTCCCGAGGGTATCGCCAGCGCGTAGGCCTGGCCCAAGCCCTCCTTCATGACCCACCCCTCCTCATCTTAGACGAACCCACCAGCGGCCTGGACCCCAACCAAGTCATTGAGATACGTGCCCTCATCCAGCACTTAGGCCAGTCTCACACGGTCATCTTTTCATCGCATATTCTGGCGGAAGTGCAGGCTATTGCCTCCGAGGTGCTTATCCTGCATCAAGGGAAGCTCGTCCTTCAGGCGCCTCTCTCCCAGCTCAATGCCTATATAGGGCGGGAGAGCTATATAGTGGAGACGGCGGAGCGGCCTTTGCGATGGGACTTTTTGCCCGTCGAAGCCACCGTACGCCCCAAAGACAAAATGACCTGGGAAATAGAAGGCCCCCCGCACATAGACCTGCGACGTCGCATCTATGAGGCTTCCGTGCAGCAGGGCGTCCCCCTTCTCCGCTTAGAAAAGCACCAGCTACCCTTAGAGGAGATTTTCCAGCAGCTTACGGCAGAATAACCGCCTCGGCTGGGCTAAACCGAGTAAGGGTTTTATAGGAGCCTCCGGTTCTCGGAGGGGAGATGGGCTGCTGCTTGGCGCAAAAAAGGGAGAAGCATTCTACCAATTCGGTGCAAAGAGCATTCTGAATGCGAGTTGGTGGTATTTTGTGGGGCCGGGGGGGGCGCGGGGGGGGGGGGGGGGGGGGGGGC
>Ga0308406_1001176_pt1 | contig 10302 bp, 7 predicted proteins | sample HotsprSampleMSe1_FD_203474 | JGI IMG/M metagenome (GOLD analysis project Ga0308406, IMG submission 203474) | Hot spring phototrophic mat microbial communities from Mushroom Spring, Yellowstone National Park, Wyoming, United States - 20060911_MSe1 ...
TTTTCTCCCATTAATTTCAATAATATTTGCATCTTTATTTTCTTTTGGAGAAATAGCATTTACCCATTTCACTTCTCTACCTCGTTCCTTAAACACTTGATTGAATTTTATTCTTTCTCCATTACCATAAAAGTAAAGCAAATCATAAGCTGGATTAAATCTTTCAGGAACATTAGTGCCTTGATAATTAACTTTTCTTAAAGATAACTCATTCCTGAAATTCTCTTTCCCAAAAATCTCATCCAACAAACATCTCACAATCCAATTGCCGTTGTAATCGCAACGGATAAAGATACTGCCTTTTTTGTTAAGCCAGTGTTTTGCTAATTGCAGGCGGTTTTCTAAGAGTGTAGCCCAGTTAGCGTCTTTATAGTTGGTGCGGTAGAGGAATTGGTCGGAGGAGTCTAAGTTAAAGGGTGGGTCGATATAAATGGTTTGCACTTTTTCTTTGAATTTTGGTAGCAGTGTATTTAGTGCTTGGTAGTTTTCGCTTTTGATAAGCCATCCGTCTAAGGCGTTATTTAAGTTATCGAATAGGGATAGTATTTCGGGTTCTAAATCTTTGAAGTATTGGGTATCGATGGGCAAGGATTGATATTGTTTGGCGAGCTCGGTGCTTGTGAGGTTAGGTTTAAGCACATCATTTGTGTTGAATGTTTCATTTACGAAGCCAAGTTCTTGCCATTCGTTTAGTTGTTTATGGAAGTTTGGGTGGTGGAGTATTTTTTCGATGAGGGTATAGTTTTTAATTTTATTAAGCGTGATGATGTAGTGGGCATTTTTTACGAATTTTGGTTTATTCCAGATTTTGACCAATTCGTTTTCGAATTGGGCGATGAAGTCAATGATGTTGAAGGCGATATTTTTGAGGATTTGGAGTTGGTTTATTCTATCGGCGGTCCATTCTTTTGCGCCGTTCCAGAAGTATTGATATGTCCAGAGTTTGAACTGTTCTTGCAGGAAGGCTTTGGCATTTTTATTGATGAAGAAGTCGACTTCGCTTTGTCGTTCAAAGATGCTTAGTGCGCGTTCTAACTGTTCTTCACTCATGTTTATATGTTTCTTTTTTAGTTCTTTGAGAATTTCATCGTTTTTTGTTGTTTTTCCTTTTTCGGAGTAGAAGACGTTAAGCACGATAGTTTTATCTTCTTTTACTTCGGCAAGTTCATAAATCAAGTTTCTTTTTTCGTTAGCCTTTTTATGTTCAATAGTAGAGGCATTGAAGTAAAATTTTAGGTTATCGAATTCAATGGGGAGGCTTTTGAAAATTCTATCGGTTTTAATGTAGTAGAGCATGTGGGTTTTCCAGAAGAGCATGATGTCTTTGTTATTGGTATAGATTTTTTCGTAGATGTTGTTGTGGAAGGGTGTGTCGTTAAAGTAGATAGAGCCGTTTTGAGTGAAGTAGCGGTGGAAGAAGGAATAGAGTTTATCGAAGAGTTCATCACGGAAGGCGGGATATTGTTTGAGGGCGTTATCGATATCTTGTTTAAGGCGTTCTTCGATTTTGGAGTAGTAATTGGATTTAATTTTCATGAGGTTGATAAAGCCGCCTGTGCCTTCAAGTTGTGCACCGATAAAGAGGTTTTGGAGTGCGTGAAAGAATTTTTGTTCTTTGGTCATTGTCAGTGAATGGGTTATATTGGAAAAATAGTCGCTTTTTCAGTTTCTGCTTTTGGAAAGAGAGCCTATTTCTATGCTTGTTGAATGTGCTTTTCGATAAGCATTAGGGGATTGAAGTTGATTTTTGATAATAAAAAAAGCGTCTTTGCGAGACGCTTTGTATTTTATTTAGTTTTTATCGGTTTTTGTATTCAATGCGGACAGCAGTGTGTGGCACGGCTTCGAGGCGTTCTTTTGGAATTGGCAAGCCTGATTTAACGCAAATTCCATAGACGCCGTTTTTAATGCGTTCTAAGGCTTTATCGATATAACTGAGGTATCGTTCATCGCGGGCAATAAACATAAAGCGTTGTTCTCGGTCGAGCGTTTCGGTGCCGTGGTCAGCCATGTGCATGGAGTAGCTGGAGTTGATATTTTCACTATTATTTTCATCTTGCAAGGAGGCACGCATGATTTCGAGGTCTCGTAATACTTCGGCGCGTTTTTGTAGTAAAATATCTTGGAAGTGTTTAAGTTCTTCTTTGGTCAGGTAAGTTTTGGTTAAGCGTTGTGTTGGTTCAGGTGGTGGCGTGGCTTGGGCGGGTTGCCTGACGATAGTTTTCTGTTTTTTCGTTTTTGCGGTTGTTGTTTTTGCGGTCACTTTTTTCGCCGTTCTTTTTGGCGTGCTTTTTTTTGCCTTTGGCGTTGGGGTTGTTTTCTTCGTTTGTTTTGTTTTCGCCGTCGACTTAGCCATAGTGATAAGGCGTTTTAGAGTTAAAGTAGATTATTGTTTTTCTATCGCAATGCGGAAGGCTTCTCCGTTGATTTCGTCTTGTTTTGCGACTTGGGTTTGTCCGTTAAGTTCAAAGTTAATTTCTACTGCCAGTGTTTCGTTCATCAGATAGTCTTTGTAGGCTTCTACTGCCACTCTCATGCGTGCAGGTAGAGAGAGATAGAGTTTGATTCTATCAGTAATTTCAAGCCCTGAATCTTTTCGGATAGATTGGATACGGTTAACGAGTTCGCGCACTAATCCTTCATTTTTCAGGTCATCATTGAGTTCGGTATCGAGGGCGATGGTTAATTTTAGGTCGCTATCTGATGCTACGAGCCAGCCTTCAATATCTTCGCGCAAAATTTCTACATCTTCTAACTGAATTTTTATTTCTTTACCTGAAAGGTCAAGCGTGTATTCACCATTTTTTTCGAGTGTAGAAATTTGACTTGCCGACATTTCTCGCACTAATGTTGCGACTTTGTTGACTTCTTTTCCGAACTTTTTGCCAAGCGTTTTGAAATTTGGCTTTGCTTTTTTGTTCACGATGCCTGACTCATCATTGACATATTCGATTGTCTTTACATTAACTTCATCAAGGATAATATCACGGACTTTTTCTAACTCTCGGCGTTCTTTTGGGTCAGCGATTGGGAGCAGAATGCGGCGGAGTGGTTGTCGGACTTTTAAGTTAGATTTTTCGCGCATGGTTCTAACGAGTGATGAAATGACTTGCGCTTTTTTCATTCGCAGTTCTAACTCTTTATCAATCGCTGTTTCTTCGACGGTCGGGAAAAAGGAGAGGTGAACGGACTCAAACTCTTCGTGCTGTGTTGCTGTGTTTAAGTTGCGATAAATTTCTTCGGCGATGAACGGCGTAATTGGAGAAACTAATTTGCAAACGGTGGAAAGACATTCGTAAAGCGTTTGATATGCGGCGAGTTTATCTTGATTCATCTCGCCTTTCCAGAAACGGCGGCGGCTTCGTCGGATATACCAATTTGAAAGATTATCTACAACGAAACTTTCAATCAGGCGCGCCGCTTCAGTCGGATTATAGTTATCCATTGCTGATTCTACTTGCTTAATAAGGGTATTTAAGCAAGAGATAATCCATTTATCTAACTCGCTTCGTTCTTCTACTGCAATGCGAGGCTTTTTATATTCAAACCCATCTACATTTGCATAGAGCGCAAAGAACCTGTAACTTTCTACTAACGCACGGAAAAATTTGCGCTGACCTTCCACTAATTCATCTTCATTAAACGCCTTTGGCAAATGCGGCGGCGATGAAGAAATCAAATACCACCGCAAAGAATCTGCACCATATTTTTCCATTAGAACAAATGGGTCAACGACATTACCTTTGGATTTAGACATTTTTTGTTTGTCTTTATCCAAAATATGCCCGTTTACAATCAGACTTTTGAACGCAGGTTTATCAAAAATCAGCGTTGCAATCGCATGAAGCGTGTAGAACCAGCCGCGCGTTTGGTCAACGCCTTCGCAAATAAAATCGGCAGGAAAATGCTTTTCAAATAAATCAAGATTTTCAAAAGGATAATGAAACTGCGCAAAAGGCATTGCGCCTGAATCAAACCATACATCAATGAGTTCGGGCGTGCGATTAAATCGCTTTCCATCTTTAATAAAATAAATTCTATCGACAAACGGTTTATGCAAATCTAATTCTACTAATCCTTTTTCTATGGCTTCCCAAACTTTATAGGTTTTTCCATCAATATCAATTAAGCCTTCTTTAAGTTCTTTGATTGAGCCAATACAGAACATTTTACCGCTTTTATAGTCATCGCCAATCTTAAAGTCTTCTGAAACCCAAATTGGAAGTGGCGTTCCCCAGAAGCGTTCTCGTGAAAGTGCCCAATCTTTATTTTCTTCGAGCCAATTTCCAAACCGCCCTGTTCCGATTTCTGGTGGCACCCACTTAATTTCTTTATTAAGTGCAACCATTCGCTTAGCGACTTCGGTCGTGCGAATATACCACGATTCACGCGCATAATAAATCACAGGCACATCATATCGCCACGAAAACGGATAGGTGTGTAGATAGGTTTCTTTTTTGTAGAGTTTGCCTTCTTTTTTGAGCGTTTCCATAATGCCTTTATCGGCATCTTTGAAAAAGACGCCTTCATAGAGCGGGACTTCTTTCGTAAAACAGCCATTACGCGCAATCGGCTGAAGCATTGGGAGATGATATTTTTTAGAAAGTTCGTAGTCATCAGCACCGAACGCTGGGGCGCAATGCACAATGCCTGTTCCATCTGATGTAGAAACAAAATCCCCAACGCCAATGAAAAACGCTTTCTCTTGAACAGGAATATAAGGCAAGAGTTGCTCATATTCCTGAAACTCTAACGCTTTGCCTTTGAATGTTTCAAGGATTTCAATCGGATTTTCTTCGGAGGGTTCGCCAAGCACAGAAAGTCGGGCTTTGGCAAGAATCAAAATGCCATCTTTTGTTCTGACTTTCACATAGTCAATATCCGCTCCGACTGCAAGGGCAACATTAGAAATCAGCGTCCAAGGCGTTGTCGTCCAAACTAAAAAATACTCATTGGCATTTTTTCTTTTGAATTTTACATACACGCTGGGGTCTCTAACTTCTTTATAGCCGAGTGCAAGTTCGTGCGAACTTAAAACGGTTTCGGATTTGGGGTCTTGCGGAACGATTTTATAGTCTTTATAGATGTAGCCTTTTTCAAAAATTTGCTTTAAGCCCCACCATACTGATTCGATATAGTCGTTAGTGCATGTGATATAAGCGTTTTCTAAATCGCACCAATATGCCATTTCATCGGTCAGTTTTCCCCACCCTTCTTGATTATCTTTGATATGATGATAGACGAGGGCTTTGGCTTCTTGATTGAACTCGGCAACGCCGTAGGATTCAACGGCGGCTTTATTTTTCAAGCCGAGTTTTTTTTCAACGGCAATTTCTACGGGCAAGCCGTGCGTATCCCAGCCGGCTTGTCGCCGCACTTGATAGCCTTTCAGGGTTTTATAGCGGCAAACAAGGTCTTTAATAGTGCGCGAAAACACGTGATGAACGCCGGGTTTGCCGTTCACCGTTGGCGGTCCTTCAAAGAACGAAAATACTTTACCATCATTTCGCGACGTGATGCTCTTCTCGAAAATCTTGTTTGCTTTCCAAAATGTGAGAATTTCAGCCTCGAGCGCGCTGTAAGTGAAATCCGATGAGAGTTCTTTGAATTTTGCCATGCTTAAAAATGCACAAGCCTTGTGTTGTGTTGCCTTAAAAAAGGCGCAAATATAGGCTCTTTCGCACAATAAACAAAGTTCTTTTTGCCTACTTGTATGTCTAATTTAGAAAATTAGCCTTTCATTGAAAAGTTGTAACTTCGCACCGAATTTTTAGGACTTCAACACTATTCACATCAACCGTTCTGCACGTGCCGAAACGCAAAGACCTTCAATCGATTCTTGTTATTGGAGCCGGTCCGATTGTCATCGGGCAAGCCTGCGAATTCGACTATTCAGGCACACAAGCCTGCCGCGCCTTGAAGCAAGAAGGATTTCGCGTTATTCTCGTCAATTCCAATCCGGCAACGATTATGACGGATTTAGATGTCGCCGATGCCACTTACATCGAGCCGATTACGCCTGAATTTGTCGAGAAAGTCATTGAGCGCGAAAAGCCTGATGCACTTTTGCCCACGATGGGCGGACAAACCGCGCTGAATGTTGCCGTTAAACTTGCCGAGTCGGGCGTTTTGGAGCGCAACGGGGTTGAACTGATTGGCGCAAAACTTCGTGCGATTCGCAAAGCCGAAAATCGCGAACTCTTTGCCGATGCCATGAAAAAACTCGGATTAGAAGTCGCCAAAGGCTTTTTTGTTCGCAGTGAAGAAGAAGCCAAACACGCGCTCGAACAAATTGGCTTGCCCATCATCATTCGCCCGTCGTTCACGCTTGGTGGCACTGGCGGCGGCTTTGCTGAAACTGAATCCGAATATTGGGATATGGTTCGACGCGGCTTGATTGCCAGCCCGATTGGCGAAGTCTTGGTCGAAGAATCTATCGTCGGCTGGAAAGAATTTGAGTTAGAGGTGATTCGCGATTTAGCCGACAATGTGATTATCGTCTGCTCGATTGAAAATGTCGACCCAATGGGCGTTCATACCGGCGATAGCATTACCGTTGCGCCCGCACAAACTTTGACCGACCGCCAATACCAACGAATGCGCGATGCGGCAATTAAAATCATTCGTGAAATCGGCGTTGAAACCGGCGGCTCGAACATTCAATTCGCCATCAATCCCGATAACGGCAGAATGATTGTGATTGAAATGAACCCGCGTGTGTCGCGCTCTTCAGCACTTGCTTCAAAAGCCACTGGGTTTCCGATTGCCAAAGTCGCCGCAAAACTCGCTATCGGCTATACGCTTGATGAAATTCAGAACGACATCACGAAAACCACGCCCGCCAGTTTTGAGCCTGCGATTGATTACTGTGTCGTGAAAATTCCGCGATGGGATTTCGAGAAGTTCAAAAATGTTGAAGACCGTCTCGGCGTGCAAATGAAATCGGTCGGCGAAGTGATGAGTTTCGGACGCAATTTCAAAGAAGCCTTGCAGAAAGCCTTGCGTTCATTGGAAATCGGTCGCGCAGGATTGGGCGCAGATGGCAAAGATGTCATCAATGTGATTGACCTTTCGCCTGAAGCGAAGTTCAAAGCCAAACATGAACTTTTGGAACGCATTAAAATTCCAACCTCTGACCGCATTTTCTATTTGCGCCACGCGCTTTTAGCCGGTGCCACGATTGATGAACTTTATCACGCAACGAAAATCGATAAGTGGTTTTTGCATAACATCAAACAAATCGTCGATATGGAGTTGGAACTGCGCGCGCTTGCCCTTTCTCTTCAACCATATGAAGAAATATCAAGTCGTTCTTGACACAAATGTGATTATCTCTTCGCTTCTCTCAAAGAACGGCAGTTCGGCAAAATTACTTCGTCAAGTCGGAGGAGATAAGTTTGACATCAACATTTCCGCAAAATTGATATTGGAGTATGAAGATGTTTTGAAACGAGAGGCATTCTCAAATTGGTGGTCTTCGCAAGATGTTGACAACTTACTCGATTATCTGTGCGCTGTTGGAAAACGGCATCAAATATGGTTTTTGTGGAGACCATTTTTACCCGATGCAAAAGATGATTTCATTGCAGAGTTGGCACTAAAATCAGGTGCCGATTATATTATCACGCATAACACACAAGACTTTCAACGCTTGACCGAACTGGGTAGCAAAGTGATTACGCCAAAAGAATTCTTAAAACTTATCGGAGAAGAGTCATGAGCGAGATTGTCATAAGCCTTCCTGAATCTATTTCACAAAAGTTAGCGGAAATCGAAGCCCGTGAAGGCATTACCAAAGAACAGTTTATTCATGCGGCGATTCGCGAGAAATTGGACGCATGTTTGTCGGAAGCCTATCTGAATGAAAAAGCATCAAGAGGCAATCGGGAGGCGTTCTTGAAGGTTCTAAATTCCGCCCCGGACATTGCTCCAGAGGAGTACGACAAGTTGTAGTTCGAACATTTTTCTCAACAACCTTTCACCTTGCCTTGATTATGATTAAACATTACACGCGCTTGCTCACCATTGCTGGTTCAGATTCCGGGGGCGGCGCTGGGATTCAAGCCGACTTAAAAACCTTCTCTGCACTGGGCGCATTTGGCATGAGTGCGATTGCCGCACTTACCGCACAAAACACGCTCGCCGTTACCGCCATTCACCCCGTTCCGCCCGACTTTCTGCAAAAACAACTTGAAGCCGTGCTTGATGATATTGGCGTTGATGCTGTTAAAATCGGTATGCTTGCCACGCCTGAACTCATCGGCGTTGTCGCTGAAACGCTTACGCGATACCAAGTGAGTAATGTTGTCGTAGACCCAGTGATGGTCGCAAAAAGTGGCGATAAACTCTTGCAGGATAACGCCATCGAAGCCTTGCGCACGAAGTTACTTCCGATTGCGACGGTCATTACGCCCAATCTTCCCGAAGCCTCTGTCTTGCTTGGGCGAAAGATTCACCTTGAACAAGAGATGCTTCAAGCGGCAAAAGACTTGCAAGCACTCGGCACGAAAAACGTCTTGCTCAAAGGCGGACACTTGGGCGGAAACAAAAGTTCTGACCTCTTGCTCACTGAACAGGGCAAATCGCTTTGGTTCGAAGCAGACCGCACCGACACGAAAAACACGCACGGCACGGGTTGCACTTATTCTTCTGCCATCGCCACATTTCTCGGCAAAGGCTACACGCTTGAAAACGCTATCGCTTCCGCCAAGCAATACATTTCGGACGCAATTCGCTTCGGGGCTTGTTATGAACTCGGACACGGACACGGACCAGTTCATCACTTCTTCAAACAATGGGAGTAAACATTGAGCGGCACGCTTTACATTGTCGCAACGCCTATTGGCAACCTCGAAGACATCACGCTTCGCGCACTTCACACGCTCAAAGCGGTCGACCTTATCGCTTGTGAAGACACACGCCAAACCTTGAAACTGCTTCAGCATTACAACATTTCTAACAAGTCACTTTTTGCCTATCACAACTTCAACGAGCGCACCGCTACGGAACGCCTACTTGATGAACTCTTGCATGGCAAATCGGTTGCGCTTGTGAGCGATGCAGGCACGCCGACACTTTCCGACCCCGGCTTTTTTCTTGTTCGCGCCGCTCATCAACACAATATCCGCGTTGTGCCGATTGCAGGCATTAGCGCACTCACTGCCGCCATTTCCGTTTCGCCGATTCCTATTCGCTATTTTCACTTCGAAGGATTTTTACCGCAAAAAAAAGGACGACAAACGCGCCTCAAACATCTTGCTTCGCTTGGCTCAACCGTTGTGCTTTATGAATCGCCGCACCGCCTCTTGAAATTGCTTGATGAACTCGCCGAACATTTCGGCAATCCCACCGTGATGTTGGCTCGCGAATTGACAAAGGTTTATGAAGAAATTTTAATTGGCACAGCAACCGAACTCAAAGCCAAACTTTCATCAAAAAAAATTTTGGGCGAATTTGTGGTGATTGTTCATTCAGAACAACCTTCAAACGATTTTTCAGAAGACGATTCCACTCAAAGCGATGATAATTCTTAACAATCCGAAAGCCTTGCAAACTCATTCGGAGCAACTGCGTTTAGGCGGTCGGCGCATTGGTTTCGTGCCAACGATGGGCGCACTTCACGACGGGCATTTAAGTTTGGTGAAGATTGCGAAATCTCGCACCGATGTTGTGATGATGAGCATTTTTGTGAATCCGCTTCAATTTGGAAAGACAGAAGATTTCGGAAAGTATCCGCGTCCGTTTGAGCGTGATGTTGCCTTGGCGCGTTCAGCAGGCGTTGATGTGCTGTTTGCTCCGTCCGCCGAAGCCTTATATGGCGAGGGGTTTCAGTCGTTTGTTGAAGTTGCCGACATCTCGAAGGGATTTGAAGGCGCAATTCGCCCAACGCATTTTCGTGGTGTTGCAACGGTGGTGCTGAAACTCTTGAACCTTGCCAAACCGCATATCGCTGTCTTTGGCGAAAAAGATGCGCAACAACTGACGCTGATTCGCCGAATGATTACTGACCTTAATCTTGATGTAGAAATTATCGGCGCACCGATTGTGCGTGAGCCTGACGGCTTGGCGATGAGTTCGCGCAATGTCTATCTGACACCTGAACAGCGCAAAGAAGCAACGGTTTTATACCGCGCCTTAATGCTCGCCAAATCGCACCTTGATGCCGGCAAACGAGAGGTTGAAGCACTCAAAACGTTAGTCATCACAACGATTCACACATCGCCGATTGCTTCGATTGATTATGTTGAAATTGTCGATGATGAAGCCTTTTCGACTTCGCCCGTGCTACAAAGTGGCAAAAGT
>Ga0308406_1001178_pt1 | contig 10298 bp, 10 predicted proteins | sample HotsprSampleMSe1_FD_203474 | JGI IMG/M metagenome (GOLD analysis project Ga0308406, IMG submission 203474) | Hot spring phototrophic mat microbial communities from Mushroom Spring, Yellowstone National Park, Wyoming, United States - 20060911_MSe1 ...
CCGTGGTCTCACCAACCCCCACTTTCGTGCTGCGCGCACAGGACGAGGAGAACGACCAGATACTCTTCGAGATTGAGTTGACACAGGGGGACGATACCCGAACCCTGCGGACCGAGTTGGTGGACAGCGGGCGTCGGCTCAGTATCACGGTTCCGAACGCACTGACCTCTGGCGAGTGGCGTTATCGCGTCAAAGCCGTAGACGCCAAAGGCTCGGAGAGTTCCCACACCGCTGGTGTAGTCAACGTTGCCAATGAGGTTATCTCCACTATTCCTGCAGGTCTCTCCTCCTGGGGATTAGGGTTGAACATCGGCAACAAGACGAAAGCGGACTTAGGGCTTGCTGGAATACCGATACGGGTATGGGACACGACCGCGCAGCAGTATCGCGAGGTAGGAAATGCAGAACCGCTGGTGCCTGGTCGTGGTTACTGGGTCAAGCCCGGCAGCGTGGCTCAACTTATCATGTCTGGCACGCCCAACGCTTCGCCGTTCTTCATCCACCTGAAAGCAGGTTGGAACCATATCGCGAACCCATTCCTAGTGCCTTTGCAGTGGGACCTTTCTGCCATACGGGTCAGGCGTAACGGCGAGGAAAGAAGTCTGGAAGAGGCTTCTCGCATAGGCTGGATAGCCAGCTACGCATGGGCTTGGGATAACGGTCAGCAGCGTTATGTGCTGGTGAGTGCGCCCGGTTATGTGTCAGGAGCACAGACGCAGATTGCTCCTTGGCAGAGCTGCTGGGTGTATGCTTACCAGGACTGCGACCTCATCTTGGCTCGATCGCGAGGTACAGACACAGCGGTTGGACGGTCTTTGCAGCAAACTCCCGGACCTTGGTCGATTCGGTTGCAGGTGCAGCTCGGTGCGCACTGGATGGGGGTTCTGTTAGGCGGTAGCCGGTCGGCACAGGACGTTGCCATCGGTCTGCCGCCCGACCCTCCAGTCTCCACTCCGATGCCCAAAATGTACCTGCTCCGGCAGGGAGCGCCAGTCGCTGCCGACCTTCGCGCGGATGGCAGAATGAGCACCGCATGGGACATCGTGGTGGAAGTTCCTGAAGGCAGCGCAGAAGAGACCGCCACTCTGCTGTGGCAGGGCGCGCATCTGGCACCGCGTGGGGTGAACCCGGTGCTGGTAGACCTGCAGACAGGGGAAAGGAAGTTCCTGCGCACGACGAGCTCCCATCGGTTTGCCGTCAGTCGTCAGGGGGGTGTTTATCGCTTCCGCGTCGAGATGTTGCCGAACACTCAGCTGCTGCGTATCACGCAAGCGCGTGTCCACGGCGGGCGCGGTTCAGGCGGACGCTATAGCATCGTCTACCAGGTCAGTGACGCCGCGCAGGTGGAGGTTTCCATCACCAGCGGTGGTCGGCTGATACGCCGGCTGGCATCTGGTATCACCCGTTCTGCCAGTTTGCAGCAGGTGACGTGGGACGGCCGCGACCAAAATGGTGTTGCCGTGCCTGCAGGAGCTTATATGGTCGAGATTCGGGCAAGCAATTCTGATGGACAAATAGTGCGGGCGACCGTGCCGGTCGTGGTGACGAGGTGAGGAGGTCTGCAATGCGACAGAAACAATGGCTCTTTGCGCTGGCGGCTGTTGTGACAGCGTGGGGAATGAGCGCGTGCGGCGGCGGTGGTGGGAACGGTATCGCAACGCCTGTGGACCTAACGGCACCCGTGATCGATGGTGTGAGAGCCTCACGCTCTGCGAACAATGCCGTTTTGGTCGAAGCGCAAGTCTACGATGACACCGCGGTGCAGGAGGTGGAGGCGCTAGCGGTAGACGGCAGTCTACTGACAAGGCAGTACCGCATGAGTAACGAGTATGGCAACCGCTATCGCATCGAGTTGCCTCAGAGCGTCCTTCGCGTGACCGTGCGCGCGAAAGACAGCGCGGGCAACACGGCGACCAGCAGTGAAGTGCTCGTACCTCCACCAAATCCTCCTGACTTCGAGTAGCCTTGGAACACTGCAAAATAACGGGGGCAGCCGTGCTGCCCCTGTTTTGCTCTGGCTCCTGACCTTGCAGCCATCATGCGTCCAGCATTGCGGAGGTTCCGTATTGCTGTGCTAAAGAGTTGATATATTCGTAGCGTCGACGACAGCACAACCAAGATTGGAAACGTTGCATCGCCGCGGGCAGCGATACCAAGGAGCCCACATCTGAAAGGTCATCTTGTTGCCGTCTCAGCGTTCTTTTCACGGGGAGTGAAGAACGCTGGAACTTCGAGAGCCATTCCATGCAAGAACGCCCCGCCACTTCCTGTCGCGGGGCGGGCAGACCGACAGCCGCAATACTACCACTGTAGGTAGGCGCTGCTGTCGTCAAACTCCACGGTGAGCGTCACTGTAGCCCCATTGGGGATGTTAGCACGAAGCGTTTCTGCCCGCAACTCCATCTGGATACGCATGGTGTTTTCCTTACCGCTCGCGAGGATTGCCAGAAGACCTTCCCCTTCACTTTTGCTCAGTTTCACGGAGAACGGAATTGTAGCGTTGGTTAAGTAGCTGCCATCTGCTTGGCGTGCTAAAGTCAAAGTATCCCTGTAGTTCAACGGGATTGTGGGGGACTGCCGGGGCGTGCCAGCGTCGTCCGTGTCGGAGACACGGAGCTGGGCACTCAGAGAGACATTGCGCAAGGAGATACTGCCGGGCATCCCCGCATTCGGTTCACATTGGAGGCGCACGCGAATGCGTTGGCTCAGCGTCATACTCTCCAGACCTGCATATGGAGCCACCGAGGCAATAGTGTTTCCAAAGGCGTATTCCGCGCTACCCGATGCGGAGAGGGAAGCGGTGAGTGCATCCCCGCCAATGTTGGTATCCGCTGGAGCGAGACGCCCGTTTAATGCCAGAGGGTCAGCAATGGTTTTGGCACTGCGGAACATGCTTCCGCCACATGCTGTTAGAAGCAGACCTCCTAACGCTACCACAGCGAGTGAATATTTGCGCCATGCGCTCATGATGCTCCTCCTTTGGTGTGTGCTTGCGAGCAAAGCACAATCATTATCGGCGAAGTTCTCCTCTCGCTTCACCTCTCCCTGGTCACCCATTGCTGAGACCTCCGCGGTCGAACCGATTGTGGCTCCTCTACTGCTATTGTCCCCAAAGCGTTGCGCAGGTGCCGTGTGTGTGGTAATACAAAAGCGGGTTTGTGCCCATGCGACGCACGAGGCTGGCGATATTCGCTCTGTTCTGGATGGGATGGGTCGTGGTGATACCGTTTGCGCACCACGAGGGTGAGTTCGTCCATCATCCAGAACGAGGTGCTCAATTCCTTGTACAAGCAGAACACGCTGAGTGTGTCGCGTGCCATTGGGAGTCTTCTGCGGGAACGGCGCAGCTGACGGCGGTACCACAGGCAACGCCAGTGGTGGCGGATGCTGAAACCTGTCTTCACCCTACCTTGCTCCCCCAAGAATTGTTCGCAGTATGTCACTCAACCCGCGCTCCTCCTCTGATGTAGACACCCTTCGCACGATTCAGACGCGCCGTCGCTGTGCGGCGGAGCAATGACTGGTGATTCCCTTAAGCTCAAAGGAGGTGTACAACTCATGCGTGTTTTCGCTATCGTACTGGCACTGCTCTTTGTAGTGGCGGGTATGACGTTTGCTTCGCCAGACCCCGCCCTGCAGGAGGAGATCGACGCGCTCAAAGCGCAAATCCAGCAACTGACCGAACGCCTGCAAGAACTGGAACAGCGTTTGCAGGAACAGGAGAAACAGCCAGCTCCTGCCGTGCCGGCAACCAATCTCCCGCAAATCAGCGTGATTGCCAACGGGGGTGCGTTGTTCCAGGACCGCAAGCGCAATGACAGCCGCAACCGCTTCGAAAACGATGAGTTGTAAGTCGCTTTCCAGAGCTGGGTGTATCCCAGCATCCGTTTCGATGCCATCCTCGCCTTTGGCAAAGAGGAGGACTTCGCGGGTTCGGTGGAGGAGGCATACGCCACCGTGGTGCAGCTGGGCAACACGCCGTTCGGCGTGAAGCTGGGACGGATGCGCTTGCCCTTCGGACGAGTGAACCCGATCCACCCACACCACCTGTTGCACCGCGATCTTCCACTGCCCGTGTTGAACCTGTTGGGCGACCACGGTGCTATTTCCAACGGCGCGGTGCTCAACTACCTGCTTCCCTCACAGCGTCTGTACGCTCAGTTGCAATTTGGGCTGTTCACACTGAACGACCATGCGGCGCTCGGCGTGCCCCACGCCCATAACCACTCGGAACACGAGAACGGTGAGGAAGCAGAAAACGGCGAGGAACACAATCGCCACGCTGAAACGCTTGGGGCAGACGGACAGCTGCTTCGCATGGCGAGATTGGCGCTTGCGCCGGTCATCGACCGCGATAATGAAGTAGAGTTCGGTCTGTCGGGGTTGACCACCCGCGCCCGCAACGGCGACAACCTGCGGCTGTTAGGAGTGGACTTCCAGTATCGTCGTTTCTTTGGAGCGGCGCAGCGGTTGCTCGTAACGGGCGAATGGTTCCAGCACCGGCGCGAGAGTGGCGGCAACGGCGTCAACCGGCAGGGCTACTATCTGCTCGCCTCTTACAAGCCTGACCGCTACTGGGAGTATGGTCTTCGTTACGACTGGTCGCAGCGTGCTTATCTGGATGCTGCAAGCGACGTGTCGGGGGCAGACCGTGCGCTCAGCGCGATTTTAACCTACCGATTGAACGAGCAGTCGTATATCCGTCTGCAGTGGCGCAACTTGAAGCCCGCGGATGACAGCGTGCGCAACGACCTTTTGTTCCAACTGGTCTTCGGTTTCGGTCCGCACTCCCATCCGCTGGAAGGCACACAATAGGAGGTGGCATTCATGAAACGGTGGTGGATAGCAGTGGTCACACTTTTTGCCCTGCCTGCGGCGGCGCAGCTGCGGGTGGTCGCGACTTTCCCTGATTTGGCGGACATCGTCAAACAGATAGGTGGTGCGCGCGTACAGGTGAGCGCACTGGCTCGCCCGCAGGATGACTTCCATCTGGTCACACCGCGCCCGAGCATGGCGCTGGAGCTGTCGCGCGCCAAACTGTTTGTGCGGGTGGGTATGGATTTGGACCTGTGGGCGGACGACCTGCTGACCGCCGCACGAAACGCCGCTATCCTGCGAGGGGCAAGCGGCTACGTGGATTGCTCGTTAGGGGTGAAGAAGCTGGAGGTACCCACCGGGCGAGTAGACCCTTCCATGGGGGATGTGCATATCTACGGCAATCCCCATTACCTGTTCGACCCCGCCAACGCTAAAATCGCAGCGCGGAATATTTTGGAAGGCTTGAAGCGGGTGGACCCAGCAAACACACAGGAGTATCAGCGCGGGTATGACGCCTTCGTGGCGCGGATAGACGAACAGCTGAAACGCTGGCAGCAAGCCCTTAGCCCGCACACGGGGATGCCGGTCGTGGAGTACCACAAAACCCTGACGTACTTCCTGCAGCGCTTTGGGTTACAGCAGCTGGCAACTCTGGAGCCAAAGCCTGGCATTCCACCCACCCCCAGCCACCTGCGCGAGGTGGTTGCCCGGATGAAAAACGCAGGGTGCAAAGTGATTCTGATAGAGCACTTTCGTCCGCGTCGCTTCCCGGACGCCATTGCCCGCGAGACGGGGGCAAAGGTGGTGGTGCTGCCTGCGGCGGTGGGTGCGGAAGGCACCACAGACTATTTCAGCATGATCGACGCCATCGTGAACCGCATTGCGGCTGCGCTGGCGGGGAGATAGCAAATATCGGGTGGAGGGAGCATACTCTGCTGTGCTCCCTCCTTTAAGGTGAGGAGGCAAGGCGGTCATGTCCGACCCACTGGTTCGGTTTCAAGAGGTGCAGCTGGGCTATGGGCGGCAGGTGGTGCTGGAGAACGTACAGCTGGACATCTTTCGGGGCGATTTTTTTGGTCTGGTAGGGCCTAACGGCTCTGGCAAGACCACGTTGTTGCGCTGTCTGCTGGGCATCCTGAAGCCGCTGAGCGGGGAGATAACGCGCTCGGCAGGTTTGCGCATCGGGTATGTGCCACAACGCGAGATGCTAGACCCACGGTTTCCCCTGACCGCGCTGGACATCGTCCTAATGGGGCGGTATCCCTGTGCGGGTGTCTTCCGCTCACCCCGAAGGGCTGACCGCGACTTTGCCATGCAGTGCCTGCAACAGGTAGGTTTGGCGGACGTGGCCCACAAGCTCTATCGCGAGTTGTCGGGTGGGCAGCGTCAGCGGGTGCTGATTGCCCGTGCGCTGGCGGTGGAACCGAACCTGCTGGTGCTAGACGAGCCGACCAACGGGCTCGACCTGCCGACCGAAGCGGCGATTCTGGGGCTTATCGAACAGTTGCACGCGCAAAGCGGTTTGACCATCGTGCTGGTGAGCCATGTGCTAAACGTGGTGGCGCGTTACGCCACGCGCATGGGTGTGTTGCTGGATGGACGGCTGCTGGTAGGCGATGCGGAGGAGCTCATGCAGGAACAGGTGCTGGAGGAGGTGTACGGCGTGCCTGTGTGTGTGCAGCGGCTGGACCACCATTACATCGTAGCGGTGCGCGAGATCGAGGAGGCGTGTAGCGATGAGTGATTGGCTGGAGACGTGGCAGTCGCCGATGGTGCAGGACGCCCTTCGCGTGGGTATCGTCCTAGCGATAGTTGCTGGCTATCTCGGTATATACGTCGTGCTGAAGCGGATTGTGTTTGTGGGTGCTGCGCTGGCACAGGTAAGCGCGGCGGGAGTGGCTCTGGCATTTCTGGTGGGCTGGAACCCTTTGCTCAGCGCCACGCTGTTTGCACTGGCAGGTTCGCTGTTTTTCGCGCAGTCGTGGAGTGACCGGCGCATGTCGCGGGAGGCTGTGATCGGTGCAGTGTTTTTGACCTTCTCGGCGTTGACGGTGTTGCTGGCGTCAAAGGGTGCTCACGGGATGGAGGAGGTACAGCACCTGCTGGCTGGCGACATCCTTGCCGTTGCTCCCGAAGAGGTGTGGCGAATCTGGATTCTGGGCGTGCTGGTGCTGGTGGCGTTTCTGCTGCTGCGTAAAGAGTTTTTGCTGGTGGCTTTCGATGCGGAGACGGCGCAGGCGCTGGGGTATCGCACCCGCTGGTGGGAGTTTGCCTTCTACCTGATGTTGGGTGGTCTCATCGGCGCAGTCATCCATCTGGTGGGCCTGGTGTTGATATTCGGCTACCTGGTGTTACCTGCGATGGGTGCCCTCCTGCTATGCCGTCACGTGGCCTCGGCAGCAGCGGTTGCTATCGTGAACGCGCTACTGGCAACGGTAGCAGGGCTGCTTATCTCGGTGGTGTTTGACCTTCCCACCACCGCCACCATACTGGCGCTGATGAGTGCGATTGCGGCACTGGAAGGGCTGGCGAGTGCGGCGATGAGCCATTCGTCGCGTTAAACATGTGCCCGGTAGCCAGAAGTGTGGTATAAATAAGGGGAACAAACCCGTCGGATAGGGCATGGAGTAAGCGGTGGGGCATTTCTGGTTCATCGTCGTTGGATTAGCGCTGTTGCTGTTAGGCGGAGAGTGGCTGGTGCGCGGGGCGTCGCGCCTGGCAGTGGCGCTCGGTGTACCGAGACTGATTATCGGCTTGACGCTGGTGGCTTTTGGTACGAGTGCGCCGGAACTGGCAGTGTCGGTGCTTGCCGGTTACCGCGGACAGGCGAACATCTCGGTGGGGAACGTCGTCGGCAGTAACATTGTGAATGTGCTGCTCATCCTGGGGCTTTCCGCGCTGGCTGCTCCGCTTTCGGTGAATAGCCGTCTTATCCGCACGGAAGTGCCCATCATGATAGCGGTGGCTCTGCTGTTCTATCTGCTGGGGCAAGATGGCGCGTTGACGCGCGGAGATGGCTTGTTGCTGGCGGCTCTGCTCGGTGTGTATCTCTTGTGGATGGCTCGTGTCGCCCGCAAAGATGCTCCCGACTTTATTCCATCGGACGGCTCCGACACGGCGCGCGGCGCATGGTTCTACGTGAAATGCGCCGGGTTGGTGCTGGGGGGACTGGTGGGGCTGGCTGTTGGCTCTGACTGGTTGATTCGGGGGGCGGTTGCTCTGGCGCGCGCGCTGGGAGCAAGCGACCTGGTGATTGGGTTGACGCTGGTCGCGGTTGGCACCTCGTTGCCGGAGATGGCTACCTCGATTATTGCCAGCATTCGGGGCGAGCGGGAAATCAGCGTGGGCAACGTCGTCGGTAGCAATATCTTCAATATCCTTTCGGTGCTGGGTATCAGTGCCCTGGTGGCTCCCACGGGATTAGTCGTGGCTTCTGCGGTTATCCGCTTTGACGCGCTGGTGATGATTGCGGTCTCGCTGGCGTGTTTTCCGGTTTTCTTCAGCGACTTTCAGATTAAACGATGGGAGGGTGCCTTTTTCACATCGTATTATCTGTTCTATGTCATATACCTGATATTGCACGCCAGTAATCACCACATCATGGACGAGTACGCCTTTGCCATGCGCTGGTTTATGCTGCCTTTTGCGGTGCTAACGCTGGTCACCGTGCTGATACTGGCGTGGCATAAGCAGGTCTGGTTGACCAGACAAGCGGCGCAGAAAGGGAGGTGACCCTCCATGCAGCGTTTCGGGTTGTGGCTCGACGGCAGGTGGCATGAGACCGAACGATGGATCGAGGTGCGCTCGCCATACGACGGCGCGATGGTGGGTTTGGTCTCCGTAGGCGATGCGCAGCACGTGGCGGAGGCGATTGCGGCGGCACAGCGGGCGATGCAACACCCCCTGCCCGCGTATCAGCGTGCCGAGATACTGGCGCGGGCGGCGCATCTGGTCGAGCAGCGGCGTGAGGATTTCGCGCGTACTATCGCGCTCGAGGCTGGGAAGCCCATCCGAACGGCGCGGATAGAAGTGGCGCGGGCGGTCGCCACGCTCACCTTTGCCTCCATCGAGGCGCGCACGCTGACGGGCGAGGTCGTGCCGATGTCGGGGGCGGCGGCGGGGGCGGGCAAGTTCGCCTTCACGGTGCGCGAGCCGATTGGCGTGGTGGGCGCGATTACGCCGTTCAACTTCCCGCTGAACCTGGTGTGCCACAAGGTCGCGCCTGCTATCGCAGCGGGGTGCGCGGTGGTGTTGAAACCGGCAAGCGCGACGCCGATGACTGCACTGAGGCTGGCGGAGGTGTTCCTGGAAGCCGACCTGCCGCGCGGCTGGCTGAACGTCATCCCAGGCTCGGGCAGCGAGGTGGGCAACGCGCTGGTGGAGCATCCGGATGTGCCGCTCATCTCCTTCACAGGCAGCGCGGAGGTAGGATGGGGCATCCAGGCGCGGGTGCCGCACAAGAAGGTGTTGCTGGAACTGGGCAACTCTTCGCCGCTGATTGTGTTTGCCGACGCCGATTTGGAGGCGGCGGCGCAGGCGGTGGCTACGCACGGCTTCTCCCATGCGGGACAGAGCTGCATCTCGGTGCAGCGTGTGCTGGTACAGGAAGCGGTCGCCGAGTCGTTCGAGAAACTGGTTGTGGAGAAGGTGAGCCAGCTGGTAACCGGCGACCCACTGGACGAAGCGACGCACGTCGGTCCGCTGATTAAGCTTGCTGACCGCGACCGCGTGAAAGCGTGGGTGGACGAGGCGGTATCGGCGGGAGCGCGGCTGCTTCTGGGCAGCGGGGTGGAAGGCACGCTTCTGAAGCCGACCGTGCTAGCAGATGTAACGCCAGCAATGAAGGTGTTCTGCAAAGAGGTGTTCGGACCCGTCGTGGGCATCACGCGCTTCCGCACGCTGGACGAAGCGGTGGAACTGGCGAACGCCACGGAGTACGGTCTGCAGGCAGGGGTGTTCACGGCGTCTATCCACACCGCGTTCGAGGTGGCGCGTCGCTTGCAGTTCGGCGGCGTGCTGATTAACGACGCGCCCACCTATCGCACCGACCAGATGCCCTACGGCGGCGTGAAAGCCAGCGGCAACACCCGCGAGGGACCGCATTACGCCATCCGCGAGATGACGGTAGAGAAGCTGGTGGTTCTGAACGGCGTGAGCCTGTAGTCGCTATCGCCCCCTCCTGCTCGGAGTGACCTCTATCGCCTGCACGAACGCCTCCAGCTGCTTGGCGTTGTCACCCTCTGTCACCTGCGCGCCGGTGAAGCGGATACGGATGATGCCCTGAACAGGCGTTACGTTTCTGAACACTAAATCCGTGGCGCGGTTCACCCCGCCTGCCGCCTTCACCACATCGAAGTCGGTGGCGACCTGTTCGCCATTGATGGTGATGTGGAAGCGGTTGCCTTCCGTTCCGCTTCTGGCGGCGAACTTCAGGCGGACGTCGTACCGTCTGGTTGGGTTAACCGTCACATTCACCCAAA
>Ga0308406_1001180_pt1 | contig 10290 bp, 4 predicted proteins | sample HotsprSampleMSe1_FD_203474 | JGI IMG/M metagenome (GOLD analysis project Ga0308406, IMG submission 203474) | Hot spring phototrophic mat microbial communities from Mushroom Spring, Yellowstone National Park, Wyoming, United States - 20060911_MSe1 ...
TGTGGGAACGGTACGGATTACCACCGCGCAATCGCACCACGATTGAGAAAATCGCGAAAGTGTTGGGAATGAGCGCGGATGAACTGCTCGCGATAACTGGGAACGATTCTAACGGTTCATCCACGAACGGTTCTGTTGATGGGGGGGTGAGTGAAGAATGAAATCCCCCCGCAACAACTACCCGTTTACGCTGGATGATATTATACCCCATCTGCGCAAAGCGCGGATTACCAAGCATTCGTTTCCGCGAAAAGCGATTGCTTGTTGTCCAGCACACGATGATAACAACCCCAGCTTGAGTTTATCCGAAACACCCGATGGGAAGCTGTTGTGGAAGTGTCATGCGGGTTGTTCGCAAGAAGCGGTGTATGAGAAACTGAAAGAGTTGGTGGGAATAAAACCCGCAACAGCGAAACTCATACTACCCAGCAAGAAGCGATCCAGCAACAAGCAATCCGCTTCTGCTGAACCAACAGCACCCGCAGAACCACTCACGCTGGAAATGTTCGCTGAAGATAAACGGATACCCGCTGAGAAACTCCACGATTGGTATTTTCGGGAAGTACCCGATGATGAAACGGGTACGAAAATCGCAATACACTATCTCACGCGGGAAAAGAGTGTAGCGAAAATCCAGCACCGTTTCGGCAAGAACGCGAAAAACCGCTTCAAGTGGGGTAGCGGTGGTGAATTCATACTCTACGGGTTGTGGAGAATCAGCGAGTGGGATACTACCGATATGGTGTATCTTGTGGAGGGAACCAGCGATTGCATAACGCTGTGGAATGTGGATCTACCCGCACTCGGTATCCCCAGTGCAAGCATCTGGTACCCCGATTGGTGGAAAGAACTGGAAGAGTTCCAGTATATCGTGATGATACCCGATACCGATAAAGCGGGTGGTGATTTGGTGGAGTTGCTCGCGAAAACACAACCCGAACAGTTTCGGGAGCGGGTGTATGTGTTGCGCTTACCCAGCGATGTGAAAGATGTGAACGAACTGTGGAAGCGTGAGAATGCAGATCCCGAACGGTTCAAGCAAGTGTTGGATAGTTGCGAGATTGTTCTGCTGGAAGAAACCCCAGAGTATCAGAACAGCAGAACAAACAAAAGCACACTACCAGAACCCGATTCCGATGATGAAGATGGTGAACCGCTGTTCTTACCCATAACCGAGCTACTCGCGAGATCACCCGCGCGGGAACTGGAGTATGTACCGCTGTTGGGTACGGATGGTTTGATTCCGCGTGGTGCTATCACGATGATTGGTGCGCACCCGAAAGCGGGAAAAACCACACTGCTGAAACACGCTTGTAGAGAGTGGGTACAGCAGAACTTGCGCGTGGTGTATCTCACGGAAGATCCAGAAATCATCTGGAGAGAACGGGTGAAAGAGTTCCCAGAACTGCACACAAGCACATTCATTCTGAACAACTTCTCCCGCGTACACCCAGAGAAGTGGGTACGCGCGATACGGGAACTGGAACCCGATGTGGTGGTAGTGGATACCATTCGGCGGTTCGTACCCGCGAAAGATGAAAACGATTCCGCGAGTGTTTCGGTTGCGCTTGCACCACTGGTGGATCTGCAACACCACTTACCGCGAACCGCAATCGTGTTGGTTCACCACACCAAGAAGAATCTCAGCACGGATGGTGAGATAACCGATATTGCGGGTTCACACGCTTACACTGCTGAAGTGGATGCAATCTTTCTGCTTGCACCCGTTCGGGAAAACAAGTACCAACGGATACTCACACCCGTCGCGGGTAGATTCTGGAAGTTCACTCCAGAACCGTTGGTGCTGGAACTCTCCGAGAGTGGAACCGAATACCGCGTGCTGGGAACGGTTGCTGAAGTGCTACCACTCACGCAAGCACAGAACGCGAAGCAGAAAGTGCTGAACGCGATGAAAGTGCTGGGTAAAGCAACAGCAGATGAGATTGCGGAATACTTGCGTGCTGGTGGTGAATTCGTTGCATCATCCCACTTGCGCAATATGCTTGCGGAACTGGTTCACGATGGGAAACTATTGCGTAGTGGTGATGGTAAGCGCGGGAACCCGTACATCTATTCCATCCCACCAGATCCCAACGATACTCCATCGGTTTCTTCTGATGTTCTGATACCCCAAGAAACAGAACAGCAGAATAATAAACCCGATGGTGAACCCAATCTCTTCACGCTTCCAACGGATACCGCGAACAAGCAATCGTGCAACCAAGCAACCGCACAACCGCACGATAGCGCAAACAACACACCCAGAAACGGTATCACCAGAATCTCCAGAATCACCATCCACGATGAACCGCTTCAGCAGTTCACGATGGAAAACAACCCACCAACCGCTGTGGTGTATGAACCACCACAACCCGAAACCACAGTGGATGAACTGCTCAGAGCACTCGCGATTCCCGAATGGGATAACCAACCCACGCAACATAATCCAGCAACCGTTGCGGGGGTATTATCCAATAGCACACACAACACCGCTGGGGGTATAGAAATGATAGACCGAACCAATCGCAACAACACAGTTGATTCGGATACGCTGTTCCGTACCGCGTTGAAAGCGGGTTTCCCGCAACTCCGCTTGCTGAACCACGGAAACCGATTGGATGTTGCTGGTTCATACGCGGGGTGGAAATCTGCTTTACCCACTCTCGCGAAAGAGAATGTAATGCGGGAAGCATATCTCGCGTTGAACCGTTGCACGAGTAGAAAAGAAACCCACCCCATCGCGGGGAAGATTACCAACGATGGGTTCACATTCTCCACATGTTGGAGAGTGGAAGTGGTTTCCATAGAGTGGATTGATGATGGGGAACGCTTGAAATGGGTGTTCCGCACGGTAGATGATGGGAAAACACTCACAGCAACCACGAAATACTCCACCAAACCCGATAGCAAGTTCGTGCGGTGGGTATGCTTACTCACGAAAGAACCGAACCCACCAGTTGATACAAATAGTTTATCACAGTTGGTGGGGAAAGTTGCGGATGCGATAATCACTCACGAACCGTCGCGTGATGGGGATGGTGGGGAGCAACTCGTGCTGTTTGATCTCGTGAAAGTGAAGCGTTATACCCCACCATCCATCGCGCAAGCGGAAGCGGTAGTAGCAAGCGAAACGGTACAACAACCCGAAACGGAACCGCAAGTGGGAAGTGAACCGCAACCCGAAACGGAAGAGCAACCATCAAGCGAACAGCAACTGGTTCTACCAGAACCGTTCCACCATCGGAACCCGCTTGCGTGGGATATGTTGGATGAATCGTTCCGAGAGAACCACCGCTACAGCGAACTGGAACAGATTCGCTTGTTGCTTGCTTACGCTGAACTGCACGATTACCCAGAACTACCCGTACCCGATCTGAACTACACCATTCGCGCGGGTATGGGTGGTTGGATAACCGCAGTGAAACACTTCGCGGGTACACCAACGATTGAACTGCTTGCGCAACAACTCGCTTCTCGCACGAACAACATTCGCACACGGGGGAATGAACTATGGGAATCATCTACAGAGTGACGATACCCGAACGGGAAAAACCAAAATCGTGGAGATTGGTCGCGTGTTGGAGAGTTCAACTCACCGCGATTGAGTTGGAAAAAACCGAAACGGGTAAGCGGTTGAAGTGGGTATTCCAAACGCGCGACAAGCAACACACCATCGTTGGGTACACGGAGTATTCCACTCACTACAAAAGCGAGTGCGCAAAATGGGTACGAGCAGTGATGAACAAAAACTGCTTACCCAAGCAAGTTGATTTGGAACAACTCATCGGGAACGAAGTGAATTGTTGGTTCCACATCGTACCACAAGAAGATGGAACGAAACAGTTGGTTGCGCACGATTTGGATAACTACAAAGTGGGTAGATGGTGAACCCAAAGAACCCAACAACACGGGAGAATGAACTATGGGATTGATAATTCGCGCTCGCGGGTATGAACCACTACCCACTGGGGAATACCGCGTGGAACTCACATCGGTAGAACTGGTGGAAACCGCTTACGGTGAACGCTTGAAGTGGGTATTCCGCGTGGTGGATGGTGGTGGAACCATCGTGGATTACTCCACACCATCCGATTCACCAACAAGCAAATGTGTGGAGTGGGTAGAAGCACTACTGCAGAAGCAATTAGCACCATACGAAGCGGTGGATATGGAATCGCTTGTGGGTAGAACCGCTATCGCTTATGTGCGCTTGAAGAAACGGAACAATCGGGAATACAACCGCATAGAACAACTGCTACCCGATTGGAACCCACCACTCACGGGGTGAAACTGTTCCCCACATCCCCAACACCATTATCGGTTATCCACACTGGAAACTTTACTCCCAACGCACGGGGGAACGAGTACCACACGATACCCGTTCCCCACCATCCCAACTATCAAGCGAGATGAAAGCAACACAAGTGTACCAGAACAACCGCAACGATTGCAACCCACGCGAAAGAAAAATCGCAGCGGGTATAGCGAATACGAAACCCGCTGCGGGGTGAAGAGATTCGGAAACTACGGTTGGGTGTTGCGTGATGTGAAGAAGTATACCCCACATCACACGCGAAAACCAATCCCATTCGCGGTACAGTAGCAACCACATTCCAACATACCCGCACCCATTCTATCCATCGGGATACCAACCATCAAAACTCCCCAACGCGAAGTGGGAAAGTGAAATCCCAGCACCACAGCAACACACAACCGCGTGAATTACCCCGCTATCTTTCGCGTACAGCGCGAGTAATCGCGGGGGATACATTCCACTACCCCCACTACTCCACACCCACCCCAGAAGCGAAATACGCGCGAAAGAAACACCATCTGTGCAGTGTGTGGAAATCACAACGCGAAACGGAACAACCCAGCAACCCGTTTGTTCTGATTGTTCTGAACCCCGCGAAACGGAACAGCAGAATAAACGGTTCCAGCACCACCACACCATCCCCCGTTGGGGTTGGTTCGTTTCTTCTGATTGTTCTGGAACCATAAGAAACAGAGCAGAAGAATAAACGGATCCAGCAGAAAAGCAACCCCGCTTCTGATGTACCGATACAGCGGAACGAACCGCGAGTGTGTGATTGTTCTGAATGGGGGGGGAATCAGAACAGAAGAATAAAACTCCCCAGAAGAAACCACCAACCGCTACTTCTTTCGCGAAGTGGTAGAACACACACCAACCAGAACGAAGATTGTTCTGATTGTTCTGGAACCGTGAGAATCAGAACAGCAGAATAAAATTCGCAAGCAACCACACACCACCACGAGCAGAACAGATACCCCGCGCACTGTTTCTTCTGTTTCTTCTGGAACTATAGAAAACAGAACAGCAGAATAAAACGCGAGCAGAACGAACCCCAACGGGAACAGCAATTCACACCCCACGAACAGAAAACGGTTTGTTCTGTTTCTTCTGTTTCTGGGGGAAACAGAACAGCAGAATAATAATCCACCAGAACCACCACACATACCATTCGCGGGGGTGAAGTTTATTCTGCTGGGTTTCTTCTGGTCAGAACAAATCCAGCAGAATAAATCCCATCGGGTGGTGAATGTTGTTCATCGTGGGGGAAAGATTATTCTGCTGTTCTGATCTCTATATATCCAGCGCATCAGAAGAAACACCCATCACTTCACTTTCGCGCTGGTACTGATCACGAGTGGGATGGAATTTATTCTTCTGTTCTGGTTGCTTTATATCCAGCACATCAGAAGAAACCGCTTGCTCACTTCTTCGCGCGAAAGAGATGGTGGGTGTGGAGTTTATTCTTCTGTTCTGGTTCCCATAGAAAGAACCCAGCAGAACAAATCCCAACCCGCACCGTTTCACTCACGAAACAAACCCCGCTGTTTATTCTTCTGTTCTGATTGCTTTTATGTGAACCCCAGCAGAATAAACCGATGGGTACACCATTTCCACTTCTCGGTTCATCGGTTCGCTTCGCGGTTGATTATTCTGCTGTTCTGAATCCCATAGTAGCTGAACACCAGAACAAACCCACACCCCACCATCGGGTTGGTTGTATAAACTATCCGTACACAGTTATTCCCCAAGAACCCAGCAAAATCACCAGTTTTCCGAGAAATTCCCCCGAAATAGTGCTGTGGGGGTTGCATTTTCTGCATCGCGTTGGGTATAGTATTAGCGGGTGATGAAAATGAAAAACTTGCGTGTGATTCGGAAGCAGTTGGGTTTAGCGATGGATGTTCTCGCTTACAAAGCGGGTGTATCCATTCGTCACTTGGTGCTGTGGGAACGGTACGGATTACCACCGCGCAATCGCACCACGATTGAGAAAATCGCGAAAGTGTTGGGAATGAGCGCGGATGAACTGCTCGCGATAACTGGGAACGATTCTAACGGTTCATCCACGAACGGTTCTGTTGATGGGGGGGTGAGTGAAGAATGAAATCCCCCCGCAACAACTACCCGTTTACGCTGGATGATATTATACCCCATCTGCGCAAAGCGCGGATTACCAAGCATTCGTTTCCGCGAAAAGCGATTGCTTGTTGTCCAGCACACGATGATAACAACCCCAGCTTGAGTTTATCCGAAACACCCGATGGGAAGCTGTTGTGGAAGTGTCATGCGGGTTGTTCGCAAGAAGCGGTGTATGAGAAACTGAAAGAGTTGGTGGGAATAAAACCCGCAACAGCGAAACTCATACTACCCAGCAAGAAGCGATCCAGCAACAAGCAATCCGCTTCTGCTGAACCAACAGCACCCGCAGAACCACTCACGCTGGAAATGTTCGCTGAAGATAAACGGATACCCGCTGAGAAACTCCACGATTGGTATTTTCGGGAAGTACCCGATGATGAAACGGGTACGAAAATCGCAATACACTATCTCACGCGGGAAAAGAGTGTAGCGAAAATCCAGCACCGTTTCGGCAAGAACGCGAAAAACCGCTTCAAGTGGGGTAGCGGTGGTGAATTCATACTCTACGGGTTGTGGAGAATCAGCGAGTGGGATACTACCGATATGGTGTATCTTGTGGAGGGAACCAGCGATTGCATAACGCTGTGGAATGTGGATCTACCCGCACTCGGTATCCCCAGTGCAAGCATCTGGTACCCCGATTGGTGGAAAGAACTGGAAGAGTTCCAGTATATCGTGATGATACCCGATACCGATAAAGCGGGTGGTGATTTGGTGGAGTTGCTCGCGAAAACACAACCCGAACAGTTTCGGGAGCGGGTGTATGTGTTGCGCTTACCCAGCGATGTGAAAGATGTGAACGAACTGTGGAAGCGTGAGAATGCAGATCCCGAACGGTTCAAGCAAGTGTTGGATAGTTGCGAGATTGTTCTGCTGGAAGAAACCCCAGAGTATCAGAACAGCAGAACAAACAAAAGCACACTACCAGAACCCGATTCCGATGATGAAGATGGTGAACCGCTGTTCTTACCCATAACCGAGCTACTCGCGAGATCACCCGCGCGGGAACTGGAGTATGTACCGCTGTTGGGTACGGATGGTTTGATTCCGCGTGGTGCTATCACGATGATTGGTGCGCACCCGAAAGCGGGAAAAACCACACTGCTGAAACACGCTTGTAGAGAGTGGGTACAGCAGAACTTGCGCGTGGTGTATCTCACGGAAGATCCAGAAATCATCTGGAGAGAACGGGTGAAAGAGTTCCCAGAACTGCACACAAGCACATTCATTCTGAACAACTTCTCCCGCGTACACCCAGAGAAGTGGGTACGCGCGATACGGGAACTGGAACCCGATGTGGTGGTAGTGGATACCATTCGGCGGTTCGTACCCGCGAAAGATGAAAACGATTCCGCGAGTGTTTCGGTTGCGCTTGCACCACTGGTGGATCTGCAACACCACTTACCGCGAACCGCAATCGTGTTGGTTCACCACACCAAGAAGAATCTCAGCACGGATGGTGAGATAACCGATATTGCGGGTTCACACGCTTACACTGCTGAAGTGGATGCAATCTTTCTGCTTGCACCCGTTCGGGAAAACAAGTACCAACGGATACTCACACCCGTCGCGGGTAGATTCTGGAAGTTCACTCCAGAACCGTTGGTGCTGGAACTCTCCGAGAGTGGAACCGAATACCGCGTGCTGGGAACGGTTGCTGAAGTGCTACCACTCACGCAAGCACAGAACGCGAAGCAGAAAGTGCTGAACGCGATGAAAGTGCTGGGTAAAGCAACAGCAGATGAGATTGCGGAATACTTGCGTGCTGGTGGTGAATTCGTTGCATCATCCCACTTGCGCAATATGCTTGCGGAACTGGTTCACGATGGGAAACTATTGCGTAGTGGTGATGGTAAGCGCGGGAACCCGTACATCTATTCCATCCCACCAGATCCCAACGATACTCCATCGGTTTCTTCTGATGTTCTGATACCCCAAGAAACAGAACAGCAGAATAATAAACCCGATGGTGAACCCAATCTCTTCACGCTTCCAACGGATACCGCGAACAAGCAATCGTGCAACCAAGCAACCGCACAACCGCACGATAGCGCAAACAACACACCCAGAAACGGTATCACCAGAATCTCCAGAATCACCATCCACGATGAACCGCTTCAGCAGTTCACGATGGAAAACAACCCACCAACCGCTGTGGTGTATGAACCACCACAACCCGAAACCACAGTGGATGAACTGCTCAGAGCACTCGCGATTCCCGAATGGGATAACCAACCCACGCAACATAATCCAGCAACCGTTGCGGGGGTATTATCCAATAGCACACACAACACCGCTGGGGGTATAGAAATGATAGACCGAACCAATCGCAACAACACAGTTGATTCGGATACGCTGTTCCGTACCGCGTTGAAAGCGGGTTTCCCGCAACTCCGCTTGCTGAACCACGGAAACCGATTGGATGTTGCTGGTTCATACGCGGGGTGGAAATCTGCTTTACCCACTCTCGCGAAAGAGAATGTAATGCGGGAAGCATATCTCGCGTTGAACCGTTGCACGAGTAGAAAAGAAACCCACCCCATCGCGGGGAAGATTACCAACGATGGGTTCACATTCTCCACATGTTGGAGAGTGGAAGTGGTTTCCATAGAGTGGATTGATGATGGGGAACGCTTGAAATGGGTGTTCCGCACGGTAGATGATGGGAAAACACTCACAGCAACCACGAAATACTCCACCAAACCCGATAGCAAGTTCGTGCGGTGGGTATGCTTACTCACGAAAGAACCGAACCCACCAGTTGATACAAATAGTTTATCACAGTTGGTGGGGAAAGTTGCGGATGCGATAATCACTCACGAACCGTCGCGTGATGGGGATGGTGGGGAGCAACTCGTGCTGTTTGATCTCGTGAAAGTGAAGCGTTATACCCCACCATCCATCGCGCAAGCGGAAGCGGTAGTAGCAAGCGAAACGGTACAACAACCCGAAACGGAACCGCAAGTGGGAAGTGAACCGCAACCCGAAACGGAAGAGCAACCATCAAGCGAACAGCAACTGGTTCTACCAGAACCGTTCCACCATCGGAACCCGCTTGCGTGGGATATGTTGGATGAATCGTTCCGAGAGAACCACCGCTACAGCGAACTGGAACAGATTCGCTTGTTGCTTGCTTACGCTGAACTGCACGATTACCCAGAACTACCCGTACCCGATCTGAACTACACCATTCGCGCGGGTATGGGTGGTTGGATAACCGCAGTGAAACACTTCGCGGGTACACCAACGATTGAACTGCTTGCGCAACAACTCGCTTCTCGCACGAACAACATTCGCACACGGGGGAATGAACTATGGGAATCATCTACAGAGTGACGATACCCGAACGGGAAAAACCAAAATCGTGGAGATTGGTCGCGTGTTGGAGAGTTCAACTCACCGCGATTGAGTTGGAAAAAACCGAAACGGGTAAGCGGTTGAAGTGGGTATTCCAAACGCGCGACAAGCAACACACCATCGTTGGGTACACGGAGTATTCCACTCACTACAAAAGCGAGTGCGCAAAATGGGTACGAGCAGTGATGAACAAAAACTGCTTACCCAAGCAAGTTGATTTGGAACAACTCATCGGGAACGAAGTGAATTGTTGGTTCCACATCGTACCACAAGAAGATGGAACGAAACAGTTGGTTGCGCACGATTTGGATAACTACAAAGTGGGTAGATGGTGAACCCAAAGAACCCAACAACACGGGAGAATGAACTATGGGATTGATAATTCGCGCTCGCGGGTATGAACCACTACCCACTGGGGAATACCGCGTGGAACTCACATCGGTAGAACTGGTGGAAACCGCTTACGGTGAACGCTTGAA
>Ga0308406_1001188_pt1 | contig 10230 bp, 5 predicted proteins | sample HotsprSampleMSe1_FD_203474 | JGI IMG/M metagenome (GOLD analysis project Ga0308406, IMG submission 203474) | Hot spring phototrophic mat microbial communities from Mushroom Spring, Yellowstone National Park, Wyoming, United States - 20060911_MSe1 ...
TGGAGCGCTACGGGGAGGCCAGGCTGGCCCAGAAGAGGCGGGAGCTGGAGGAGGAGTTTCTGGCCCTGGTGGGGCCCCAAGATGACCCTGGCCTCCGGGCTTCCGCCGAAGAGGAGGGAGACCGAGGCAAGTACCCAGGTACCCAAGGCCCTAAAGCCTCAGGTACCGGAGGACCTAAAACCCCAAGGACGTGAAAGACTGAGGTGAGAGGGATGATCGTGGCTGTCACCGGCTTCAAGGGCGGGGTGGGGAAGACCACCACGGCGGTCCACCTGGCCTGCTTCCTGGCCGAGCGGGGCCCCACCCTGCTGGTGGACGGGGACCCCAACCGCTCCGCCACGGGGTGGCACCGGAGGGGAGGCCTCCCGGTGACCGTGGTGGACGAGCGGGTGGCGGCCCGGTACGCCCGGGAGCACGCCCACGTGGTCATAGACACCCAGGCCCGCCCCACGGAAGAGGACCTCCGGGCCCTCGCCAAGGGGGTGGACCTGCTGGTCCTGCCCACCTCCCCCGACGCCCTGGCCCTGGAGGCCCTCCTGGCCACCCTGGAGGCCCTGCGGGGGGCGGAGGCCCGCTTCCGGGTCCTCCTGACCCTGGTGCCCCCGCCCCCGAGCCGGGACGGGGAGGAGGCCCGGGCCCTCCTGGGGGCGGAGGGCGTGCCCCTCTTCACAGGCTGGGTGCGGCGGGCGGCGGCCTTCCCCAAGGCCGCCCTCCTGGGGGTGCCCGTCTACCGGGCGCCCGACCCCAGGGCGGGGCTGGCCTGGGGGGACTACGCGCGGGTGGGGGAAGAGCTCCTGAAGGAGGTGGGGGGATGAGCAAGTTCGCCAGGCTCCTCAAAAAGGTCAAGGAGAAGGAGGAGGCCTCCGGGGAACGGCCTCGGGGGAAGAGCCGGCGGGAGGACTACGTGGCCATGAAGGTCTACATCAGCAAAGAGCTTCACCGAAGGCTGAAGCTGAAGGCCCTGGAGGAGGAGAAGGAGCTTTCGGAGCTGGTGGAAGAGGCCCTGAGGAAGTTGCTGTTATGACCTTCTCCCGCCTCGTAGAGTGTGAAAAGGAGGTAAGACGATGGTCGCCCTTAACAAATCGCCCCTAGAAGCCCTCTACACGGGCCACTCCCCCCAGGAGGCGGGCCGTCTCTTCGAACGCCTGGTCTGCAAGGTGCTGAAGGAGCTCCACCCCTTTTGGAGCGCAGCCTTCAAGGACATCGTCTCCTGGTCCGAGCACGCCACCCGCGAGGGGCTCAGGGCCACGGACATCGGCGTGGACCTGGTGGGCTACGGAAAAGACGGCAAGCTCTACGCCATCCAGACCAAGCACTGGGACAGGACCCTCTCCTGGAAGGACCTGGGGAGCTTCGTGGGGGTGCTCAACCACCCCGGGTACGGCTTTAGCCACGGGATCGTCGTGGCCCCGAACGGGGTGACCCAGGAGGCCGAGCGCCAGCTCCAGGGCCTACCCGTCACCCTCCTGAGCGAAGAGGCCCTCCTGGAGGACCTGGACCTGGAATCCCTCGCCCCAGACCGCCCCGAGGAAGCCCGCAGGCGGGGGAAGAAGGCCCTCCGTAAGTACCAGCGAGAAGCCTTGGAGGAGGTGGCCAAAGCCTTCTTAGAGAAGGGCCTGCCCCGGGGCAAGCTCATCATGCCCCCGGGCACGGGCAAGACCCTGGTGGCCCTCGAGATCGCCAAGGAGGTGGCGGGCCCCGGGGGAAGGGTCCTCTTCCTGGCCCCTTCCATCGCCCTCCTGGACCAGTCCCTCAGGGCCTGGGCGGCGGAGGCCTCCTCGCCCTTGCGCCTCTTCGCCGTGGTCTCGGACACGGGGGTGGGCAGGACCTCGGAGGACGACCTTTCCGCCCTCTCCCTCCTCTCCATCCCCCCTACTACCAGGCCTGAGGAGCTGGCCTCCAAGGCCAAGACGGAGAGTCAGGAGGCCCTCACCGTGGTCTTCTCCACCTACCAGTCGGTGGAGGTCCTGGAGAGGGCCCAGAAGGAGCACGGGCTTCCCCCCTTTGACCTCATGATCCTGGACGAAGCCCACCGCACGGCCACGGTGCGGGCGGGGGAGGAAAGCCCCTTCACCAAGGTGCACCACGACCGCCACGTGGAGGCCCGCCGCCGCCTCTACATGACCGCCACACCCAGGGTCTGGGAGGTGGAGGGGAATGGAGAGGGGGACCGAGGGAAAAAGGCCGGGAAAAAGAAGGGCCCTCAGAAAGAGGGTTCTCTTCCCCTTTTGGACCTCAGCGCCTCTCCTACGGCCCCCGAAGGGGTGGAACTCCTGGTCTACTCCATGGACGACGAGGAGGTCTACGGCCCCACCCTCTACGAGTACACCTTCACCCGGGCGGTGCAGGAGGGGCACCTGAGCGACTACAAGGTCATCGTCTTCTCCGTGGCGGAGGAAGGCCAAAAGGACCTGGCCTCCTACCTCCAGGGACCCGAGGCCCTCAAGGTGGAGGAGGCCCTGAAGGCCCTGGGCTTGTGGAAGGTCCTCCAGGGGGAGGTGCGGGACGAGGAGGGGAACCCGATGGGGGGCCTCGGCCTGCGGAGGGTGATCGCCTTCCACGGCCGGGTGGCGGAGTCCGAGAGGATGGAGGAAGAGTTCACGAAGGTGGCCCTCGCCGCCCAGCAGGCCGGCCTCCTTCCCGAGGAACTCCGGCGGGTGGAGGTGGAGCACATCGACGGGCAGATGTCCGCCTACGACCGGAAGCGCCTCCTGGACTGGCTCAGGGAGGAGCCCGGACCCGGCGAGATCCGCCTCCTCACCAACGCCAAGGTCCTCACCGAGGGGATCGACGTCCCGGCCCTGGACGCCGTGGCCTTCATGCGTCCCCGGGACAGCGTGGTGGACGTGATCCAGGCCGTGGGGCGGGCCATGCGTAAGGCCCCGGGCAAGGCCTACGGGTACGTGGTCCTGCCCGTGGTGGTGAGGGGGCAGGACGAGGAGCGAGACATCGAGGAGAGCGGCTACCGGGCGGTGTGGCAGGTGCTCTCGGCCCTGCGCTCGGTGGACAGGTCCTTCGAGGCCCGCATGCGGGCCGCCCTGGTGCGCCTCTCGGGTAAGGGCGAAGACGATGCTGGGGGGGGCGAGGAAGGTGGGGAGGCCCAAGGGGGCGTGACCGTCATCGGGGAAGGAAGCGCCTCCCCCGTGGTCATGGACGTCCTCCTGGAGGATCCCAACCTCCGCCAGAAGGTCACCCGGGGCCTCGCCGGCAAGCTGGTCAGGCGCCTCGCCCTGGGGCGGAAGTACCTGGAGAACTGGGCCCAGGACGTGGCCCGGGTGGCGAGGGCGCTGGAGCAACAGGTCAGGGCGATGGCGGAGCGGAACCCCAAGGTGAAAGAAAAACTGGGGGAACTCCTCGCCGCCCTGAGGGCCTTCACCAGCGAGAGCGTGACGGAGGAGGAGGCCCTCCTCATGCTGGTTCAGCACGCCCTCACCAAGCCCATCTTCGACGCCCTCTTCGGGGAACTCCTCAAAGAGCGGGAGGATCCCGTTTCCCGGGCCCTGGACGAACTCTTCCAGGAGTTCAGGGGGTTCCTGGACCGGGAAGGGGAGGCCCTCAAGGACTTCTACGAAGAGATGCGCCTCAAGGCCCTGGGGCTCACGGACGAGGCCGAGCGGGCCGACTTCCTGCGGAGGCTCTACTCCAACTTCTTCACCCGGGCCTTCCCCCAGGTGGCCGATCAGGTGGGGATCGCCTACACCCCGGTGGAGCTGGTGGACTTCCTGGTGCAAAGTGCCGATGAGCTCTCCCGGAAGCACTTTGGCCGGGGGCTCGAGGGGGAGAAGGTCTTCGTCCTGGAGCCCTTCGCTGGCACAGGCACCTTCGTCACCCGAATCCTGCACCGGGTAGCCGAAAGGGGCGGGGCCGAGGCGGTCAAGGGCAAGCTGGGGCGGGGGGAGATCTGGGCCAACGAGATCCTTCTCCTCCCCTACCACGTCCTCAGGGCCAACGTGGAGAACACCGCCCTGGCCCTGAGCGGGGAGTACGTCCCCTTCAAGGGGGCGCTCCTGGCGGACTCCTTCCGGCTGGCGGAGCTGGGGTATAGCGAGAAAAAGTTTGGCCTCATCCCGCTCTTCCCGGAAGAGTACGGTGAGGCCCTGAACGAGCAGCTGAAGGCCCCTATCCAGGTGGTCCTCTCCAACCCCCCGTGGCGGGCTGGAGCGGAGAAGGAGGGCGAGGGGAAGAAGAACCCCGTCTACCGTAAGGTGCGGGAGCGGGTGGAGGAAACCTACATAAAGCGGGCCAAGGAGATCTCTATCGGGGCCAAAAAGAAGGGGGAACTCTTCAGTTCCCTTTACGACTTGTATATCCAGGCCCTCAGGGTGGCGAGCGACCGCATCGGGGAGGAAGGCATCGTGGCCTTCGTCACCAACAACGGGTGGCTGGGGGGCGTGGTGGCCCGGGGCTTACGGGCCTCTTTGGCGGAGGAGTTCGCCGAGGTGTACGTCTACGACCTGAGGGGGAATGCGAGGGAGAAGGGGGAGGCGTGGAAGAAGGAGGGGGGCAAGGTCTTTGGACAGGCCTCCCGCGCCGGGGTCTGCCTCCTCCTCCTGGTGAAGCGCAAGGACCACAAAGGGATCGGTAAGGTCCACCTCTACCGGATCGGGGACGGCCTCTCGCGGGAGGCCAAGCTGGCGCTGGTGAAGGGGCACGGCTCGGTCTCTGGGGTTCACTGGCAAGAGGTCCCCTACGAGGACTGGGTGGGGAGGCTTACCCCGGGGTTCTCGGGGATGTTATCCCTGGACGAGGTCTTCGAGGTGCGGAGCTTTGGGGTGAAGACCAACCGCGATGCCTACGCCTTCAACCCCTCCCGGGCGGAGCTGGAGCGGCACATGAGCCGGCTCATCTCCACCTACAACGAGCACGTGAGAAGGAGAAAAGAGGGGAAGCTGGGGAAACTAGAAGATGATGAGAGCCTCATCAAGTGGGATGGGACCCTCAATAAGCACCTAGAGTCCCTGAGGGAGGCCTCCTTCGAAGGGAGCGGTCAGGTCTACGAAGCCCTGTACCGCCCCTTCGTGCCCATGCACCTCTACCTCAGCCGCACCTTTAACAATAGCGTCTACCAAAACCCCCGCATCTGGCCCACCCCCGAGGCCGAGAACCTGGCCATCGCCGTGGCCGGAAAGGGGAGTAATGCCTTTAGTGCGATGGCCACAAGACGAGTAGTAAGCCTTGACTACCTTTCCAGAACCCAGCTCTACCCCCTTTACCACTACCCCGAGAACGGGTCGCTGGGAGGGCACCCAGAGCGCAAGCTCAACCTCAAGGAGGAGTTCTTGAGGAAGCTTGGGGGGGGCCTTGGGTACCCCGTTTCCCCCGAGGAGGCCTTCGCCTACATCTACGCCGTGGTGAGCCACCCCCTCTACGCGGAGCGCTTCGCCAAGGATCTCAAGATGGACCTCCCCCGCATTCCCCTCCCCCAGGACCCCGAACTCTTTGCCGAGCTGGTGGAGGGAGGCCTAGAACTCATCCGTCTCCACACCGAGTACGAGACCCTGCCTCCCTGGGAACCAGTCGCCCTAAAGGTGAAAGAGGAAGAGAAGGCACCGGAAGACCCCTACGAGCGCTACCGGGTGGAGCGGATGGAGCTGGACCGGGAGAAGGGGGTCCTTCGCTACAACGCCTGGGTCCGGGTGGAGGGCATCCCCGGGGAGGCCTTCCGCTGGCGCCCCGGGGGGTACTCCCCCCTGGAGTGGATGGTCCGCTTCTGGAAGGTGGAGGAGAAGGTGCCCAAGGGCAGGGGGGAGGCTATCGTCTGGGATCCCAACCTCTTCCTCAAGGAGAAGGGGGAACCCCGGTACCTCCTGGACCTCATCGGGCGGGCGGTGCAGGTGGCCGTGCGGACGGTTGGGATCCACGAGGAGCTGAGAGAAGACGTGGAAGCCCTGCTCGGTTGAGGGGGGCGCTGGCCGGCTATTGGCCACCGGGGCCTCCTATCCCCGCCGCATACTTTTCCACCCCCGGGAGGCCTCCCTCCCCCCGCCTCTCCTTGCCGGGTTTATGCGGGGATCCCCGGGGATCCACCGCCGGCCCCGCTCCGGGCCCTTCTGGGGCCTTCCCATGCGCGAAGGGAAACTTTCGCGAAATAGGAGAGCAAAAGCCTGGAACATTTCCTCCTCCCCACGGGGAAAAGTTCGTGAAGGAAAGAGCAAAGCTTTTCTTATCGCATTTGGGGAGAGGGAGGGGTGGAACTTTTCCCCGAGGACTCCCCCACAGGGACATGTAAACGGCAGGCTCCCGATGTAGATTGGTTTCAAAAAAGGGCCATACTCGTGTTTTGCCGTTGAGAACGGCATTTTTGCTAAGGAGGGTGGTTTACAAACGGGCGCTAAAGCGCTACATCCTGGTGTTAAAGGAGCATGCCTTATACATACAAACTATACACGTACTGATCGGGTCTTTCTGAGCGCTATGTAAACACCCCTCCCATCTCCGGGTGTTTACAGCGAATACGGGAGGTTCAGCGGGAACTTTTCCCCTTGTTGAAACTTTGGGGTCTGAGGCTCAACGACAAAGCGGCTTAGGTTGACTCAACACAGCTCATAAGTCCCTTCATTATCGTCTGAGTCAACCTATGAGTTAACCTTTTTCCAAAAAAAAGAGATAAGGAAGTTTTGCCCTTTAACACGACTTTTTTCTTTGAGTCAACCTTTGTGCCGACCCCCCCGATTTTGAGTCAACCCCCCTTGAGCCGAAACTTTGTTGGCACAGGGGTTGGCTCAGGGGTTGACTCAACGCGAATGGCCTCTGGAAGGGCGTTGAGCCGACCGTCCCCTCGTGTGCCGACCTCCGCTCGTGGTGGAGCGGGGGGAAAGTTACGGGAAAAGTTCCCCAAGCCCCACTTGACAAAAAGTGACATTCGAGTTAATGTCACAGCGATGCGTCACTCATCTCTGGTTGTGCTCACCCGGACGCGTGCGCAAACGTTTGAGAGCCTCCTTCGGTTCCTGGCCAGGGAGGGGCGCTACCCCACCGGTGTAGAGCTCGCCAGGGAGTTGGGGCGCAGCCCGCACGCCACGTGGGCCATGCTCAGGGCGCTAGCCCGGCACGGGCTCGTGGAACGGCACAAGGGGCTCTATGTTCTGACCCCTGCAGGCGTGGAACTCGCTGGTGCTCTGGGAACCACCGTGTGGCGCGGGGATGAGGAGATACAGGCAGTGTTACGGTTGTTGGGAGTCGGTCATGCCGCCACGGATAGGCGCTGAAATAGTCGAGCCGGGGCCCTCGCCCAAGGACTCCCCGGCTCCTCCTCGCTGGGACCCCAGGTGGATCCCTCGGCGCCATTATCCTCCTGGCGGTCCCATAGCGCAAGGAGGTAGTGGTGACTACGACAAAAGCCATTTCACCCGAGCTCTTGGAGGCCGTAGAGGAGCTCGCCCGCCAGATCGCCGAAGCCACTAACAAAGCCTACGGGAGCCATTTCAGGCAGATCGTCAAGGTCCTGCCGCCTGAGGTCCCTGACCTCTACGCCTGGCTGGCCGCCCTGGACGACTCCGCCATCGAGGGGCTCGCCCAGCGCCTCAGGGCGGTCGAGGGAAGCCCCCGCCCCCACTTCACCGCCGCCGTCAAAAAGGGTCGGGCCATCGCCCTCCAGCGGCGGACTCTCGCCGAGATGCCCCCCACGTTCGCCGAGGCGCTCCGCTGGGCGATGGAACGGAACGGGGTGAGCATCAGACAACTGGCGAAACAGGCGGGGGTCAGTGAGGCCGCCGTCGGATCGTGGCGTAAGGGCCATTTCCTCCCTCGTTCACGGGCCCTTGTGACAAAGTTGGAGGAGGCCCTGGACCTCCCGGAAGGCGCCCTTTCGGGACGACTACCCCGCTGGGGGTTGCCGAAAATAGGTGTTGAGAGGAAAGATACCCCTTATCCCGCGTTCACGCGGACCTTCCGGCGCGTGGCCGCCCTGGCGCGCTACGGCCGCCCGTGGGAAGATCTCTCTCCCAACGATCAGGAGGCCCTTCGGCGCGAGGACGACGACCGGTGGAAGCGCCTCTCCAACCGACAGAAGCGCACCCGAATTGCTAAACGGAAGCCCTTCGGGCTTTTATTCGGGAAATGGCCGCTTCAGGCTCGCGAGGAATGGGAACGCTACGAGCGTTATGCCTCATCGGCACCTGGGAGCGCCACGCGCGTACAGGCGGCGCTCGCGGGCGCACCTCTCGCTCCCACGACCGTGCGGAGGCAAACACTCGATCGGGAGCGTGGGTTTATAGAACGGTTCTACGGCTACTGCCACAAAGTGCGGGGCCTCGACAGCAACGCGTTGAGCCTCGCCCTCCTCACAGACCTGGAGCTCGTTCACTCGTACCTGACGTGGCGCGTGAATAGGTACGAGGACGTGCCTCCCGTTACTCGATCGGAATACATGTTTATCGCCCTGGTGAAAAAACTCCACAGAGGTTATCTCCATGCCCTTGGGCTTGGGGTAGACCCGGACGGGGTGAAAAACCTGGAAAGGAAACTGAAAATTGCCGGAATCGATGTCACGGACGGCTACCACGCGGTGGAGCCCCTTCTGGAAACCCCCGAGCCCCTCCGCTGGGTGCTGGAGGGCATCCGGCTCATGCTCCGCGACGCGGCGGGGCGGGTAGGCGACCTGCTGGCACCCCAAATCCCCACCGCCAAAAGCGAGGCGGGCGAGGCGCTTGCCCTCTACCGGGATGTCGTGCTGTTCTGGCTGATGGTAGCCCACCCCCTCCGGGCGAAGCATTACTACGAAGCTTGCTTGGACATGAGCCAGTTCCAAGACGGGGATTTCGCTCCCGGGCGGGGACACGTAGGGCGAGCTAGCGGAGGGTATTACCTGGCCTACCGCAAAGTGGAGTTCAAAAACGCCCGGAGCCAGGTGTTCCAAAGCCTCAAAGATACGGACATCATCCAGTTTTCCCTGAACGATCCCACACACCCCCACCTGGTCCTGGACGTGGACGGGAAGCGGTACTTCCTCAACGAGCTCTTTCACGTCTACCTGCACACGATCCTCCCCCGCCTAGCCCAAGCCCTGGGCCGGACCGGTCCCCTCCTGCCCCTTTTCCCGGGCGCCGATAGGGTGCACCAAATGGAGAAAATTTTCCACTCGCGTTCCGCTTACGTGGCCGCCGTGCCTGGGGTGCCCCAGAAGCTTTTGCCCTTTTACCCCCACTCCATCCGCCACGTGGTGGCCACAGGGATTGTGAAACGGATGGGCAGTTTCGAAATCGCCGCCAACGTGCTCCTGGACAGCGTAGATATGGTGGTCCGGCACTACGCCCGGTTCGCTCCCCGCGACCGCTACAGTCACGGTTGGCGGGTCTACGCCCGCGCCCGGGGAGGTGAGCGGTGAGGGACCTCCACGACCTCCTCCTGGCCCGGGTGGACGAGCTGGTGCCGGAACTCCTGCCCGGGGCGCGGCGGGTGGGCGACGAGTGGCGGGCGGGCTCGGTCCAGGGCGAGCGGGGCGACAGCCTGGCCGTGAACCGCAGGAAGGGCCTCTGGATCGACCACGATCCCTCCGCCCCCGAGCCCCGGAAGGGGAACCTCCTCACGCTGATCCAGGCGGGCAAGGGGCTCTCCCCCGAGGAGGCCCGCCATTGGGCCCGGCAGTGGCTTGGCCTCTCCCCTTCGCCAAAGGTCAGGCGGACGAAGGCCGGCTCGGGGCAGGTCTCAAGTACCCAGGTGCGTGGAATCCCAAGTACTCCAGTTCCTGAGTCTTCAGGTTCCCAGGTACCTGAGGAGTCGGACCCCTTCGACAACCCCCGCTTCCGGGATCTCCTCACCCCCAGGGGCGAGGACGAGGCTCCCTTGGCCCCGGCCTCCGAGGAGGTGCTGCGGCGCATGGTGTTGCGGCTTCTCCGCACCCCCGAGGCCGTGGCCTACCTGAAGGGGCGCGGTCTGGACGACCGGGCGGTCCGCCGCTTCTACCTCGGCCTGGACGACACCGCGCGGGCCACCACCGCCCTGGTCTACCCGGTGATAGGGCCGGACGGCTCCCCCGTCCGCCGGCACCTCTACTACGAGATCCCCGGCCTCACCCAGGGCGCCCCGGGCAAGGGCTGGGGGAGGGGAAGGCCCACCAGCTACTGGGCCCTCTCCCCCTTCGAGGGCCCCTCCCCCCGCCGCAAGCTCTTCGTGTGCGAGGGGGCGAAGGACGCCTGGGCCCTCTGGCTCCACCTCCACGCCCAGCCCTGGGCCCAGGACCTGGCGGTGGTGACCTCCACCCACGGCTCCGCCCTCCCCGAGGCCTGGAAG
>Ga0308406_1001211_pt1 | contig 10114 bp, 8 predicted proteins | sample HotsprSampleMSe1_FD_203474 | JGI IMG/M metagenome (GOLD analysis project Ga0308406, IMG submission 203474) | Hot spring phototrophic mat microbial communities from Mushroom Spring, Yellowstone National Park, Wyoming, United States - 20060911_MSe1 ...
AGGATGTGGAGAACCTGCCGTCGCACTTTCGGCAGGCGGGGCTGTCGATGCTCGCGCTGAATGTGCTGACGCTGTGGATGGGCTATAATGTGGCGCGTCTGTTCCGCCTACCGCTCAAGCAGGCGATAGCGATAGCCATCGAGGGCGGCATCCAGAACGGCACGCTCGCGATATTTATCGCCAGCACGATTCTGAAGCAGCCCGCGATGTCCATCCCTGCGGCGGTCTACAGCCTGATTATGTTCGCCACGGGCGCGTTTATGGTCTACTACTTCGGGCGGCGGGCGCAGGAGGCTGCCCCAGAGATGGCGTCTTAGTCGCCCCAGCGCGGGTCGTCGAACCGCTGAATCTCGATCAGGTAGCCGTTCGGATCGCTGGCGAACAGGTGGTAGATTTGGTAGCGTTTGTTGTAGGCGGGCGGCTTAGTGATTTTGACGCCGTGCGCCTGTAGGTGTGCGTGCCATTCATCGACGGCGGGCGTGACCAGCGTCAGAATCACGCGCTCGGCGGGCTGGGTCGTCTCCGCACGGCGACAAAAGCCCAGATAGCCCGCCCCCGCCACGCGGTAGATGCAGCAGTCCACCTGTTCCAGCACACAGGGCAAGCCCAGCGTCTGCTCGTAGAACTGGCGCGTCGCCTCCCAGTTCGGCGCAGGTAAAAACGCGATAAACTCATGAATCGGTGGGCATCTCATAAATCGAATTATGCCCAAACAGACAGACAACGGGTCTTCGCTCTAATCCGAGATTAATTGCACAATCTGACATTAAGCCATCAGCACTTGAAATTTTGATTCCACATTGGGTACACTACCGACACTATGAAACCCATCGATGCATTGAGGCAATATCGGGAGCAAGAGGGTTTCACCATCGAGGAGCTTGTGGCTGTTGCGAATAGCCTACTGGAGCAGTGGGCGCCGATTCAACCGCGCTACAAGGTGGTACCGTTTCCCGATGTGCGCACGGTTCGATTCTACACGGCGCATCGGCTGATTGATCCACCGTCGCGCCGTCGCGGGAATCGAGTTATTTACGACTATCACCACCTGTTGCAGTTGGTGACTCTCAAGACACTCCAAGCGCAGTATATTCCGCTGCGCGCGGTACGCCGAATGATGGAAGACAAGACCGACGCCCAGCTGGAGCAGTTGATTGAGTCGGTACTGGAGCAAAGGTCGGAGGCGGCGATTGCCAAGCAGATAGGCGAAGCGGCGCAAGCGTTAGTGGCAGAGAAAGCCGCCGTCTATGTGCCAGCACCGCAAGCCCAGCAAGGACCTTACCCGACGCCTGTAGAGGTGCACCAGTTCGTTCTCTCCAACTGGGCAGTACTGATTGTCAACCCTGAGGCGGCGCGCCAAGCGAACATCACGGAGATCAATCGTGTCTCCGATATGATGCGCCTGAGCCTCCAGAAGGCGTATCACGAGCATAACGATGGTGAAGCACAGCCCGCGACCACTGAGAGCAAAACACGGGCGCACAATCGCTGATGTGGAATGAAGACAGCGATTATCGGCGGGACAGGAGTGCAGAACCTGCCGGGCTGGACTCTTCAGGCAGAGCATGCCCTCGAAGAGGGCGTGTATCTGTATGAGGGACGCCTGCACGGGGAGCCTGCGCTCCTGCTCCCCCGCCACTCGAAGGGGCACAAGGTTCCGCCCCACCGTATCCCGCACGCACGCCATGTGCGCGTGCTAAAAGAGCAGGGTGTCCAGTGCGTGCTGGCGACCGCCGCTGTCGGCGCGCTGCGCACAGACTGGACGCCTGGCACGCTGGTCATCCTGAGCGACTTTCTGGACTTTATGCGCGAGGTCAACACGCTGTACCACGATACGGTGGTGCATACCGACTTCACCGAGCCGTTCTCACCGCTCCTACGCGACGCGCTCCTCAAAGCAGCGGAGCGGTTGGAGATACCTGTGCAGCGGGAGGGGGTCTATGTGTGCGCTCCTGGACCGCGCTACGAGACGCCCGCCGAGATTCGGATGTTTCGCTTGCTGGGCGGCGATGTGATTGGGATGACCGTCGCGCCTGAAGCGATTCTGTGTCGCGAGGCGGGCATCCACTACGCCGCTGTCGCTATCGTCACGAATCTGGGCGCGGGGCTGAGTGGGCAGCCGCTCACGCACGAGGAGGTCACCCAAGTGATGCACGGCGCGACAGAAACGATCGCGCGCCTGTTTGCTGAGACTCTGCGCCAGCTGAAAGCCACCCCGTTGTAGTATAATCTCCGCTGGCATGAGCAGCCTGTGGGAGGCAGTAGACGCCGCGTTCCAGCGTCTGGAGTCGCGCCCCGATTTCGAGCCGCGCCCCGTGCAACGCCAGATGGCGCACTTCGTGTGCGAGCAACTGGAGCGCGGGCAGTCGGCGATGGTGGAAGCGCCGACAGGGGTGGGCAAAAGCCTCGCCGCGCTGCTGCCCGCGATTGCCTACAGTCTGCAGCAGCGCAAGCGCGTCGTGATTAGCACCTACACGGCGATGCTGGCGGAGCAGTATTGGCGCAAAGACCTGCCGCTCGCGCTGAGTCTGTTCCCGAACGCGCCCGAAGTCGCGCTGGCGATGGGACGCAGCCGCTACGCCTGCGCCGACATCATTCGGGGCAACAAAGCGGCGCGCGTGCGCCCCGAACTCGCGAATTTCCTCCAGCAGTGGGTCGGCGTCGCCCAAGAGGGCGTGGAGTCGGAGCTGAACGAGTTTCTGCGGCGCAAGGGCGTGCCTGAGCGGTTCGCGCGCGGGCTGTGGGAGCAGATTGCCGTGCCGAGCGCGTGCCGAGCGCACCTGTGCCCCTACTACCACATCTGCTTCTACTACCAAGCGCGGGAGCAGGCGCGCCGAGCGGGAATTGTTATCACCAATCACGCTTTCGTGCTGGCAGACGCGCAGGTGCGCCAAGCGACCGACGGCGCAGCCTCGCTGCTGGACGACTACGACTACCTCATCCTCGACGAGGCGCACGACTTCCTGGACGCCGCCGCCAGCGCGCTGGAGTTCGATCTGGACAGCAAGTTCGTCGACCGCCTGATTGCGCACGCCGTGAATTTGAGCAACCAGATTGGCGACGCGCTTACGGACGAGAACCCGCCTGTGGGGTTCATGATGTCTGTGCAGCGGCTGGTGGAGGGCTTTTCGGGGCGTGTGCGCGACGCCTACGAGCAGATGGCGTTCCCCGACGACCTACCGCAGGAGGGAGTAGCCACGCGCGTCGCGCCCGAAACGCTGGCACAGATGCGCCCGCTGCAGGGCGCGTTCCGACCCGACCTGCACGAACAGGTCTGCCACACGGCAGCGGCGATACGCAAGGAGATTAGCGACCTCTATCGGGAGCTGAGCCAGACGCTGAAGCACTTCAAGGGGCAACTCACCGACGCGCAGCACGATGCCGTGCGCGACCTGCTGCTGCAGTTTCGTGGCGATTTCGCGATGGCGTATGAGCACTTGGGTCGGCTGGCGGAGCCAGCAGAAGGCGTGAGTTGGGTGGAGCCTGACGCGCCGCGCTGGAAGGCGTGCTACGAGCCGCTTGCGCTGGGCGAGTGGCTGCGCACGCGCCTGTGGCGCGACCGCCCCGCGCTGCTGATGAGCGCGACGCTGACCATCGACGGACGGTTCGACTTTTTCGCGGGGCAGCTGGGGTTTGAGGCGCACGCGACGCTCCAACTGCCCTATGTGTTCGATTACCGTCGCCAGTGCGCACTCTACTTGCCGCGCGCGGGCGCGATACCGCCGCCTCCACCGCATGCCCGCGCGCCTGGTGCAGACGCCTACTATCGGCGGCTCGCCGACGAGATCGGCGCGCTAATCCGCCTCACGCACGGGCGCGCGCTGGTGCTGTTCGCCTCCGTGAGCGAGATGCGCGCCGTGCGCGAGCGCATCCAACTGGATGGAGTGCGCATCTTGATGCAGGGCGACGGCTCGGTGGCAGATCTCGCGCGACAGTTCCGCGAAGATGTTCACTCGGTGCTGTTCGGGGTGCGCTCGTTCTGGACGGGGTTCGACGCCCCCGGCGAGACGCTGGTGAACCTGATCTTGACGCGCATCCCGTTCGAAGTGCCGACCACGCCCCTGCAGCGGGCGCGCCAGGCGTGGTTCGAGGCGCAGGCGTTAGACCCCTTCCGCGTGTGGACGCTGCCGATGGTCAAGCAGCAGATGCGTCAGGGGTTCGGCAGGCTCATCCGCCGCGCCGACGACTGGGGAATTGTTGCCATCTTAGACCCGCGCATGCGCACGAAAGCCTACGGGCGTGAAATCCTAAACAACCTCCCATCGGGCATCCGAGTCGTCCGCACCCTTGCCGCGCTGGAAAACTGGTTGCGCCGTTATATGAATCGGCTCATCTCCCAGTGATTAACCGATTTGGGTGGGGTATACTTCCTATGGTGTCGCTGTTGCTGGAGGGTTTGAATGTCCAAAAATACTCCTAAGCAACCGAAGCAACGCAGGGCAAAATCGCCCTTCGAGAAACTGCGCACGACGGGGTCAAGCGCGTATCGCCTCTACGCCCTGACCGCGTTCTATACTCGCCAAAAGAAGCCCCTCTTCAACGGGGAGGTCACCGCACTCTTTGCGCAGATGCTGCCCGAAATCTGTCAAGATTATGAGTACGAGCTGATTGCCTACCGTGTATTGGTGAACCAAGTGCATCTGCTGTTGGGGTTCAAGCCGACCGACGCTCTTGCCGATGTCGTGAGCAATATCAAACGCAGCACCGCTCACCGCCTCTTCGAGGGGGTGCCACGCTTGGAGACGGAGATGGGCAAGCGCCACTTCTGGGCAGAGGGCTACTTTGCGGAGACATTAGGGCACGCTGAAGTCGAGCAGACGCTCAAAACTTGGCAGCAGCGCTCCAAAGATGACGGAATTGTGTTGATGCAAATCACCTACGACCTTGCGCAACCCCTCCATCCCAAGCAAATCGAACGCGCAATTGATGAGCTGCTCCCCGCAGAGCAGGCAGTGGTGCGCCTCCTGTACGGATTGCAAGGCGAGCAGATCCACACGCTGGAGCAAGCAGCCGACAAGTTAGGGTTGAAGCCTCAAGAGGTGTATCAAATGGCGCAGGAGTCCATCGCTAAGATTCGCGAGTTGCTGCGCGAACGGCGACTGGGACGCGCTGCAGGAGGGTCAACATGAGTACATGTCTGTTTTGCAAATTCGTGAGTCGGGAAATCCCAACGCAGATTGTCTACGAGGACGAATATGCCCTTGCCTTTCGCGACATCAATCCGCAGGCGCCGACGCACATTCTGGTCATCCCACGCATGCACCTCGAAAACCTCGCCGCGATGCAACCCGACCACGAGGGGCTGATAGGGCATCTGCTGTGGGTGTGCGCTGAGATTGCCCGACAAGAGGGTATCGAGGCGGACGGCTATCGCGTGGTGCTGAACACAAACCGCGCAGCAGGTCAGTCGGTCTATCATCTGCACTTCCACCTGCTGGGTGGTCGATCGCTGGGCTGGCCCCCAGGATAGATACAGTCGCCCATCGAACCTGCCATAATAAACAAGTATGAACAATTGGTCAATCGCGCGGGCTGTGGGATTGAACCTGCTGCTGCTCGGATTGCTGTGGGCGCAGGGGGCTCGGCAGCAACCCGACCTTTCCACGCGGGCGTCCGAGCCCGTGGCTGCCCTCGACACGCCACTGACGGGGTATGAGGTCGCGATATTAACCGCCGAATTCGCTGTCCACCTGGAGCGCGGGCTCAGCGAGGCGTTCCAAAAGCCTATTCACCCGACTGCGTCAGGTAAGGCACAACTGTCGGGCAAGCACCCCGCTTGGGTACAGCCTGCACTCAGGGAGCTTAAGGTGCGCGGGGCTATCCCGCCTCACTTCAGCGCAGGCAACCCGATGCCGCGCTACCAAGTCGGGCAAATGCTTGCGCAGTATATACAGCGGCTGGAGGCGTGTCTACGCGAGCAACAAGGCGCGCCGCGCGGCGTCAGGCGCTTCCGCACGCAGCCGACCATCCGCCTGAAGCGCACGCACCCTGCCTATCGCTCCTTGCAGTACCTTGCGCAGGGCAACTGGGTGCGTGCAGATGCACCGCTCTACCAGAGCCCAACCGAACCTATTCAGGGCAAGGAGCTGCCCGACATGCTGCGCGATGTCGCTCAGCGCGTCCTCGAACGCTACCGTGACGAACCGCACCGCGAGAACTGAGCGTATAGGCACAAGCTTCCCGACACGGACAACACAGACCGCATAAGTGGGCATCCTGCCAAAGCAGCGCGTGCGCGTATCGAGATTCTGTTGCGCAATTGGGTACAATTTCCCATACTCGGAGCGGTGCCCGAGCGGCTGAAGGGACACGACTGGAAATCGTGTAGGCTCCGAAAGGGGTCTCGTGGGTTCGAATCCCACCCGCTCCGCCATCTTAACGCCTTCTTAATGCTCTGCATAGGTACAGTTCATGGGGAGGCAATAGCTATGCGCTACACACGCCGAGAGATACTACGGCTGGGCTTGGTAGGAGCCACTGGGCTGACTCTCCCGCGCCTAACCGATGCCCAACGAAGACGCCGCGAGCGGGGACGCGTTAAGAACATTATTTTCATGGTCTCGGACGGCATGAGTGCGGGGGTGCCTTCGTTAGCCAACGAGTTTGGCAAGTTGGTGCGCGGAAAAGGCTCCTTTTGGTATCAGCTGCTCCAAAATTCGGAGGCGACGCTTGGCTTTTTCGATATGGCCTCGCTGAACTCGCTGGTGACCGATTCTGCCTCCGCCGCCAGCGCGTGGGGCAGTGGGAGCCGCATCTTCAACGGGCAAATCAATGTGCTGCCCGACGGCACGCGCCTGACACCGATTGCACAACTGGTCAAGCAAGCGGGGAAAAAGGTCGGCTTGGTCACCACCACGCGTATCACCCACGCGACTCCTGCAGGGTTCGCCGCTGTGCAGCCCCAACGCGACGACGAAGACGATATCGCACCGCAATACCTGAATGTGGTCGATGTGCTAATGGGGGGCGGACTACGCCACTATGCGCCCAACCGCCGAAAAGATGGCAAAGACCTCATCAAAACCTACCAAGACGCAGGCTACACCTACTGGAACACCCGCGAGCAGATTCTCGAAAGCACGCGCCCCGAAAAGGTGCTGGGGCTCTTTTCCGATTCGCACCTGCCCTACACGGTAGACCATCTCCATTCGGACGCGCTAAGGCGCACGGTGCCGACACTTGCCGAGATGACCCGCAAAGCGCTGGAAATCCTGAGCAACGCGCCCAACGGCTTCCTGCTCCAAATTGAAGGCGGTCGCGTCGACCACGCTGCCCATGCCAACGATGCCGCAGGAATTATGTGGGACCAACTCGCCTTCGACGACGCCGTCGAAATCGCCTACGAGTTCGTCGCCAAACGCACCGACACGCTGCTTATTGTCACCAGCGACCACGGCAACTCGAACCCCGGACTCAACGGCATAGGCAGCGAGTATGAGGAATCGAACAGGGCATTCGCGCTACTCCAGCACGCAAAGTGTTCGTTTGAAGAGCTGCCCAAAAAACTTCAGAGTGCCAACAGCGCCGACGATGTGCGCGACCTCCTGAAAGCGCAGCTTGGCATCGAAATCAACAGCGAGGAAGCCAGCGCGCTCGCAGGCGCACTCAAAGGCAACATACCCCCTGTCTGGAATCGCCAGCATCGCACGCTGCAGGGACTGCTGGGACAAGTCCTAAGCAACTACAACGGCTACGGCTGGACAGGTACCTCACACACAGCGGATTACACATGGATTACCGCCCTTGGCGCAGGACGCGAAGAGTTTCACGGTTTGCTGCGCAATACGGACGCCTTCTACAAAATGCTCAAACTCTTCGGGCTTTCGCATAAGAATCCTAGCATGACGCCTGAGGAGGCGCGTAAATTCATCTCCCGCGCCCCTCGCATCCACACAGAGGACTGGGCGTAAAGCCAAAAACAGTGCAGGAAAGCCTTGCTCGCGAGTCTAATTGAGATGTGGGGTGACACTATGATCTGGCGCAAGGTGGCGCATGTTGCGCTTGGAAGCGCGCTGCTGATTGGTTTCCAGTTGTACGGGATTGCTGGGTTAGTACAGAACGAGCCGCTGCGCGGCAGCGTGTTCGGGATTGCCTATTCCGAACGCACCCTCTCACCCATCCCGAAGACCTATGTTCGCTTGAGGCTACAGGAGCGATTAGACCAGCCGCGCCAAGAGGCGATGGACACCTATGTTCCACCTGCGGAGCCAACGGAGATGCACTCCCGCACGCAAGGCTGGGATGCCGAACGCTATGCGTGGTACGAGTGCGGCTACACGGGTGTGCCCGACGAGAATGTTTGGGAAGCAATTGCCGACGCGCAAGGTCGTTTCCAGCTGCGGGGCATTCCCGCAGGCGTCTACGAGGTTGAGGCAAGCAGCCGATGGCACAGCCTCCACGACCCTCATGAGTATTACAGCTACCCGAATCGGCGCGTCCGCATCGTGGTACGGGACGGTGAGCGCGTTGACCTAAACCTCGCCCTCAAGCCACCTAAGCCGTTCCTGGAGCTTGTCCATCCCCAAGCGGTTTATTATCCCAACGAACCACTGCGCGTGGGGCTGCGTGGCTACAACGACGACGAGCGCATTCAACTCACCCTCCACCGCGTGCGCTACTCCCCCAAAGAGGGGCTTCCTACGGAGTTGTATCATTTTCTCAACGAGGTACGCTACGGCTGGTGGCGCAACGATATCGAATTGAGCCGCGCGCTCCGACGCCACACCTCGCACTTTGAGCAGATATGGTCGCACGAGGCACCAATTCGCGGGCGCGACCCAGAAGGGGTATTTACACAATATGTGCAGGTGCCCGAGCAGTCCGAGGGAACCTATCTGCTGGAAGCCCAGACAGGAAGCAACCGCCAAGTGGCAGTGATGGTGGTCTCGTCGGTGGGCGTTGTTTCCAAAGTCAGTCGCGAGGCGACCGAAGTATGGTGTACCGACCTGCGCACAGGGCAACCGTTGGCGGGGGTCGAGGTGCGCGTCTACTCCTCTCAGGTGGTACGCTCCCCAGATGCCACCAAACACACTGAGACTCGCCTCGTTGCGCAGGGACGCACCAACCGCGACGGGCTTGCGCGACTGGGGCGCATGCTATCACACACAGATTGGCATGAAGCCGAGCGCGAGGTCATCGCCGTGCATGCACCGCGCACGGGCGAACTCGTTCACTGGGGCTATGTGCGCACGATGCCTTGGCGCGAGCACTCCCGTGTAAGCGATCCACTGGTAGGTGCGCTCTACACTGAACGACCCGTCTACCGCCCTGGACACACCATTCACTTCAAGGGTATCGCACGGCTAGGAACTATACTCAACTACCGCCTCCCACCCCCAAATACGCCCGTGCAGATAAGCATTCTAGACCCGAAAGACGAAATCGTCTACGAGGTACGCACAACCACCAACGAGATGGGCGCGTTCCACGCCAGCTTCGCCACTTCGCCCGAAGCGGAGACAGGCTACTACACGATTCGCGCCCGCGTCGGCAACTATGGAACAATAGAGGAGTTTGTGCCCCTAAGCGCGTACCGAAAGCCGACTTACCGAATTACGCTCAAGCCTGACCGCGACCTCTACCTGCCCAACGAGACCGTGCGCATTCCCATCCAAACCGAATACTACTTCGGGATGCCCGTACCGAACACGCGGCTGACCTACACGGTCTACCGCCGCGAGGGATGGCGTTGGTACAGCTACGGGGACGAGATGTACGACTGGCTGCCTTATGAAGACGACGAAGGGAATGCTTACAGTTATGATGATTACGGACAAGTGGTTCAAACGGGCGAGCTGATGACCAACTCGGCAGGTCGCGCGACGCTTACACTGCGCACCAACGACTTGTTGCCCAACGACTTCTCAGGCGCCTCGCCTTACTGGGGTGTTGTAGACGCTGGCTACGAATACACGGTGGAGGTATACGCGCTCTCGGAAGGCTGGGAGGGCGCGAAAGGGCGTGCGTCCTTCGAGGCGGCGACCTCCTGCTGGCGAGCAAGCCTCGTGCCCAGCGCCGAGTTTGGCGAAGCGGGCACAACCTACCGCTACCGCGTGCACTTGGTCGATCGGCGCACGGGCGCACCTGTGCAGGGGAGCCTGCGTTGGCAAGCCAC
>Ga0308406_1001215_pt1 | contig 10102 bp, 10 predicted proteins | sample HotsprSampleMSe1_FD_203474 | JGI IMG/M metagenome (GOLD analysis project Ga0308406, IMG submission 203474) | Hot spring phototrophic mat microbial communities from Mushroom Spring, Yellowstone National Park, Wyoming, United States - 20060911_MSe1 ...
AGGGCACAGGAACGATTTTGACCAAAGCGTCCCAGTGCGCTACGGAAAACCTGTAAAGCCTATAGGTCGCTTCCAAGTCGTTCTTCAGGTATTCTTTTTTGTCTTTGGCGGTTTCGTAGCTGCCCCAGTCCTGCATACCAAGCCAAGAGACCGCTAACGACTTCAGGTTAAAGCTTTCGCTGTGGTAACCGAAGCCGTCCAGTCGTTGCGCCAAAATGTATGTGTCCCAAACAGGGGTGTTGCGATAAAAATAAACCACGATTTCTTTTTGTTCGCTGCCTACCCTGACGTTAGCGACTTCGCCCCTGAACAACGGAACCATGCCGTAAAGCTTCATTCTTTCGTTGACGAAGGGGCAGTCAAACTTGTAAGCGTTATGACCCACAATAGCGTCGGGAGAAAACGCCTCTAGTTCCGCTTTCAGTGCCTCTAAAATCTCTTTTTCTTCTCCTTCCAAAACAACAAATCGGCTTTCGTCTGTGCGTAAAAGCAAACCAATCAAAAGGATTTTGTCGCTTTCGCTGCTTAGTCCTTCGGTTTCTATGTCAAGCACCGCGACGCGGTACGGCGAAGTAGCCCTTATTCCCGTTCTTATCAACTCTCCGACGCCGTCGGGTAGAAAGCCCTCGTGGCTTGGCACAAGCGAAAAGCCGTCGCCGTATGTGCAAACGGCGTTTCGGACTTCATTCGATTTCTTCAGGGTATAGTTCGTCTTCGGCAAATAGACTTTCCAGTCCTTCCCGCAGATGATGTTCTTCAAAGTTATCACCTTCTTTCGTTGTCTGAACAGCAGGACAAAAGTCCCACATAGCACATCTGTTGGGATGGCAGGTGCTTCCGTGTTTTGGTCGAAAACCAGCAAAGTTTTGTTCGCCTATTCGTTCGGCTAACCAGCGCATTTCGCTTAGCAAACGACCTAAAGTGGCGTTGTTCGGCTGGATTTCGACGGTTCTTCTTTCGACTTCGCCGTTGGGTTCAAAGAACAAAAAAGAAACCGTGTTTGCTTCAAACAAATAAGAATAAACCAACAGCTGATTGTAGTTGTATCGGTGCTTTTTTCGCGTAAACTTCAAATCCATAACCTCACGTTTGCCGTCTTTTTCTATCAACACATCGCAGACACCGCGAAGCAACACGTTCTCTGCGATGGGTTTCTCCTTTTCGTATTCTCTTTTGAAACAATCTGCTTTCTCTAAAGAGATGAGACTAAGCAGGTTGCGTTCCCATTTTTCAATGGGCTGCGCTTCCCAAGCTTTGACGCCTGTTTCTAAATCGAAAACGGGTTCGCGTCCACGAGTGATTTCCTCGATAACGTCAATCAACACAAACGGCGGTTCTTCGAAGCCGAAATGACGACCTATTATTCTTTCGAAATACTCATGACACAACAAACCAACAAATTGCGGTAAAAACAGCTTTCCGCTGTACCCAAAATGTTCCATCAACACTACGCGAAGGGGACACTGATGGAAGTTTTCCAGTTTGTAAAAAGCAATCTTATTCATCTGTTTTCTTTGCCTTTTGTTCTTTTTCTGTAACGGCTTCTTCTATTCTGCCGTAAATATGAAAATACATGCCTATGACGTCAATGACGTGTTCCGACGGCGTGTAACGCTTAAAACCCAGTTTTTTGTAATCTACACCTGCCCTTAAAGCCCAGTTCGACGGATGCACCCAACGTGTGGTGATGCCGTAAGCCTTCAGGTAACCACTCACAAACCCACAAGCACCAGCTAACCTGATGTTGGGGTAAACGGGTTCCTCGATGACGGCTTCGTCTTCTTCGTGTGGGTCTGTGTTCGCAAAGATGAACCTCTGAATAAAATCGCAAAGTTCGCCGTTTGTGCCGTAAACGGAATAGCAGTGCAACCCGTTTTTTGTAGAGAAAAGTATGCCCCAAGTGCCCCTATAAGGGGTCTTTTCGTTGCCCTCTTTCCAGTTGGTTGCAGCGGGGTCTATACATATTGCGCCTTTCTTCGGCGGGTTGCATTTTATTAAATAGCTTTCCCTGATTTTCATACCCATGATGTTCACTCCTTTTTGAAGCAGGGATTGGTGGTGCTTTGGAACACCACCAACCCCGCTAAGCTGGACTAAACTTGGCTACTTGTTCCCAAGTAGCTTATCAAGGAACGCCTTTACCTTCGGTTTATCCACTTCGCCGTCGGGTTCGGTGTTACGCATGTAAACCACAGCCTGTTTCCGCGTAACGCCGACCTCGTCTACGAAGGCGTCTACGGCTTCTTCTTTGCTTTCTACGCCGAAGTAGTCCAACCATGCGTCTTTGACGTCAAGGTCTGCGCTGCTTCGCGTCGAAACAGCTTCGACTTCGTTCTGCTTCTTCGGCGGATAGAACAACACCTCTATGCGTTCTTTGCCGTGAATGGACATAGCGTAGCGCAAAGCGTCCAACGGGTCGGCGTCGTAAATAATGCGTCCGCCTTCGTTTTTTCCGCTGAGGTGTATTTTTGGCAGATGGTAAAGGTAGCGTCCAATGCCAAGATGACTAAGCAGACGACGGTACAAATCGGTAACGGCTGACTTCGGCGGTTCGGAAGCATTAGCCGTTGCGTAGCCTGCGTCTGCCACCACGTAGGTGGTTCCGCCATCGTCATCGGGAATGTCCAAACGCAACGAACCCAAAGCGCAGACGGCGTCGCCCATCTGCTTCATTTCGCTTACCGAAAAGACGACCTTCGAACCCGCTGGAAGCGCAGACTGAAGGCGTTCTTCCATTTTGCGAAGGTCGACGTAATACGCCATCCAGAAACCGCTTTTGGTTCCAGTAACGATGCGATACTCGTGTTCTTCAATCGCAAACGGTTCGGACAGCGTTTGCACCAGTTCGCTTAGTCTGGTGTTTTGATTGGATGCAGTTTTGGTTGCCATCTGTTATACCCCCTTTGTGTCCTCTTCGTTGTTCTTTTTGCCTTCGGAAAGTTCCCGTTCTTTTTTCTCTGTGAAACGGAAGCCGTATTCGGTCAGCAAAGCCTCTAGGTCACCGCAGACTTCAATTAGCGTCCAGCCTGCAAAATCCACCATGAAAGTAAGCAGGCTTTTGCGGTCTTCGTTTTCGCCTTCGCCTGCGGTTATTACCACTTCGCCGATTTCTGATTTGGTGCAGTCCTTTGGGCTGTATACGATGACGCGAAGCAGGACGTTACCTTTTTCGTCATACCACTTCCATGTGTGGGTTTCGCCGTCCTCTTTGTCATGGTTGTAATCCAGTGCGTCGAAGCCCCATTCGGATGAGAAGTCTTCGGTCAACATCCAAAGAGTTGCCGACTGGTGGCGTGTGTCCGCAACGAGAAGCGGGTATTCGCCCTCAAACTCCACGCGGTGAATGCAACGCTTTTCGCTGTCGCAATCGATGAAAAGCATCGTTCTGTCTAGGTAAAGCCGATAACGCATTTTGCCACACTCCTTCTTAAGGTTTTTTGGTTTTCGCTTTGTTGGACGAAAGGCTTCGTCAAAAAGTTCCCAGATTTGCTTTTTCAATTCTGAATGACCTCGAAAAGTTTGACGATGGGCAGGTCTATGTCTTTGTAAATCCGAACAGGCGGTTCTGGGTAATCGATTTTAGTCAGAACACTTACAACGTCTGGATTAACGTTTTTGGAAAGAATGTAGAACTGAGGGTGAAAAAGCCTGTGAAAGAACAACGTAAACAGAGTTCGCGTGTGTTCTTCGTTTCTGGTTCCGTAAACCGATTTGAAGAAACTCGAAAGCGGGTTGGCAACTACAACGATAGGAGTAACGCAAAAATGGATGCGTAAAGCGTCTAAGAAGACCTCAGTGGCATTGCGGGGGTAACTTAACCCGTAGTCACTAAAAAACCGAATGCCTACTTTTTCGCGACCCTTTTTCAGGTAACGGTACTCTTCGGCGATGTCTTGGTTGTTGTAGCCCTCTAAGACCATTACGGTCTTTTCTGATGAGTTGTCGCACAGCTGTGCTTCTTCTAACTCCACCATAGTTTTTTTCTCCTTTCCCGTGTGTTGGCTGTGCTTATTATACCACAGGCTTTGCTATTTTGCAACCCCAAAACGCGGTGCTTACACTAAAACCCCAAAAATTGCTGGGGCTGTGCTATTATATTTTGTAAGCAGGGTGGGAGAGTAGAAAGTTATTTTTTTATTTTTTTTATATAAAATATAAAAAATTAATTTAAATTAATTTTTTATATTTTATAACGGGTATTACTGAAAATATATTTTCAGTAATACCCGTAAGTAATAAATAAATAAATTATATATAACCAACGGGTGGGGTTTTTAAAACCCCACCCGTTGGTATTAAATTACATAAACTCTTTTGGTTTAGGTTGCTTTTATGTAATTTTTCTTACTTTCGGGGTAGTAATTCTTACCACCCCCACCCCTGCTTTCTGTTTTTTATTAAGCACCGCGTTGCGTTTTTTTGATTTGCTTAAGCCCTCTTACAGAATGCCCCGTAATTGCGCTACGTTGGCTTTACAGCGTTGAAACACTCCGCCTAAGGCTTCCGCCCTTAAAAGCACCGTCAAACGCTGTAAGAGGCTGCTGAACCGATTAATGTAGCAAATCGGTTTTTGAAGCGTTTGTTGGTTTTAAGCCGTTGATTTTTTTCTGAAAGCGGAACAAAATCGCGAAACTTGGTGTATAATAAAGCGTAGACCCCGAAGCAGAGGCTAAAGAAGGGAGAAAAGCTTATGCGTTGGATAATCGTTGAAACCACGTTCAAAGAACACCTACGCAGGCTTAGAAAAAACAGAGACGACGTTCTGCGCTTTGTAGCTAAGACACGCGACGGAGAAGAGTTAGTAGTTGCGCCGTCGTTAGAGGCTATGCGTTTGATTTCAAGCGGAGAAATCGACGTGATGTCTGAACCGCTTTGGCGTATTTTTTCGCCTGACATGTGGTGCTTAGTTCAAAAGTTGCTTTTCTATTTGTTAGACGACGTTTTGTTTATAGTCACCACGAACGACCTGATGGTTGTTCATCCGCAAAACGTCATTGAGGACTACCCGAACAACTGGATTATCAGCTACGATAAAAACGTAAAAATCATTTACAAGGGGGCAGACTACAAATGAAACGAGTAAAGCTTACCAGAGACGCGGTGCTTAAGAACCCAAGCGGTTACGTTCGCTATTTGCGTTCTCTGCCTTTCGTTCGCACCGTTTTTCGGTGTGCCAACAAAGAACCGCTTTTTCCAAACTGGTCGACGGAAAACGACAGCGAAGACCTTTTGGTGGAACACCTACGCAACGGCGGACAGCTTGGTATTTCCTTGAAGACGGGTTGGGTTGTGGTAGACATCGACAGCAACGTCGACGCCGAACGGCTTTCGCGTGTTTACCCGTTTGTTTTTAAGACCGTTCGCGGTTGTCATCTTTTGTTCAAGCAGCCGAAGTGGGCTAACCTGAAATGCGAAACGAAGGTAGAAACCATTAGCGGTTACTCAGTGGACTACAAAGTGTTGCGACCCAACCGCAAAGGCGTTTACGTCATCGCACCCTGCACCGAAGACGGACGCGACTTCGCCTTTATGCCAAAGAACGAAGCCGATGTTCCGTTGCTTCCGTTGGAGTTCTATTTGCGGAAGCACCACGACTTCCCCGTTGAAGAGGGTAGGCGCAATGACACCCTCTTTCGCGTAATGCGTCAATGCAGACTGTTCATGAAAGAACACCCTGAGGTAACGGAAAACGAATATCGCGATTGCGGTTACCGATTGAACAAGCTGCTACCAGAACCGTTACCAGAAAGCGAAATCGAAAACCTGATAACCAACGCTTTGACCTTACCCGATGAAGACGGCTTTGAGGAAACGCTAAAGATGTTGGAAACAGCGACAGCAGAGGAAAAACAGAACCCTTTTCTGAACCTGAGGGCACTGAAGGAGATAGAAGGCGTTTCGCGTCCTTACTTTTGGGAAGGCATTACTCGAAGGGGCGACGTGGTGCTTCTCAGTGGCGCACCTAAGTCGGGTAAAAGCACCTTTGTCAGGTCTTTGGCATTGAGTGCCGTCAACGAAACGAACTGGTTCGGAAAAATCCAGCGGGGAACGGTGCTTTGGTATGCCCTAGAGGAATACGCCGTTGACATAAGGGACATGGTCGCAGTAGCCTGTGAGAGACACGGACTGAAAACAGACGACATCTATGTCGTGGAAGCCAATCCAACCGAAAGCAACGAACCAGTCAAAGACTTTATTGAAGCCCTGCGACTGCACTGTCAAAAACTGGAACCCGCATTAGTCATTGTGGACACCGTCGGACGCTTAATGAACGGCGTAGACATCAACGATTACCTCAGCGTCGGCACTTTCATTGAAAGCGTTCGTTTCGCCGTTCGCGACATTCCGTCGCAGCCTGTCATTCTGTTGGTTCACCACACGAACAAATCGTTGGAACGCTCTCCTCTTGGCTCTCAGGCGTTTCAGGGTTCGTGTGACGTTTTGATTACACTGGAACGTTCGCAGAACGAAACCTCATTCACAGCAGTCGGACGCGGAACGCACCCCAAGTACATGGAGAAAACGCCGTTGCATTACGACATGGGTGTTCTTCGAAAAGAGAACTCTGTTCCGCAGGGTGTCGCTAAACTCGTTCGTTTGATACACGAACGGAAGCTGAACGACGCCGAACAGATAATGAACTACGGAAAGGGTGCGTTTAGGCTTGACATAAAGCGGATGTTCCGCATGGGTCTGCTGTATGAAGACGGCGACAAAATCTTTACCAACGCCAATCATCGTCTGCTGGAGAAGTATTTGGGCGAACCAGATGACGACACAACAGAAGCCTTTAGTGTTTTTGAAGCCCCAAACGAAGAAGCCGTAGTTGCCGAAGTCACAAAAACTGTGGTAGAATATCCAACGGAAGCTTCGGCTGAATTAGAAAAACAAAAAGCCTTAGCAGCCGTTGCTGTTTTAGAACCGAACGAAGAAGCCACAGAAACGGAAGGAGAAGAAGACGACATGATGCTGAAACAACTCAAAGAACGCGGATGGGTTTTTCTTGAGGACGTCGACCCGTTTTGTGACGACACCTATCACAAAACAGAAGACCACGTGTTCGCGTCCTCTAAGACGCCTGAAGAAGCCCTAGAGAAGCTAAAAGCCGAACAACGCGAACCCTACTTAGTAGAGGTACTGAACATGGCTTATACGGCGTTCAAGCAACCGCTAAGAGGCGAACTGTTTGACGTCGACTGGGGTGCGCCTGTTGCTTTTGTGCCAACGATTGTTGGCGGAAAGCCCCGTTGGGTGGCATTCTTAGCCCCGCCCCATGCTGACCTAACGCCGTTGTTATCGGCAGGCAGACACGCCGTTAGGCTGAACAAGCCTTTCTTCTTGGAAACAAAAGATGTTGAAACCTGAACAAAAAGACAGGCTGATACAGTGGTTCTCCGAAGGACGGAGTGCGGAGTATATTATCAATCAAATGCGTTTGGAAGGCGTGTTTCTAACGCCTTCCGACGTCCTTCGGTTGTATGACCAACATAACGAAGAAGTGGAAGCCACTTTGCGCTATGTCAACAGAGTGAGTTGGTCTCATTTGCTGAACCGAACGCTTTCTGTTTTAGACGTCATACAGGACAACCTTAATCCGAAGCGACCTGATGCTGTGGTAACGGCACTGAGGCTGATAGCCGAAATACTCAAGCTTCGTATGACGTCAGAAGAAGAACGCAAACGCATAGAAGAGGACATCGCTTTGCGTTTGCGTATGTTAGAAGAACGCGGAGAAGAAATCGCAGAGTTGCAAAAAATGGGAATAGTAAGGTTCAGAGAAATGGAGATAATCGATGAGTGAAAAGTCACCGCCAATCGTAAGCGTGTCGGACATCACGAAGAAGCCTTATCTTTTCGTTATTCCGCCGAACGAGAAGATATTGGCTTTTTGGAAAAGCCCAGCAAAGTATAAGGTGCTGCTTGGCGGAAACCGTAGCGGAAAGACCGAAAACTGTGCCGTTGAGGTCATTTGGCATTTGCTGGGCGAACATCCGTTCCTGAAGGTTCCCGACCCGCCTGTGCGTTGGCGCATACATTTGGTGAATTACACCAAGATGAAAGAGGTGATAGAAGAAAAGTTTTCCAAATATTTGCCGACCTCGTGTTTATGGGGCAATTCTTGGCGCACAGCTTACAACCAAAGGTATAATTATCTCAGGCTGAAGAACGGTTCAACGGTAACGTTCACCACGCAGAGGCACAGCATACGCGAACTGGAAGGGGCTTCTCTTCACGGGGTTTGGATTGACGAAGAGTGTCCCGAAGACCAGTTTAGGGCGATGCGGTTTCGGCTTTTGGACACCAACGGAAAAATGTTGGTTTCAGCAACGCCGTTGGACGGCATTACTTGGCTTTATGAACTGTTAGAACGAAGCAAAGACGACCCCAATTATTTTGTTCAGCAGGTTTCTGTGTATGAAAACAAATACATTGACAAAGACGTCATCGCCGACCTTGAGAAGGTAGTTACCGAACAAGAAAAAGACATTCGGTTATACGGCAAAATGCTTAATCAGTCTAGGCGTGTTTACAGCGGGTTTGACGAAACCCGTCATGTTGTAGACATCACTGCTTTTCCGCCGTCAAACGCTTTGTGGGCGGTAGGACTGGACTGGGGTTGGCGTCACAACAGCGCACTGGTTTATGCTTGTAAGTTAGACGAAATCATTTACGTTGTTGATGAGTTCGTGATGAAAGGCGTTCCTTTGGGTGGACTTGGCGAAGAAATCGTTTCATGGTGTATGGATGCAGGCATTCCGCCGACGCGGATGCGGGTTGTGTATGACGCACAGCTGAAAGCCGTTGACACCAACGGACAGCCTATGATACGTGTAGTAAACGCGACCAACCCGCTTAGGCTTATTCCGTCCACGAAGAGAGAGGACAGCATAGCGGTTATAAACGAACTCTTTAGACGCGACAGGATATACGTCAGCCAACAATGCACACGTTTAATAGAAGCGTTGAAGCACTTTTACTACCGAAACAGCGTTAAGTCCATGACAGAAGACGAACACAAAGACGTCTGTGACGCCTTTCGTTACGTAGCGTATTACTTACGCATGATTGATTTTGACGACTTTGAAGACGAAGACGACGACTTTATCGGGTCGCCGTCGGGTATAACAAAGATAATGGACGCTATTTTAGAACGGCGTACAGGTAACAGAGGCAACCCGTATTTAAGAAAGAGGTGATAAGCATGTTCTTAAACCCTGAAGACCTGTTCAAAGGGCAGCAGATAACTCGAAAAATCACCGCCGTTGTGTTGCACTATTCTGCCGTTGCGGGAAAGAAGTCGGCAGAAGAGGTGAAAAAGCAGATAGAAGCCATTCGCGAAAGCCACAAAAAACGCGGGTGGAAAGACATCGGTTATCATATCGGCGTCGACCTGCTGGGCAGGTATTGGCTGCTAAGACCCCTTAATCAAGTGGGTTCACACGCCAAAGGCTACAACTCCAACAGCATAGGCGTTGTTATGTTAGCCGACGCGGAACAGTTATTGTCTGCGCCGTTATTAGAAGAAGCCGTGTTGCGTTTATTTGCGTTTCTTTCCGTTAGGCTGCGAAACCCAGCTTTCTTTTTGCACAAGCAGTTAAACCAAACGCAGTGTCCGCCTATACGCAAAGAGTTTGAGAACCGTTTGAGAACACTTGGTTATTTAAGCGGAGAGGTCAAAAATGGAACGTAAAGAAATTATCGAATTGTATCAGAACTACGTGATGGCGTATTCGCAACGGAACGACCTCATACGCCAATACCGACGGCAGGCGTATGCTGAAAGGTTCCAACGCGAACCCGCTGTAGAGGGCGGAAGCAACCTTCAGCTTCCCTTAACTCGTTGGATTTTGGACGTCATTCTGGAACGGTTGTTTCTTTCGCTTTTTGGAACACAGGACTTTGTTCGTGTCGTTCCAAAAAGCCTAGAAGACGCCGACTTAGCAGAGGGTTTGGGTAAAATAATTAACCATTACACGTACCCAGAGGCGTGTTACTTAGCCTTAAGCGACGCTTTGTTGCTTGGCGAAGGCGTTTTGAGGTTGGGCATTGAAATCTATGAAGAACGTTGGGCTAAAAAGAAAAAGCGAAAGCGACCGTTCTG
>Ga0308406_1001222_pt1 | contig 10084 bp, 4 predicted proteins | sample HotsprSampleMSe1_FD_203474 | JGI IMG/M metagenome (GOLD analysis project Ga0308406, IMG submission 203474) | Hot spring phototrophic mat microbial communities from Mushroom Spring, Yellowstone National Park, Wyoming, United States - 20060911_MSe1 ...
GGTGCGCCAGAAATGCCAGCGACAGACCCAGTTCATCCAAGCAGGATTTTCAGTCAGGACTTCGAGCCGATGCAGATTCCGGGCGGCCTGGCGGACCAGTGGGGAAACGAAAAGGGAGGGGTCACTCATGGCGGATAACCTCCAGGAAGGGGTGTCGGGCTTGGGGGTCCGAACCGGCTGTCCTGCCGGTCGTTCTGTCGGTGATGCCGGGCGGGCCCGTCCGCGGGTGGGCTTCCGGCAGCCGGGCCGGGACGGTACGTGGGCTGGGCCGGTTGCCTGCACCGGCATCCGGCGGCGGCAGCTGACCGGCGGCGAGGGCGGTTTCAATTTCACGTAACCGTCGGAAGTCCGGCAGCACTTCCGGCGGGAGATTGACGAACGGGGCAACCGTCCCAGCGTCCGTGACTCCCTGCCCGGCCCGGCGCAGGACCTGCCGCACCTGCCGGCGAAGAGTGGCGGGTGGTGAGTGGCGGGTGGCGAGTGGAAGTTCACTACTCGCTACTCGCTGCTCGTTACTCACTTCATCCATCATATCGAGCAGGTATCGCTGCGTGGCCAATCCCGCTGCCAGTCGATGCCAGGCATCCCAGTCTTTCAGACGCTGAAGCCAGCCTGCCAGCGGAAAGGGGCCCGGTGATGACATCTGTGCCAGTGTCAGCAATACCTCGCCACGCTCCTCTGACCTTACGGCATCCACATAATCCGCGGCAAACCGGGCCTGCTCCCCGGCTGTCAGGACTCCGGCCCGCAGCAGGTTCCAGCGCGCCACCCAGGCCGCCTGGCGGACTCCCCAAAAAAAAGCTTCCCGGCTGAGGGCTTCCCAGCGGGCAATGATCGCCCGCATCGCCTCCGGGTGGGCGCTGACCTCCACCGCACCTGGAATGTACCCCGCCATGGCCCACAAAACTCCGTCATCTTCTTCCCATTCCAGCGTCCGGGCCAGGTCCGTCAGCAGGGACAGTTCCTGAAGCTGTCCCCTGTTCCGAAGCTGTTCACTATCAGCCTCACCGTGTTCCAGAGTGCCTTTCCGCTGCCAGGCAGCAAGCACCGCCCAGGCGAGCTGTCTTTTTCCTTTCGCATTTTCCGGCATCGTCAATTTCAACCATTGGGCCACCACCAGGCGCAGTTTTTCCGGTGAAACAGCAGGTATCGGAGGCGAAAGCAACAGGTCCTGAACCGGAGGGGCAAGCAGGACAAAATCGTGCCACTTTCCCACCTGCCGGGCGATACTCTCCAGAAGCTGTTCCGGACAGATATCGTGGGGAGGCTGGCTGCCGCCTGCCAGATTGAGCAGCGCCTGTGCGGCAATCGGGCGGGCAGAGAAGGAAGAATCGTCGGACTGTCGGTATACCCCGTTCCAGAAATGGAACCAATCCTGGAGGTGCGCGCAACCGTCTGCCTGCGTGCACTCATTCGGCAAGGGACGCCATTGAGCAAGCACTGCCAGCCAGTGAATTGCGTAGTAGGGCGCCGCAAAGCCATTGACACAGAGTTGGCGGGCTTCTGCCAACCATTCCGGCAGGCGGGATATCCGGCGGTCAAGGTGTATTCGGGGTGCCAGACAGATGTTTTTCGGGATAATGCGACAGGCCTCCCAGGCCATCGCCAGATGATGGCACCAGGGCTTTGCTTCCAGAGGAACATTGTCCGGCGCCGGCCATCGGACAAGTTCGTTCAGAATGTGCGGGTCTTTTTCCTGCTGAACTGCCACAGCCAGGGCTGGCAGCCAAGCCAGTTGTTCCACAGGCGTGAGGGCGAGCATCCGCTGAACCTGCCAGAAGGACAGGTACCAGTCTTCGTTAGACACGAGTGAGCGCCAGACATCCTTTCCGTGCATCCATTCGAGCAGATACAGGTTTCGGGCAGCCTGGTGGAGGAGGGATGCGGAAGTCAGGGGAGAGGCAGGAGCGATATGTATCATGGCGGCAGAGATGTCCATCAGCCGGTTATCCGGATTGGATTCAGCCAGAGGGGGAGCTTCTGCTCATTGGTCTGCATGTTGCTGTTCAGGCGGGAGAAAGCGCCGGGTGTCCGGGCGCTCAGCCTTCTTCTTCTTCTTCCAGCACGGTCTGCCAGTTGACAGGCATGACATATTCAGCGGCCAGGGCGGCCAGGTGCAGGGGCAGGGGCAGGACAGCGGCTTCCGTGTAGTGTGGCAGCGCCCGGCGCAGTTCGTGGACATAGGCGGCCCATTCCACCGGATGGTCTCCGGGCTGCAGCACAACCGGGACGATTTCCACCAGGGAAGGATTCCAGGACTGCATTTCGAGGGGTGCATCCCGGGGGATGCCTGCTGCCTGCGGCGGTGGTGGAAAGGCGCTGAAAAACAGCCGGTCACTGCCTCGCGGGGAAAAGAGTCCACCGGAAAATCCGGTTTCCGCCTTCCTTTTTCTGCCGGGCGCTTCCATGGCTTCCATAATCACCAGATTGTGCTGTTGAGCCGGGCGTGGGGCGTGTTGTCCGTCCGTTGTAGTGCCGGCCGGGGCAAACCATTCCGGCGTCTCTGCGCCCTGGCTGTCACGAATACGCACCACCCGCAGTTTCCCCAGTTGGTCTGCCCTCCATGGGCATTCGTTATCGGCTGCCATGGCATCGCGGGTCAGTTTGTGGTTTTCCAGCCATGGCCACATCTTCCGGGCGTTCTGGGCATGCACTATCAGCAGCACGTCCTCGTTTCCACTTCCGAATTGTTCCCGGATGATCTCCCGCAATCTGGGGGCGCTGATGGTGTCCGTTCTGGATGGAGCCGGTTGTGCGGCTTCCCGTGCGAGTGTCAGCAGTCCCTGCGGATAGGGAACCCAGTCGGGCATTCCCGGTTTCCAGAACTCCGTCTGCCAGTTTTCCGTTTTCACCCGCACCATCACCGGGACGGGTTCCGGCGGCAGGTGTCGCCAGCCGCGCAGCCGCAGTGGTCTGAGCACCCATAGTCCGGCCACAGTCAACGTTCCGGCCGTCAACCGGTGATGCTCGGGGAAGACCCGCAGATCGCCCAGTTGGCGCAACATATCCTGTATGGCCTGGCGGATACGGTGTTCCATGGGCGGTGGTTTCTGGTTGGACTTCGCCGCCTGTTTCTGCACGTGTTTTTCCGGACGGAGGAACTGGGTCAGCCGTCCCGCCTGTGCCAGTCCCATGCGGAGGATGTTTTTGGGATCGCTGAGTTCGTCAAAATCCTCGGCTCCGGGGAGTTCGACAAAGGCTGGCACCGGGCCCGGGGTGGGGGCCACGCGGCTTCTGATCTGCTGCATCCGTTGTTCCCATCCCTGGTGCAGGCGCTGGCGCAGGGGGGCGTCTCCGGCAAGATCGAGTCGTTCTCCCAATTCGTTCAGGGGAAGGACCTGGATGGAACAGTTCTTCATGAGCCGGCCTGCCTTCGGCAGGGCATCACAGAGTTTTTCAATCAGCGCACGCGGCTGTTCTTCCCGGTTGTTTCCGGGGGCCGTTCCGGAGGTGGCGGTTTCCTCTTTGGTGGTGACCGGTTCAGGTTGGTGTTTGGGGGGTGGGGTAGCGCGGTTGTTGTTCCGAGTTGGCGTATCCGAAGTTACCTGGGGCGGCTCCGTCCAGGTGTAGATTTCGACGGTCAGGGGTGCGGGGTCGGGATTTGTGGTGTGGAGAAGCGGGCTGTCCTTCCATCCCTGCCGCCATGCGATTTTCAGGTTTCTGCCTGGGTACCGTTTTTCCATGGGCGGCGCCAATTCGGCCTGGTTGCGCAGGACCTCTGCCAGTGCTTTCGTCAGGAGGCGCCGGGAGGCCACCGGGATTCCGGGCTGTACATAGTGAACCGGTTCCAGCCCTGGTCGCCAGACAATGGCGGCGTGGTGGCCATTGGTGCCATGGAGCGCCCCGGCCGGATCGTCGCAGATCTTCTTCGGATCGATAAAAGCGTTTCCAGCGCTCCCCGGGTTCACGCTCAGGCTGTCCAGGATTTGGGGCAGATGGCTTCCCCAGACCAGTTTGCTTCTGGTGTACCGGAGGGGGACCACCTGGAAGGTGGTGCTGCCGGGCAGTTCCGGGAACCAGGGGACCGTGCTGCTGACAAACACGCTGGTTTCGGTTCCTGGCGGCAGGAATTCCAGCGGGGTGCTCACCCAGCGCCGGAGTCCCCATTCAGCGTAAATCAGCGGGGAGGACACAAAAGGAAGCGTCTGGATGGTCAGTGTCAGCAATATGGAGTAGTACCACTTCCGGCTCTTTTTTTTCTGTTTCTCTGTCTCGGCAGCGAACAGTGGCGGCCATGAGAACAGTTCTGCGCCGGGGCGGTCGGGACTGCTCTGGGCCCGGCGGAAGTAGAGGGGGACTCCCTTGAGGTCAAGGCTTACTTCCGGGTCGCTGATCATTTCGGCCAGGACAGCTGGCAGCAGATGATACAGCGGGTCGTCCGGTGGCGGGGCCGTCTGCCATGCGGCTGCGGTCCAGGTTACGGGTTTCCAGTGGAGGTCGGCGGGGCGCATCCGGGACAGCGCGGCCTCGACGTGCTGCCTGCTTTTCGGGTCGGCGGGATTGGTCCATGTGGCGCGCACCCATTCGCTGACCACCCGGTAGATAATCCAGGTGGGCAGGGGGGTGCGGGCTGCCAACCAGGGCGTGCCGGGGCGGTGGGCTGCGGGCAGGATGGCCAGCACCTGGGGAAACAGGGCGCGCATGGCGCGGTTGAGGGTCCGGATGGGGAGGTGGGTGGGGGCAGCGGGGGCTGCCCGTTGTCCACGCTGGAGCATCAGGCGCCACAGTTCCTGCTTCCAGGCTTCCGGAAATTCAAGTGTCTGCAGGGTCAGGTCCAGTTTTTCCCCGGTTTGCAGGGTAAAGGCTACGGGTTGAATGCTGCTGTATTCAGTGGTCATGGGACGGTGGCATTTTTTGAGGTGGCGCCGGGCAGCGTATTGGGCAGTCCCGGGATATGGCACAGGGCGTCATACAGCGGCTGATACAGGGCGATAATCGGGACACGTTGTTCCGGTGGCACATCCGATGGGGTGAAGTATGGCGCCAGAACGTCGCGCATGCCAAGCAGCAGGCTGGTCTTGGGGGTATCCTGGCCTTTCTCTCCCCGGGCGGTTCGGGGTGCAAAGGCTGCATCCAGGAAGTAAACCCAGGCCTGTTTTCCGCCGCGCACCAGGCGGCCGATGGTTTGCCAGATGAGGACGAGTTGGGTCCAGATCAGGTCTTCGCGGTCGGAGCGGGGAAGGGTCTGGTAGCGGATGGGTCGTCCCAGGAGGAACCGCCAGCGGCGATAGGCCCGCTGGCGGAACGTGGTGGGCGACCAGTCCGGAGTCAGCGTTTGGGTTTCCGCCTTCTGGATTTCTTCCATGGCCCAGCGGTTGATTGAAAGAATGGCAAAGGAAAGGTCGTTGGGTGGTGGATGGGGTCTGACCAGAAAACAGGCGGCGCCGATGGCCGCCTCGTGGTCCTCATTGAGTATATTGTGACCTCTCTCGATGGCAGCCAGGGGAGCTACGAGCAGCCATTCGGATCCCGGACCGAAGTCGGCGACCCGTCCCCGCGGAAGGGCCTTGCGCTCGTTTTTTTCCCAGCTGACTTCCTCGCCTTCCCGGTCGGGAACCAGGTGGCGGATCTGGGGTGCCCAGTCGGGGCGGAGCGCGCGGATGCGTTCGGCCACGAACTTCGTTTCGCTGTAACTGCCGGTCAGGAGCAGGATTTTCCGTCGTCGGTCGGGCAGTTGCTGCCTGATGATTTCCAACCAGGCGGGATGGTTCTGGTGGCGGGAAACCAGGGCCTGGCACATTTTTGCCAGTGCCTCCTCGCGTTTTCCCGGAGGCAGGCCGGAGACGCGGATAGGCTTCTGGTTACTGTCATAAAGGGGCCGAAACTCAAAGTGACTCCGGTCGATTTTTTCGTGGGGGCGCAGGATGCCATTGATGGTGCTTTGGATGTGAAAGCTGCTGGATTTTCCTGCCCAGCTTGTTCCTGAAAGCAGCAGGGTATGGGCTCCGGCCGCCTGTTCCCCGACCAGCAGTTCGGGCAGATTCAGCAGCAGCCAGCGTCCGACGCCGACGTAACGCAGGAAGCGCAGGGTACCGAGTTCGCCGTCTTTTTCAGGCGCAAGGTACTGGAACGTCAGGGGGTTTCCCATGGGCGCCGCCGGGATGATGCCCAGGTAGTCGTCCGGTACGGATTGAAAGGGTGGGGGTTCTCCGGTTTGCAGCCGTGCCTCGATGATGGGCCAGTACCGGAGCAGCCAGTGCAGCCGGTTCTGCAGGACCGTCACGATGAGGGCCAGTTCCGTGCGCACAATCAGGTTCTGCCGGTTTTCCTCTGTCTGGGTGGCGTGGGCGGGGTCCGGGGTCTGCCAGCTATCCAGCCACTTTCCGATATCCCGGCGCAGTTTCCGGCGTCCGCTGTCTCCGGTCTGGTTGACAGTGCCGTGGGCGAGAGCCACCAGGTCGGAGACGGTTTCGGTCTTGGCTTCGCCAAAGGGGTCGTCGAGAAAACCGGTGATGTGCTTCATCATTTCCGCCCGGCGGGGCATCTGGTCGGGCGCCGGGTTGAGGTCACAGACGATGCGGTGAAACAGCGACCAGTCCGTAAAACAATCCTGCTGTATCAACCAGGCATGCAGTTCCGGTTCGCGCAGCAGCAGCGCGCAGAGGCGCCGGACGATGGTGCGGATGGTTTCATAGACCTGGATCCAGTGGTCGACCTCTTCATGGGACAGGGCCCGGTGGAGGTTGAGATCGCGTGCCGACAGGATTTTTTCCTCGATAAACTTCAGCAGGGAGGCTTCCTGGTTGCTGACCAGCGGCACGGTTGTGCTGAACGCCAGGTCGAGATAGGACTGAACCCGATCAGCTTCATCAATGATGATGAGGTCCTGGGTGCGCGCGGCGAGTTCGCCCCATCGGATGCGCGCCGGGGTGAAGGCCTGTCCGGCCTCGACATAGAGGAGTCCGGCCGGAGTGGTCACCCAGATGAGGGCGTTCGGGGCTTCCTGCTGTGCCTGGTGGGTGGGACAGACGTGATACAGGGGGCATAGCCTGCGTTTCAGGCCGGTTTTGCCCTCTTCCTGGTTGCCGACCGGTATCAGGTTGGCGCATGGGTAATCCCGCGGTGTCAATTCCGGTTCCGTGGAAACCGTCAGCAACGCGCAGGCGGTGCTGAGGTAGCGTTCGCCGTAGTGTTGCTGCATCAGGGCGGCCGGTCCGGCGGCGGAGCATACCCGGTAGAAACGCTCCAGGTGACGTTCCCGGTCGCGGCTGCCCAGGACGGGAATGGCATGGATGCCCAGACTCTGGTAGCGATGTACCCGTTCGAGAACGGCCATGACATCGCCCACGACCACCGTGCTACGGCGTCCGGTCCGGGCCAGGTGGACGGCCAGGACATCCATGAAGGTTGACTTGCCGGCGCTGACCATTCCGCACATGTGGTACAGACGCTCCACGGTCAGCGTCTCGGTCGACTCCCAGCGTCCATTCGGCCCGGGAACCTGCAGTTGGGTGCGTTTTATGCGCTGTTCCCAGTTCTGCTCCGGCAGATGGCGCTGGCGGGATTGCGTATCCATCCACCGTGCCGTCTCCACCAACTCCTCCCAGGTCACCGTCAGGGGGGGGCGGGGAGAGGGAGGGGACGTGAGGTTATGCTGCGGCGGAGGGAAAAAAAGGGGGGGGTCCTTAAACACCACTTCAAAAGGTTGCTCCACCTGGCACCTGAACCGTCCCTTGCCGGCCATCTCGAGCAGGTTTAGGACATAAGGGGGTGGCGTGTTCAGCATGGCGGCATAGACACCAAGCCGGTCAGGCCGCAGTTCGGGGGTCTGCTCAAGCACCGTTCCGTCCGGGGTCGCAATCTGGTATGCGCGCACCTGTGCCGGCAATTTCATGTATTGTTCCAGTGCCTGCTCCCACTCCGTGGGGGACTGGAAGAACACCAGGTGGTAGCGTGCTATGGAGACCAGCGGGCGCATTTTCGCCGGACAGCCACCTGGCAACGGATAGCCTGCCAGCACCCGCCACAGTGCCGGGGCAGGCAGGTCCGGATGGAGTTGGCGGAGGAAAAACAGTCCCAGTTCGACCTGGCAGCTTTGGTGCGCACTCAGGCTGGCCTGCGGGGGCCAACCCTTTTGCATATCCTGAATGAACGCTTTGTCCCACTGGAGACGTTCTCGCATGGGCTATCTCCTCAGCCTAAAGGCGAAGGATTCTTTCTCAGGTTGCAGGATTGCTCCCACTTCCCAAGCTACATTGGATATGCGGTCTGTACCGCGTAGGCACTTCTGCGACGTGTAGCGCTCCTTTTGCAGAACCACTGGCATCCCCCCTTGTAGGCGAGCATCTGCCTGAGCTGTCCCGACGACATCTGGTGGATTTTCTGGTTTGCCACCTGGTTGTACTTGGCCGACCGCATCAAGCTGGCCGGCTTCAACCATAAACCCTTCTTGCGTACCACCCGCCAGAAAGAATTGGAGTACAATTCTCCCGCCGCTCAAGCCAGCCGCTCGAACTACTCGGAAATGCCTAGTTTTAACCTGCGGACACAATACATCTAAAAAAAAATCCGTTGCTTAAACACAATGATAACAAAAAGCCGCCCTAAAGGGCGAGGCTTGAAATCCGGTTTTCTTGGTCAGGTAGCAGGAACGGGGCGGTGCGGTGAACGGCTCACCTGCCGCAGTTTTTTGTCTGCCAGGTTGAGGAATTCTTTTTCAAAGACAGCGGAAACGGTGGCGGACAGATATTCGCAGTTGTTTTTGAAGAGTTCCATGTAATCGGGGCGCTGCATTCGCCGGTGGTCGGGGAAGACCCAGAATGCCCGGTTCCAGTGGGGGAACTGGCGCATGCCACGCTGGTTATTGATTTCCCTGGCCAGCGCCACCGGGTTTCCCCAGTCCTTGACATCCACGGCCCAGACTTCTCCATCCTGGAAAACCAGGCGCAGATCGTAGGCGTCAAAGTCCGGCCACAGCTCGACCTCGATTTGCATCCGGCACAACCTCTTCCACAGCCGCACTTCAGTTTGTCCCGGCACGGCCACGTAACGTCGCAGCCCCGGATGCAGCCAGAGCACATTTTTCTCCACCGGGAACCGTTTTGCCGCCTTCTGGTATCCTGTTTGGCGGTGGCGGCAGAAGGCATCCACGCAGACCCACTGCTGTGTCGAGGTGGGCATAAGGAGATTGTTGCAGCGTGGACATGTTTCCAGGTATCCCTGACGCGCAGCGAAATGGGGGGCCATGAGATAGGCCTTTTTGACCTGCTGGGCCAGGCTTCCCAGTCCGTTATCGCAAAGACATCTTTCCAGTTCAGCTGCCGTCAGCACCGGTGAAGTGATGAGCAGTTGCCGGAAGGCCACATAGGTGTGGGGTACCTTCAGGGTCTGGCACAGGTCCATGACCTCGTTCATCAGTTTACTGCTGTACTGTGCGGCCGGGCTGGTTTCCTTTCCCGCCAGTTCCGCCAGGTCCTCGCACTGAGCGGTGGGCAATCCGTTTTCCAGCAGGGGTTTTGCGGGGTCCACCCCTGGGGGGAGCTCAAGTCCGAGTTTAACGAGTGGCTGGTGGGCCCATGCCCACAACTCCAGCAGGGTGGTTGGGAAGTGCTTTTTTTTCCACATCTGCCGCACGGCAAGATGGTGGAAAACCCGGGGCAGCGGGTCTGGCAGGGGATAGGGAATCATCTCGTTGGAGTGATAAAGGTCGCTGACTGCCAACAATCCTCTGGACAGCCAGGACAGCAGCTCCCAGTCGGAGTCGGAACCGAACACTCCCACGACCATATCGGTAACCTCTGTGCTGCTTTCGTTCCGGTGCTTCATGCACTATCCTCCACTTCCGGCGGGACGGGGCGGTGGCGTTTCAGCCGCCGCTGACGCAACTCCTCCCAGGCTGAACGAATCCTCCGGATCATCTGCCGGTCAAAGCCCAGATACCCTGTCCAGGGCCTCATAAGTCCGTTCCCGACGCAAAAGGTCATCCACCTTCTCAACATCCAGATCAGACTTCAGCCCGGCGGAGTACGGAAGCCGTAACGATTCAGCCTCACCCGGCATAAGTTCCAGGATTCCTCCACCGTAACTCCGTCCGGTCATTTCAGTCCATGCAATGGTCAGGGAATTGAAGAAGGCCGCGACCAGC
>Ga0308406_1001223_pt1 | contig 10081 bp, 6 predicted proteins | sample HotsprSampleMSe1_FD_203474 | JGI IMG/M metagenome (GOLD analysis project Ga0308406, IMG submission 203474) | Hot spring phototrophic mat microbial communities from Mushroom Spring, Yellowstone National Park, Wyoming, United States - 20060911_MSe1 ...
AAAAACGTGGCTTTATATCAATTAAGTAGTGCTCATAAGCCAACTTACTGTCCTCGTCTTGCATATTTTGCAGATAACGGATAAGCTTCCATGTAGCTTTTTCTTTTATAACAGTTTCCAGCTCATTGAGTCTTCGGAGCCACCTTTGGAAATCAAAGAAGTCACGCCATTTGTCATTCATGAGGATTTTTATGTAAGGAGCTATACTTTCCCAACCATCCAAACGGAATATCGAGGGTAAAAAAAACGCATAGATTTTGTCTTTTAAAGATTTAAGAGTCGCACAGGATGTGGATTAAGTGGTATTTCACAATTGAAGAGTTTGCAAAGGCCAAAAAACTTTTCATGTATAAATATACAAAATAAGTTAATTCAGCATACATTTTGGTTAGAGATGTGGAGATGCGAGAATCTCAACAATGAAAGTTTACCATTTTAGATCGCATAGTTTAATTAAGTATGGTAAGGAGTGGACTTAACAAGTTCCATTTCTGATATTATAAAAGGCTTATAGGACATTTTTGTATAGTCAGGATGATCAAGACACACTACAACTTTATCTTCTTGCTTAATGTGCGAAGAAAGCCTACTTTGATCATATGCGTTGTCTACAAAAATAATTCGTCTATTATGTATTATGTCAGTGATTTCAATGTAAGAATCTTCAAACTTGAACTTAATGTTATCCATGCTTAAAAACACATTATCTGTTTCGTTATTTTCTTCAATCAGATTAACCAAAAGATCAGAATAAGCTAGCATATTGTAACCATTCTTAATGATGTCATTTGTGATAAGGGGCAGTAGCTTATTTGTTGGTATTTTTCTTGGACTATAAGTATCTTGTAAGCTATAAGTATAAGGTCCTAAGGTCATAACATTAACCCACTTAGCCCTATAATTACTAAAGTTGTACTTATACACTGGGATACAAACCGTAAACTCTTTTGCAGATGGATCGTAGTTGAGCAAAGACAAAAATAAGTACAAGTTGTTGTCTATATTATTAAGGTATATCTTATGCTTATGTACTAAGCCCTTACATGCTCCATGTAGTTGGCTTGAATCCGTCAACGGACTGGCATCTATACTAATCACATGCTCAGTAACATCTATATATTGTTTAGTGTGTGGTAAAGTCTCATGTTGGCTTTTGGTTAACACATCGCATAACCTACTTAAGTCAAGTATCTTAACCTCTTTATTTGAATTATTTAATATATATCTACGTGTTTTACATAATTCTTCTAGAGATTTTGCCTTAAATCTAAGGAAGAATCTATTACTACCATTAATTGATACTTCATAGATATCTAAGTTGCTAAAATTCAATATGTCTATCAAAGTTCCAATATTACTGCTATATCGAGCTTTGTCGTGATTATTTAAGTTTAGCTTCCAAATTCTAGTAATTATTATTAAATAATCATCAAACAAGTCATGTACTTTATACAAGCGTGAGTTAGCAAAATCTCCGTAGAGCTTGACTCTGTATCTCTCTCTTAATAGAACTTGCGATGGTATGCTTATTCTAACATTCGTAGATTTTGTCACTAAATAAGCTTCTTCGTGTGTGTTAAGTGTAATAGACAATTCATCGTCTTCCAAGGAACAGTGCAATATAAGCGTATGATATATTTTTAGTGAGTTCCCATTGCTACCTATTTTGTATTCTACATCTATGTGAACAACAAAACTTTTGTAAAAAACCACCTTATCTAAAGTTACATCTGGTACGTATATGTTGTTATAAACTCGTAATATGTCAATTTTTTCTAAAAATGTGGGGGAACCTACAAAAAGTTCTTCAATTAAGTTGTAAGCTTGGCGCTTATCCTCTTCATCTTGTACTAAACTTAAAGCACTTCTTGCGTAATCTTTTACTAAAGCCGTTAAATGGTCTTTTATAAAGTAACTAAACTCATGCTTATCTTCATTCAAAAGATTTAAAACATGTATATAAATGATACTTTTATCTCGGCTTGTTTTCAAAATTATCATAACCGAATTAGCTAAAGGGTCACTTATAAGGTAAGTTTTATTACTTTTAGCCTCGTAAATGATTTTTCGTTTACTAAAGTTGTATATACCCGTTTTATATTCTATTCCATGTGTCTTAGAAGCCATGGTGTGATATCGTAGAATAATTTCTCCGATGGGAGTCTTCACATGTTCTACTGCTGATTTAATGTGTTCTATGTGATATTCATCTATCTCTACTAAATCATAAGTGTTATTTTTGTGGTCATATAATGGGACAATTTTTGTTTTAAATGTACTATATCTTCTTACGTAAATGGCATTATTCTTTGTAAAAAATACAATAGCGTTCTTAACATTAGATGAAACCATATCAAGATTTTCATCGACAAACATGTTATATAGAGCTATTGGGCGTTTAGCTTCTCTTGTATACGATATAGTATCATTTTCACGAGATTTCTTTATCCATGGAACTTTTACTGATTTAGCAATTGTAACGCCGATTTGAAACGCAAGATTATGGTCTAATAACACTTTTAAATATACTAAAAAAGGAGTTACTGTAATTTTGTGAAGTCATTTTTAATATAGACTTATTTTTCTGATTTGACAATGGCCACATTGTTCATGATTAATACGGCCAGCAATTTATTATTACGCCCGTTACGCATAGTTATTATGTCTTCTTGTAAGGGTATGTGAGCTGCAACTTTTAGTGATTCAATCTTTGCCAAAACAGAGTCCATACGATTGAAATATCTATCCCTAACTAACGGCTTTGAGTGAGAACTAAAAATCATTTCGGAATGAAAAAGTTTATTACTCATGAAGTCGTAAAACTCGCTGGATATATGCATAGGCAAATACTTCGGCATGCCTTTATTCCTAAGTTGCTTGTTAGGTAGATATAGGAGTATGTTATCACTGCTTACTGGATCCTCACTTACGGAAGTAGGCACTTCAATTATCGGAGTAGGCACTTCTATTTCAAAACTTCTGATATGACTCTCACTACATAGATCATATTCCAGAACCAGAACATATGCTTTATATTCAAAATTCGTGCTGCATATAATTTTACAAACCGTGTAAATAACACCCTTATTTGTATCTATGTTGTAATCTGTGAAAATTCTAATTATACGCTTACATTTATGTGAATACTTATCTTCTATATATTTTTCTATATGCGAGCCGATGTATTCATTTTTATGTGAATACCCATTATCTGTAGGTTTATTAAGGTATATGACGTAGAAGTGTCCTAAGTTGAATCCTCTTCGTGTGTCATGACTCTTGTGGAAGACTTCGCCTGAAAAGATTGGATTACCAACTGGTAAAATCACTTTCTTACAGTTTCTCAAATAGTAAAATCCATAAATGCCACCATAAGATTTGTAGAAAGTATCGCTATATCGTGTTAATATGTTAAGTTTAGTATTGTATATCACTATATACCAAGTCCATCCATTGTTGTTTTTCTTATAGTTTTTTGAATAAACTATAAAAATGAATTCATCAGCGAGATATACGTTAAAATCATGACCCTTATAAGCATATACTACATGCTTTGGTATTATATTGACTTTTAGGCGTTCTTGTAATGTGTAGTCTTGTGTACTTTGGATTCTATTGTACACATTTAGATTAGCTTTTTTGTAAAACGCAATCATCTCGATAGTATTGTGCATTTGATAGACAATCTGATCATTAATGATATCTGTTCTAATAGATTCAAAATTGGCTTCTTCATCTGAATTTTTGGGAAGAATTGCTTTGAAAAATTTTGATACACAGACATTGAGTTTTTTATAGACTAGCAACATTTAGATAAATATACTAATTTATACAAAATTGAACTTATAAGGTCATGATATTATAAAGGGGCGTGCTCTGCGGGATGGATGTAGCCTATACGGACTACTTAAAAAGCCGTTCTGCGACAAAGTAGGAATTCCAACTATGAAAGTTTTAGCATTCTGCTTACCTTTGTCCCCATGTCTCTTAGCATGAGCGCACTTAGAGATAAATGGAAAATCTTCGTATATTTACCATATGAGTAACTTAGAACTCAAAGACTATCTATTCAGGGTTTATACTAAATTTAGGGCAGTTGATCTTACTAGTCATAGTGACCTTAAGAGTAAAGTTGATATAATTGAAAAATGTGACCTAACTAAGTTGGTCAGGCTATTAGTTTTCGGTTATATTGACCCTAAAAATTGGAATCCTCTTTTGATAAAAGATGAATTTTTAGATCTTCTTTACGATTCAAATGGCAAGTCTTCTGCTTTAGCTCTGAGTTTGCTAAAAGACGACAAATTGTATAAAGTAGATTTAGGCCGCCTTCTGATTAATAGTTCAGATACCTCAGGTGCCGAGTATAAAGTAAGTCTTAGTACCTTTATGCTAATACTCTTGTTTTACAGCAGCGAGGATTACATAAATATAGGTCTTAATATGAAAATAGCCATAAGAAGGTTTTTGAGTTATGTAGAAAACTCTTATTTAAAAAATAGATTTCCAGAAATAGAACAGGACAAGCCGCTCTTAAGAGAACTATTGGATAAAGATCTAGCAAATGAAGTCAAGCCTAGTCGTTTTCTTGACGTTATTCAGAGAATTGGAACGCAGCTGAAGGATCACGTGGAACCACTGCGTTCAAGTAAGAATGTAAATAATTTTATAAGTTATTGGCAGCTCTTATCAGATAGTGTAGATAAGACTGTTTCATTGGCCGACCTCATGGATGCTATGTTCGAGTTATTCAAGGCTGGTTATTATCCGGCTTCTATATCTTCTGTTTTCCCAGATACTGTCTTGGCTACTATACCAGGTAAAAGTGTTTCTGGTCAGTTGGATTATGTTTTGTTGCTAGATCAGGATAAGTGTCCTAAGACTTTAGGAAACGCTGGGGCGGAAGATAATATAGTTCGTGTTGTGTTTATAGGTAGTTATGCTGATAAGTCTTTATTGTTTGAGCATGAGTCACGCTGGCGCCTTATCGAGGAACGATTGCCAGGAGTTTGGAAACTATTCAGAATTATTTACAAACGTTTGGAAAATGGTGAGTATAATACATCAAAATACCAGTTCAGTAACTATCAGTTTGTTATTAAAGATAATGATGAAAAAGTCAAGAAAGCAGCTAAAGTTCGTTGGCTGAATCTTTTTAGTAGTTTCATTTTGGGGCATGTTATAAACCTTATCGCTACCGGAAGTGAAAAACAAGTATACAAAGTAGCTGCACCCGTAATCAATAACCGTGATGCTAGGAGTTACCTAGTCCCAGCAGACTTCTATGGATTGCAAAACCCTGTAATATACTATGAAGTAGTAGTAAGTGACAATAACAATGAAGGTATCATAGAACCCAAATACAATGAGGATCACAAATGGTATCAGTATCAGGCAGATAGTGTTTATACACCTACTAGCAGCAGTGTATCTGATATTGCCTTATACGATTCTACTTATGCAATTGTGATAAATAATGATAAATTTACAGATGTTAATATCAAATCCTATGGTGGTCATATAAATGATTGGAACGAAGTGGTAGAAGCCGAATTAGAATCGATTGGAGGGTTAGATGATACTAGCACACCCGACAAAATGAAATTTAAACTATACAGTGATGACGGCGAAGTAGTAGAGATAAATTTAAAAGCGTCTTCTGTCAAAGAGGGGACTGAGATAGAACCAAGCGAAGTCGATTTGAAACAAGAATAATATGAGCTACTTATGAAATCTAAGGAGCTAAATTGGGCAGAAATAAAAAAGGTAAAGGATATTATTAAAGTAGAGTATAAAGACCTAAACGAGTTGATAGCTATGATTTATTTATTATCTGATAGTGATTGTCGTGATATTGTTACTGATAGATTGAACGAGATTGCTGAATCAGAGAACATACAATCTATTTTAGGTCTCATACATGACAATATAGAGGAGTCTATACAAAGGAAAATACTTAGAAGAATACTAACTAGTAAGCAGTCTATATCTATAGTAGAAAGATTGTTTCAACATCGCACGGGCGTATTATACGAAGACATAGTGAACTTGTGGAGTGGCTTATCCATGTTAATTGAAGGTTCAGAGCTTGATAAATCCCATACTTTTGAATATATTACAAAAAGCATGGAGTTTATAGTAGATTATTTTGAGAACATAAAGCTTAAGTCCAGAGGCACTTTAAAGTTTAATCAGGCTAGATCGGTTGTAATAGAGAGTATAAGGGATATACTAAGTGTTTCACATGAAGCGCCAGATTATTCCGATTTTAGTCTTTTGAAGGTGGGAGCTACTAGAAAGATAAAACCCATTACTCTTATGCACTTCTATATACTTTCTTTAGCTTTTGCTATTAAAGGGGCTCGCATTTTTTGCATAGAAGATACACCTTGTCTCAGGCTAGATAATGGTTACATCTATATCAGTAACTTCCCTGAACACTTATTTACTGATGATTCTGCTAGACTTCTACTAAGTAAGCACGGTATTGATGTGGGAGTGCTATACAAACATAACTCAGAGGCTGATTTTGTTAGGTCGCTGCTATTAAGATTCTACAGAAACAAGTTGATGAAAAAGAACATGTACAAGGTTATAAATTCTGCTTTGGATCATTATATTGAGCTGCTGAGTCGTGAAGATGTAGATTCTGTCCGTAGTGTAGAGTAAAAATAGTTTTATTTGCTGTACTTTTGATATATTTGTCTAATATGGATTTTAAAAAAGCTATCAAAGGAATAAATTACGATTTTTTAGATGGTATTAGAGATCCTGTTCGTATTATGGCGCCGTTCAGGTGGCCTGGTGGGAAAGGGAATTTGGCTTCGTGGATTGTAAAATATGTTCCTACTGGCCGTACTTATGTTGAACCTTTTGCTGGTGCGGCTTCTGTGTTTTGGCATTTGCCAACCCCATTTCCTGTAGAAGTGCTAAATGATATAGATGGAGATATAGTGAACTTTTATCGCGTACTTCAGGACAAGACTAAATTTGAGATTTTGCTACATAGATTAGTATTTACACCTTATGCTAGAGCTGAGTACAGGCGTGCTCTGAGAATACTTAGTAACCCAGAAGCTAGCGACATAGACAGGGCATGGGCTTTCTTTGTAAGGCAAAATCAGAGTGTTAGTGGTGCGGGACGCTCTGAAGGTAATTGGGGACGCTCTATAACCGACACTAGAAATGGTATGGCCTCTACAACGAGCAAGTTCCGAAGTCGTCTAAAGTTACTCGCTCAATGGCACGATAGGATAAGTAGAGTACAAATAGATAATGTTGATGGCATAGAATGTATAAAATACTGGGACACAACTGATACAGTATTTTACGTGGATCCTCCTTATGTACCAGAAACTCGCAGGCATCGTTCTCTTTACAGAAATGAACCCGATTTGTCCTACCACGAGCGTCTTGTAGACACTTTGCTACAAGTAAAGGGTAAAGTTTTGCTTTCATGTTATGACCATCCAGTTTATAAACCGCTTACTGATGCTGGCTGGCATAGGATTACAAAGGATACTGCATGTCATATGATTGGGAAGATAAGAAATAGCAGATACCAAGGGAAAGGGAACGTCAAAACTAATGCCCCAAGAACCGAAACAGTGTATATGAACTTTAAACACATTCAAAGTATTCTTTAGAGTATGTTTTTGGTAGTTTAGTATATTTAGTTATGATTTTTGCGCCTGTAACACCAGTATTGGATTTTGAGCGTAAGTCTTCGGTAACAGCACCAGAAAAACAGACTATCTCGGAGGAAGTATTAACCCCAAAGGAAGAACCCGTAATACAGAAATCCCGAAGAGAACTAGGAGACATCAAAATACAGAACGAAAGCTCTATAAATCATATGTACCAAATTATGTCTAGTACGGAATATTTCAAAACAGAAGAAAATAACGAATTCTTGGTAAAGATAGACGCATTTTATAACGATATTATAAAAAACTTTTTAGATGGTATTTTACTAAATATAGCCGATTTGGAAAAACTTTTTGTTACGCCTATTCCTCATAGTGATCCAGATATTTTGATATTTCCATATATCTTAGACTATAGTCTTTCAGATTTATCACACAAGTCCAACTTGAATGATTTAGTTACCTTCTTTTTGAGTTGGGTGTACAAGTTTCTAATAACTGATGATAATATTAAAAACTTAGTAAAGCTTGACGGTGAGGAAATAGTAAAGCAGTTGGATAGTAAATACAATTTTATACGTATTACGACTGATAATTGGGTTAGAGATTACGATGTTTTTAATCGAGGTAATCCTTTTGATCTTAAAGGTGCTTTGTCTAAGATATCGTATGGTGTTTGGGTTCGTGTACCCAAGGTCGATTTTGTGTTATATAACGAGTTGTGCAGGATGCTTAGAACGTATAGGAGTGGGTTTGGCGTTGCTGATTTTACGAACGCGATGTTTAAGAAGTACTATGGGGTAGATGATTATTACAACAATATTGGTAAGCTTATTGATGGTAACGATGGTATTCCCGTGAGCCCTGAACAACACGTGCTACTCAACTATGTCTTGCGTTATGCCAACGATACATACGCGATGCTTATATCGGCAGGGTTAGACGATGCTACCTTTGATTGCATAGAATCAGGAACTTGCGAAGAATACAGTAAAAATGAAAAGACACTAAGTACATTTAACGCTATCATTAATAACATAAAACAAAAGTATGGTACGCCCTTCTATAATAGGATTAAGTACGGCTTATACCTAACATGCATTCTACTTATGAATTTCGTCAGCAAGAGGAGATTAGAAAGCTTTATCAAAGCTGACCAAGATATTCAAGAAGCTCTAGGTACAGATATAGTCATACATACTATAGAAGGTGTAAATAGAAACTATACTTTTATTAGTATGGATATACCAGTCATAGACGAAAATGGAATGATCCCAGAAGAAAGAAAGAGCAAAATAAAATCAATTCTTAAAATTCTATACGAAAATACAACTAACGAACTTTATAAGTCTGAAATAGATAGAACAATAAAAAGTATTTAGTATCATCTTATTAATAATCTTCTATTGTATATAGAGTAATATTCATTGTTTAATATTTATGACTGAGATTTTTAAAACTTATAGTTCATAAAAGCATCTTAGTCATAACGGTTGGTATAGCTACTTAGATAGTGCTAGCCTTCCTTTATAAGTACGAGAAACAACTATACATAATAAATTAGATATTGTACAGTCTATGCTTGTTTTATTTTATACTTTTGTTCCAGCTTTTCTAGCATAGTTCTTGCGTACCCTGTATATGCTCTGGCTTCTTTTATGTCGTTAAAATCACTATGCATAGTGAAAATGTATAGGAGCTTTATAAAAATTAAGTGAGCATATGCTATGAAAAATTCCTGTATCAAACCTATATCTTTTCGGTTTTTCAATATATGATTGTAATAGTATTTAAGTATTTCTTTTCGCGTCTCGTCGGATACCGTAGCGAAGTATATTTTACAAAGATTTGCGGTGCTATCTAGTCTGTTTTGGAAGTTTGGTAGTAATGCAATGGTATAGTAAGTTGTTGTGTAGGCATGGTAGGCTTGGGTTACAGCCATGAAGTATTGTTCTGGTGTGGTAATGTGTCGGGAGAGCCATTTTGAGATTGTATCTACCTCGTCTACCCTAATGGGTAAAGTGAGGGATTTATGGGTGTATATTGTACTACAATCTATAGGTTGTTCTTCTGCAATATCGGCAATGCTCGCAACAGTTTCAAATAATAAAAATATCAGTTCTTGCTTTCCTATGTCTGATAGCCGTATAGATAGTCTATCAAAGATAAATTGAAAATCTTCTAATGCACAGCTAGTGTATATACCTATAACTCTGTTTTTCTCTATTGTCTCTGTATCTTCAACTTTTGTATTTACCAGTGAGTGCAATCGCCAATAGGCTAAAGCCTCAATCGTTTCCACTACCATAGCATCATCTCTACACCAGCGCAAGGCAAAACAGCAAAACTTAGTAAATTTAGTCGCGATGCCAAACAACACCCAAAATAGTAGACATGTGATAGACTCAAAAAAGAGAATGAAAATGTTATATAAA
>Ga0308406_1001235_pt1 | contig 10022 bp, 7 predicted proteins | sample HotsprSampleMSe1_FD_203474 | JGI IMG/M metagenome (GOLD analysis project Ga0308406, IMG submission 203474) | Hot spring phototrophic mat microbial communities from Mushroom Spring, Yellowstone National Park, Wyoming, United States - 20060911_MSe1 ...
GATCTCCCAGAAAGACCGCGAGGTCACCGCCTATCACGAGGCTGGGCACGCGCTGGCCGCGCACTTCCTCGAGCACGCCGACAAGGTGCACAAGGTTACTATTGTGCCGCGGGGGCGGGCCATGGGCTTCATGATGCCCAGCCGTCAGGACACCCTGCACTGGAGCAAGAAGCGCCTGACCGACCAGATCGCTGTGGCCCTGGCGGGCCGGGTGGCCGAGGAGCTGGTTTTCGATGATGTAACCACCGGTGCCGAGAACGACTTTCGGCAGGCCACCGATCTGGCCCGGCGCATGATTACCGAGTGGGGAATGCACCCCGATTTTGGCATGGTGGCCTACCAGGTGCGCGAGGACACCTACCTGGGCGGCTACGACACCCGGCAGTACTCCGAAGACACCGCCCGGCGCATCGATGAGGCGGTGCAAAAACTGCTGCAAGAGCAGCACGACCGGGTACTGCTCCTGCTCACCGAGAAAAGGGAGGTGCTCGAGCGGGTAGCGCGGGCGCTGCTCGAGCGCGAAACCCTCAATGCCGAGGAGTTTGTGCGGGTGGTGGAGAACCAGGAGGCGGAAAGCCTCGAGGCCTCTGGCGAACCCTCCAAAGAAGAGAAAGAGCCCCCGCGGGTTGTGCCCAAGATCAAGCCCAACCTGGGCGGGGCCTGATGCCCTGGCAAAGCTCTGCGCTTTTTTGGGTAAGCTGTCAGCGTGCGCGGCTACTGGGAACAACCCTACGCCAGTGAGTTCGAGGCCCGGGTAGTGCGGGCCTGGAGCGAGGGCGGGAAGCACTACGCGGTGCTCGACCACACCCTCTTCTACCCCACCTCGGGCGGCCAGGCCGCGATACCGGCAGCCTAGGGGGAGTGGCGGTGCTAGAGGTGCTCGAGGATGCCAAGGCCAGTGGCAATGTCATTCACCGTCTGGAAAGCCCCCTCTCCGAGGGGCAGAGCGTGGTGGGCCAGCTCGACTGGAACCGGCGTTACCGGCACATGCAGCGCCACACCGCTGAACACATGCTGGGCCAGGCTTTTTTGCGCGCTGCGGGCTGGCAAGTGGTGGCCGTCAACATGACCGGCTCGGTCTGCACCATGGACTTCGACGGCGAGCCCAGCGAGGCCGTGGTTCGCCAGGCTGAGGCCTTGGCCAACCGGGCGGTGTATGCCAATACCGCGGTGCGCGCCTACTTTATAGACGAGGCAGAAGCCCCAGCCCACGGCCTGCGCCGCGTTCCCAAAGTGGCCGGAAGCATCCGGGTGGTGGAGGTAGAAGGCTGGGATAAGGTGGCCTGCGGCGGCCTTCACGTGGCCCGCACAGGCGAAGCCGGGCCCATCAAAATAACCCGCTTCGAGCGTTACAAAGGCGGCACACGCATCTACTTTGTGGCGGGCTGGGAGGCCCTCGAGCTTTTCGGGCAGGAACACCAACTGCTCACCCGCCTGGGCGAGAGGTTTAGCTCGAGCCCCCTAGAGCTCGAGAAGCCCATCGAGAACCTGCGGGCGGAGTGGCGCAGGGTGCGGGCCGAGAATGCCGCCCTCAAGGATGAGCTGGCCGAGCGCATCATGCGCGAGCTGCTGGCCGAGTTTCCCAGCCTGACCATCGCCGCCCAAGTGCCCCACACGGTGCTGGAGATGGTGGGCAAGCGCCTGGCCGAGTGGCCGGGGGTACTGGCCCTGCTGGTTGCCCAGGCCGAGGACAAAGCCCGCTACGCGCTGCTCAAGCACCCCACCCGCCCTGAGGACCTGCAAGCCATCTGGGAGCAAACCCTAAAACCCCTGGGGGCCAGGGGCGGGGGGGCTCTGGTCAAGCTGGGGGTGCTGCCCCTGGCCGCACTGCCCAAAGCCCTGGAGTCCTTCAAAGCCATCGCGCAGTCCTGAAGCAAGAGCCCCCCTCTTCAGGGCTTCAGGCTCACTTTTGGCATGACCCGCTGCAGGGGTTCAGGCAGCCACCAGTTCCACCGCCCTGCCAGCACCAGCACCGCCGGCACCAGCACCAGACGTACCAGGGTGGCGTCGAGCAAGACCGCAAAAGCCAGGCCCAGGCCAATGGTCTTGTTGGCCACCACCTGGCCAAAAACAAAAGCCGAGAACACAATAATCATGATCAGGGCTGCGCTGGTAATCACCCTCGCAGTGCGCTCTAGGGCGTAGCGCACCGCCTGAGGGGTGTCCATCCCGGCCAGGTGAGCCTCCTGCACACGGGAAAGCAGGAAGATTTCGTAGTCCATCGAGAGGCCGAAGATCACGGCAAAGAGCACAATGGGCAGCGAGCTGTCTATGCCCCCCACATCGGTCGGGGCCCCCACCAGCCCAGCCCCCCAGCCCTCCTGAAAAACAAGGGTAATCAGGCCGTAGGCCGCTCCCACCGTGAGGGTGTTCATCAGGATGGACTTGAGGGGAATCACCAGGCTGCGAAAAGCGAGCGCCAGCAGGACAAAGGTCGCCACAAAGACTGTCCCGATGGCCGCAGGCATGGCCCCTACCAGGGCCTGGGTAAACTCCATCGAACCCACCGGCGCACCCCCCAGCAGCACCTGCTGGAAGCCAGCGCTTCTGGCTTCCTGTTTGAGCCTTGCGTACCAGTCGGGGATATCGGGCGCACGGACGGCATCCCGGGGGATCACGGTGAGGCGCAGGTAGCGGCGGTTCTGGCTAATGTACTGGCTGGATAGGCCCACCAGCTCGGCAAACCCGCCCTGGGCCTCCTGGCGCCCGGCCAGGAAGGGCGAGACCACCAGCCGCACCTCGGGCCAGGCCGAGATGCGGGCCTCGAGGTCGCGCCAGCGGGAGCGGTTTTCCGGGGTGAAACCCTCCTGGCCCAGGTCGAGCAGCACCTCGAAAGCATCCAGGGCCCCGCCCAGCTCGAGCTGCCGGATGAGCTCGAGGCCCTTGCGCGACTCCACATTAGGCCCCAGCCCAAAAGCCCCGGTATAGCCCAGCTTCATCTGGGTCATCGGCCAAGCCAGAGCCAAAAGCAGCCCGGCCACCCCTAACGACCCCATCCAGGGGCGCCGCATCACCCCTTCGGCCCAGCGGCCCCAGAAGGGGCTGGGCTGTCCGCTGCTGGTGGCCTTGAAGGACCAGCGGCGCGGTGCATTCACCCTTTCCCCCAGCAAGGAAAGGATGGCCGGAAGCAGGGTAATCGAGGCCAGCACCGTCAGGATAATCGCCATCACCCCACCCACCCCCATCGAACGAATAAAGGTCAGGTCGGGTACCAGCAGAGCCCCCATGGCAATGGCCACCACCAGCCCGCTCGAGGCCACCGTCCGCCCGGCGGTGCGGAGAGTGATGGCCGCCGCAGCCTGCGCCGAACGGCCAGAAGCCAGCTCCTCACGAAAGCGGCTGACCATCAAGAGGGCGTAGTCAATTCCCGCCCCCAAGGCCAGCATGGTAATCACCGGAAGAGCAAAACTGCTCACCTCGCCAAAATGCGTCAGAAAATACAAGCAGGCCAGGCCCGTGGTGATAGCCACCACCCCCACCGCCAGGGGCAGCCCGCTGGCCACCAGGGCCCCAAAGGCCAGCAGCAAGACCAGCCCGGTCAGAGGAAGGGCCATCAGCTCGCTGCGCTTGACATCGGCCTCCAGCAGATACAAAAAGTCTTTGGTGACGGCGGTAGCCCCCGTCACGTAAAAGCGAACCTCAGGGGTTTGGGCCGCACGGGCCGCGCGCCGCAGGGCCTCAATCACGGCTTCGCCGTTTTCTAGGCGGGTTTCCAGCAAGGTTGCAGTCACCCTGCCGTCGGCGCTCTTCTGCCGCAGGGGGCTGGGCGCATCGTAGCGGTTGATCCGAACAACGCCCTCGAGCCCTGCTACCTTAGCCATGAGCTGGTCATAGACCTGGCGAAAACGGGGGTCGCTTTCGGGCAGACTCGACTCGCTCACCAACACCGTGCGGTCAACCAGAGGCAGGGCAAACTCTTCAGACAAAAGCTCCAGTACCTTCCGGGCTTCGCTGTTCCTAACATCGCTGGCATTGGCCGCCAGGTGCTGTGGGGCCAGACGGGCCGCCGGTACGGCCAGCAACAGGAGCACAACCCACGCCAGGACGACCTGAAGCGGGTAGCGGGTGACGAAGAGGGCCAAGCGGGCGAACATACCTAGAGCCCGCCCAATATGCTCTTTTCTTCACAAGAAGAAAAGGGCAGGCCTCGCAATTGGCCCGGCCTACCCTGCTCGGTGCGTCGCCTGCCTCAGAGCCTTTGCTAAGCGGCGCAGCAAAAAAGGCCAGGTGGTACCCACCTGGCAAAGTCCAGTGACCCTAGGAAACCGGCGTGACGGCAGCGGTGTCTTGCTCCCCGGTGCGGATGCGGTAGACCTTTTCTACCGGCAGCACGAAAATCTTTCCGTCGCCCACTTCACCGGTGCGCGCTCCTTCCATGATGGCCCGCACAGTGGGCTCAACAAAGTGATCCGAGACGCCGATCTCGAGCCGCACCTTCTCCGAAAGCTCCATTTTAACGGTAGTGCCCCGGTAGGTCTCGACCTGCTCGATCTCGCCGCCATGGCCTTGTATCCGGCTAATGGACAGGCCCCGCACCTCGGCTTTAAATAGGGCCTCCAGAACATCGTTGAGCTTCTCGCTGCGGATGATGGCAACAATCAACTTCACACTGCCCTCCCCTAGTCCGTGCTCCCTGCAGGCTTGGGCCGGGCTGCTGGCATAGGTGTCTCGCTCCTGACCAGAATGGCCCCCTCGCCGCTGGTATAAGCCTCTTCACCGTGCTGGGTGATGTCCATACCCACACCTTCTTCCTTCGGTGTGGCCTTGAGCGGGATGATGGCGCCCACCAGCTTTAGCAGCACAAAGGTCACAGCGAGGCTGAAGACCACCGCAATCAGGGCGGCAAAAGCCTGGATCAGCACCTGGGCAGGATTGCCGTCGATCAGGCCGTTGAACAGTCCGTTTACCGATTCCTGGGCAAACACCCCGGTCAGGATGGCACCGGTGATGCCGCCCACTCCGTGGACAGCAAAGACATCGAGCGAGTCGTCCAAGCTGCTCCTGGCCCGCCACAGCAACACGTAATAGCTCGGGAAAGCCCCGATCGCGCCCATTAACAGGGCAAAAACTGGCGAAACAAAGGCAGCCGCAGGGGTTATCACCACCAGGCCCACCACGATGGCCGTAGCCAGACCTACGGCGGTTATCCGGCCGGTGCGCTTTAGGTCAATGAGGGACCAGACCACAATGGCGGCTGCTGGGGCCAGAATGGTGTTGGCCAGGGCCAGGCCCGCAGCGGTGCTGGCTGCCCAGGCACTGCCCGCATTGAAGCCAAACCAGCCGAACCACAGCAGGGCTGCTCCCAAAAGCACAAAGGGCACGTTGTGAGGCAGGATAGCCTGCCGCCCAAAATCTTTACGGGCCCCCAGCACCAGGGCTGCGGCTAGGGCGGCCATACCTGAGTTGATGTGCACCACCGTCCCACCCGCAAAGTCCCACGCCCCTAGATCGGCCAGGAAGCCGCCTCCCCAAACCCACTTGGCTAGGGGCGCGTAGACGAAAAGGCTCCACAAGGTGATGAAGAGCAAGAAGGCCGGGAAGCGCATCCGCTCCACCACCGCCCCTGAGACGAGGGCAGCTGTGATGATGGCAAAAGTTCCCTGGAAGATCATCCAGAGTAAGTGCGGGATGGTGATATCGGCGATGGCCCCCTTGTTCTCTAAACCCACGTTGTTGAGGAACAAGTAGCGCAGGTCGCCGATAAAGTTACCCTCGCCCGATAGCGCCAGGGTGTAGCCCAGCAAAGCCCAGGCTACCGCCACGAAGCCCAGGGCCGAGAAGCTCATCATCATGGTGTTGAGGGCGTTTTTAGAGCGCACCAATCCCCCGTAGAAGAAGGCCAGCGCAGGAGTCATCAGCAACACCAGGCCGGTGGCTACGAGCATCCAAGCTGTATCAGCCGCACTGAACTCGAGCTCTTCGGCAAAGGCCTGGCTGCCCAACAGGGCCAGCAGGAATAAGGGTATTCGAAGGTTTTTCATGAACCCTTCACCTCCTTAATGCAAAAGGCTAAAGCGGTGGTGTGCAAATTGTCAATATGTAAAGCGACAAAAGATCGTTTTTTATAAAACACTCTGCAGAATAGACCGCTTTTATGTGATAGAAGCACACCAATTTGCGCAATTTGCACTGCAAATCTGGAATCCAAGGCCGGCCTGCAAATGCAACCCGCCCTACCCCTCAAAAGCCGATTTGCCCCTAAACTGAAACCAGGCATGACCGAGCGGCAACGGCGCATACTGCACCTTTTGGTAGACAGCTATATCCAGACCCAGACTCCTATCGCCTCGGGGGTGCTGGCCCAGCAGTTGTCGCTGTCGCCGGCCATGGTGCGGTACGAGCTGATTGAGCTCGAGCAGCAAGGCCTAATCGGCAAGCCCCATGCCTCGGCCGGCCGTGTGCCCACCCGGGCCGGGTTCCGCCACTATGCGCTCTCCAAGCTGCCACCGCGCCCCCTGCCCCAGTCCACCCTGGACAAGCTGGCCCAGGTGCTGGACGGCGCGGGCTCGAGGCGGGAAGCACTGCTGGTGCAGGTTGCATCGCGGCTCGCCGGCTATCCGGCTATGCTGCGGCTGCGGCCCCAGCGCGCACCCAAACTGCTGCAGGTGCACCTTTCCAACCTGGCGCCCGGCAGGGTACTGGCGGTAGCGGTTCTAGAAGGCGGACGGGTGCGCGAGGCCCGCATCGAGTTATCCTTCACGCCCACCGAAGCCCAGCTCAACGAAACAGAGCAGCGCCTTTACAGGGCCACTGGGCCAGTCAAAGCCAGCACCCCCGCCATGATGGAGCTGCTTGAAGCCATCGGGAGGACCTTTGCCCAGGTCAGCCAGGAGGAGTACCGCGAGGGCATGAGCCTCTTGCTAAGCGAGCCGGAAGCTCAGAACCCCCTCTTCTTGCGCCAGGCCATTGCGGTGTTCGAGGCCCCCAGCGACCCCACTTTTACCCCTCCTGGCGGCATGAACGTTCGGGTGGGTGAGGAAGAGGGCCTTTCCTTGGTTCAAGCTGGTCTCAAAGTCAGCGACCAGGTAGGTGAGCTCACGCTTCTGGGACCGATGCGAATGCGCTACGAAAGAGCCCTGTCGGTGGCCTTTACCATGAGCCAGGTGTACATGGGGAAGTGAGCCCCCGGCCCTAGACACCTGGCCCACACGACGGGCTATCCTTATGCTTATGCACGTGCAGGTGTTGTTGTTCGCCCTCTACCGTGAACAAGCGGGGCAGGCCCGACTGGAGCTCGAGCTGCCCGAAGGCTCCACTGTAGCCGATGCCAAGGCCTTGCTGGAGGCCCGCTACCCCCTCCAGCTTACCGGCGGACTGGCCGCCATTAACGAACAGCTCGCTCAGCCCAGCGACCCCCTGAAGGACGGCGATGAGCTGGCTTTCTTGCCCCCGGTATCGGGAGGCTCCCCTCAGGCGCAAGCCACCGTTAACGATAGCTTTGGCCTGACCTATCAGGCTTTGGCCGTACAACCCTGGGTAGATTGGGCTTCCGATGACCCCTATGGCGCAGTCATCAGCTTTCTGGGCACCACCCGCAGCCCCAACAAAGGCCTGGCCGTCACCCACCTGGAATACGAAGCCTACCCCAGCATGGCCGAAAAGGTCATGCAGCAAATTATTGCCGAGATGCGCGCGCGCTGGGTGCTGGGCCGGGTGGCCCTGTGGCACCGCCTGGGCCGGGTTCTGCCGGGCGAAGGCTCCATCCTGATCGTGGTCTCGGCCCCTCACCGCCCCGAGGCCTTCGAGGCCTGCCGCTACGCCATTGAGCGGGTCAAACAGATTCTACCTGTGTGGAAAAAAGAGTTTCTACCGGACGGCTCCCACTGGATAGAGGGCTACGCACCCGAGGAACATCGGCTATAGCCTGTGGACCACGAGGACAGGCTGTCCAGGCAGACGAAGCACGCAGGCATGTTGGACAAACACCAGCGGCTGTGCTATAAATAGCGGGTATGTCTCAACATAGGGTTTGGTACCCTTAGGGAGACGACCAATCGCGCAAGACCCCTTGCCCCAGAGGATTTCAGGCAGGTTTCTGGCGCGATGAATGAAAAAGGCAGAGAGGAAATAGGCGAATGGAAGACCAAGCTACCCAGACCCCAGTGGAAACTGGAGAAGAACCCCAGGTTTTTAGCATGGAGCAAGCCCTGCGGGATGCGGAGGCGAGGCTCGAGAAGACCGTCCAGCGCGGCCAGATCGTCAGCGGCAAAGTGGTGTTCATCGCCAACGACGGCGTCATAGTAGACATCGGGACGCGCACCGAAGCCATCATCCCGTTCAACCAGCTTACCGAGGAGAGCCTATCCGAAGAGGAGCTCAGGAACCTCCTCAAGCCGGGGGACACCGTAACCGCCTATGTGGTGCGGGCCGACCTCGAGAACGGCCAGATCATACTTTCCAAGAAGCGGGCCGAGGCCGACCGGAGCTGGACCAGGATTCAGGCCCTCTACGAGCAGGGCCAGCCGGTGATGGTTGAGGTCAAGGAAAAGGTCAAGGGGGGGCTGGTTGCTACCATCGAGGGAATCCGCGCCTTCCTGCCTGCCAGCCAAGTAGATCTGAAGCGCGCCTCCGACCTTGACGAGTACGTGGGTCAGAAATTCCTGGTCAAGATTATCGAGCTCAACCGCAAGAAGAGCCGGATCATCCTCTCGAGGCGCACGGTTTTAGAAGAAGAGCAAAAGGCCGCCCGCAGCAGGATACTCGCCAGCCTAAAGGAGGGCGAGATCGTTGAAGGGCAGGTTGTCGAGGTGACAGATTTCGGCGTTTTCGTCGCCTTGGGCGGCGTGGACGGCCTGGTACACCGCAGCGAGATTACCTGGGGCCGCTTCAACCACCCCAAGGACGTGGTGCAAAAGGGCCAGACCGTCAAGGCCAAGGTGCTCTCGGTAGACAGCGAGCGCGAGCGGGTCAATCTCTCCATGAAGGCCCTCAGCGAAGACCCCTGGCTGACCGTTTCGGAAAAGCACCCCGTGGGCTCCAGGCTCACCGGTAAGGTGGTGGGTCTAACCCAGTTTGGGGCTTTTGTGGAGGTAGAGCCTGGCCTCGAGGGGCTAATCCACATCTCCGAGCTGTCCTGGGTCAAGCGCCCCAAACACCCTGGTGAGATTTTGAAGGAGGGTCAGGTGGTGGAAGCCCAGGTGCTGCGCATCGACCCCGCCGAGCGTCGGCTTTCGCTGGGCTTGAAGCAAACCCAACCCGATCCTTGGAAGAGCCTCCCCGACCGCTATCCCCCTGGCACTCCAGTCAAGGGCAAGGTTACTGGCCTTACCGACTTTGGGGTGTTCGTCGAGGTAGAGCCTGGCATTGAAGGCTTGGTCCACGTCTCTGAGCTGGCCCACGAGCGGATTGAGAAGCCCGCCGATACGTTCAAAAAGGGAGACGAGATCGAAGCCGTCATCCTCCAGATTGACCCGGTAGAGCAGCGCATCAGCCTCTCGCGCAAGCGCCTTCTGCCACCCCCTCAGATCAGCATCCCCAGTGGCGAAGAAGGAGAGGGCCGCAAAGGCCGCCGCGAGGGCAAAGACGGCGAGCGCGCCAAGCGCACCAAGAACAAGGGCGCTTCCCGCGAGGGCCGTGGCCGGGAGCGCGACTACGACTACGGCCTGGGCAGTGGGGCTGCTTACACCAACTACGACCCCAGCGTAGCGATTACCTCCAATACCAACGTCAAGCTGGGCGATGTGTTCGGCGACCTTCTAAGCCAGCTCACCTTGGAAGAGGACAAGAAGGAGAAAGCCTAACTCTGGGCCCCAACCGAAGCCGCGCTCACCGCTGCCCTTGCATCCGGCTGGCCACGGGCCACTTTAGAAAGCCGCCCCCAGAGGGCGGCTTTTCCATAAAAAACCCACTCGGCGCTCCCACAGCCCAGCAGAGCACCCCTTTGCTAAGGGCTACCCCAGGATCCTCACTGGACTTACGCGGTGCTGAAGAGTCCCGATAAAATGGGCCTCCGGTAACTAGGGAGGCCCAATGAAGAGGATACCACGGCCTGTTCTGCGCGCTCTAGAAGCTTTAGCCCAAAG
>Ga0308406_1001247_pt1 | contig 9900 bp, 4 predicted proteins | sample HotsprSampleMSe1_FD_203474 | JGI IMG/M metagenome (GOLD analysis project Ga0308406, IMG submission 203474) | Hot spring phototrophic mat microbial communities from Mushroom Spring, Yellowstone National Park, Wyoming, United States - 20060911_MSe1 ...
TTTTTTCTAGTAAGAATAAATACTCGTTAACGTATATAGATATCTTATATAGATTCCTGCTCCCTTTAAATGCATTGTATCTAATCTCAGTCAAATCAAATTTGCCAATATTGGACAAAATATTGCTCATATTTTCTAATGAAATAAAACCTTCGTTATTAAAAGATATTAGCACAAAAGGCGCGGCTACACCGCGAACTATATCCTCCAGCAAATCAAGTGATTTGCTCTTTATATTATATCCAGAGCGACGCCAGTCTACCGGAATTCCTGAAACGCGACTCACCCGCTCCGGTGGCCTATATGTGGTAATCAAATTAAGCATGAAATAGTTAGACCCATATGGATGTTGGTTGTACGGCGGATCTAGATAAACAAGATCTATGTTCTTTAACTTTTTAGCGACTTCATTTGCATCTTCCTGATAGACTAAATACTCGCATTCGAAATTACTTAATATCGGAGCCTCGAGCGTGATCTTACCCAAGATCCGAGACAGCGCATCCCGACCACTGCCACCGAATTGCCCAATCCCAGTGAGCCGATTCTTGTAAAACCCTTTAAATACCCCAGAAGTGTTGGCATGGATCGACGCCTCACTAAGTAAAGGGCCTAACAATAGATCTTGTAACTCATTTGGTAAACTACCGATGAGGCGGCGATAATTATCTATTCTACGCGCATTGCTTCTTGTGTAAAATACTCTATCTTCTATCTTGATATTTTCTTCGTCTTCGGGTGAATACATTTCTTCAATAAATCACCTAGCAAAAGGCTCAAAATCAACTCTTTTATTGAAATCTTCAACAATATTATTTAGTATATTTATGTCTATCTCAGATTTATTTCTCAAATAACAGCGTGAAATTGCAGCGGCATAATCCTCAATATCATTGCTAATAACCAAAGAGGCATGCGCTTTGAAAAAGCGCGAGACGACGCCAGAGCCGCTAAATAGATCAGCTACATTGAGTTTCGCTTTTCCAAGCCTGCGTTGTACCTTATCCACCTCACAGGCAATATAACCCAATAAAGCGCGCTTGTTCCCAATATATGTGATTAGTTGTTTTCTGAGATAATCAGGATTTTCAAATGTATTGTAGTTTATAGTACAATTCATTTCTAATTATTATAAATCAGTGTGTTTTATTTATTATAACTGTAAATGTACCTTAAATACTCGCTGAGATAATATACCAGAAAAAGTGAACACATATTATAATAAATTTTAGTGTTTAGTATATGATTACCCTTATTTATGTATAAAAATTAAATAAATTGATTTTTGAGAACTTATCTGGGGTAATTTTCCATCCCTCTGCGCGCTGTCAGCCCAACCACGATGCTTATTATACCACATCCCCACAGCCAGTGGCACCAGGGCTTCATAGATAACTTCGCAACACAGCAGCGTAGACAAACCATGCCCACAGGGACATCAACACTACCATACAACGCACCTTGGTTAGCATAAAGATAATCCGGTGAGCCTCATGGCTCACCGGATTGGGTGTGAAAAGCAGGACCCTGATCTACCAGCAACTGACCCAGGCCTGCCCTTTGATTATACCCCTACACACAAAGCAAGCATGACGCGGATGCATTCACCAATCGGGGGGACGCGATGTTCTCTTCTAAGCGACGGCAGATGCCGGCAGGGAGGCTGCGCTTTCTATAAAAATATTCCGCGCCTCTCCGCGTGAGCATCACCCTGGCCGTGAATGCGCCTCTGTCACTGGGTGCGTTCACCAATTCCACAAGCCATGCTGCCAGCGAGAGAGTGGGCGACGGCAATGCTGTCGCTCACTCAGAGTTTTGCCCCTGGCTATAAATACACCCCATGACGCCACACAACCCGACAGACATATCCCCGCTCCTCTCCCTTAATGCAGGATGGATGCACGACGCACTGATGTAAGCAGGCCTTCGCCGTCCTCGTTTCCCTCAGTAAGCCAGCGCGCTCATCAAGACAATAACCCAGCGAACGCCGTCGCTCGCTGGACACAGTGAAAGACTACCAAGTCTATGGCACACCTCCCCGCTCAAGTTTATATCCCCCCGCATGGCATAATCCCAACGCAACATGCGACCACAGCAACTGCGCACGCTGATCCAAGCCGGCCCATCCGCCGACGTCGCCTTCCTCAGCGAGCCAGAACCTCGCGTGCTCGTCGAGACAGCCGTCGCATTAGCCAACCGCTCAGCGCCAGATCCCGCATGGCTGATCATCGGCGTCAACGCAGCCGGCCAAACCTGCTGCGCAGGCGCGCTCAATCCAGACCAGATCACCGCCATCATCGCCCGCAACACGCGCCCGGCGCTCAAACCTATTCCAGTCATCGTCCCGCTGGATGGCAAGGAGATCATCGCCCTGCGCATCCCCCCACATCCGTTTCCGGTCTCCACCGTCGCCGGCCACTACCTGCGTCGGACGCTTGACGCGCAAGGCAAGCCGATCCATTGCCCAATCGAGCCCGGCGATGTGCATCAGCAACTTTCCCATGTCGATTCGACGATGGCCATCCTGCCAGATGTGAGCTGGGATGACCTTGACCCCCTAGAATTTGAGCGCTTCCGCCGCTTCATCCGGGAAAGCTATGGCTTCGGCGACATCTCCCTGCTCAATCGCTCCAACCGCGACCTCGCCAGGGCGCTCGGCGCGATCAGCGCCAAAGGCGACGTCCGACTCCTCGGCCTCTTGCTCTTCGGCAGGGACGAGTTGCTCCGTCGCCTATACCCAAACCACGTCGTCATCTTTAATCATACAGAAGTGTTCCAAGGGCCGCTGTTGCGAATAATCGAGGACCTGAAGCTGCAGTTTGCCCTCCGCCATCGCGAGTGCGAGTTGATCGTCGGCTTCCAGCGCATCGGCGTCCCAGACTATCCACCCCTCGCCCTGATCGAGGGACTGGTGAACGCGCTGATCCATCGTGACTATGGTGCCGGCGAGCCGATCTGCATCGACTGGGGTGATGCCGAAGTTGTCATCTCCAACCCAGGCAGCCTCCCGGAGTCGCCAGACCTGCTGGCTGTACCTCAGCGCCCGCGCAACCCGCTCCTCGCGAGCGCGATCTGGCGCGCCGGCGTTGTCCCAATCGCCAAGCGCGGCATCCGCCAGATCTACTATGAGCACCTCCGCACAGGCCGACCAGCGCCGCACCACGAGGCCAAGGATGGGCGCATCCGGCTGTGCTTGCCAGGCGGCCCGGCAGATTTGCGCTTCGTCCGGCTCGTCGTCGAGACGAACCGTGCGCTGAGATATCCCCTGACGCTTGAAGAGCTGCTCGTCCTCTCCCGCTTGCTGTTTCATGGTATAATACAGGACGAGGAGATCAGTCCGGGACACGACCCGACGTCGCGCTTGGCAGCGCTGGGCTTGATTGTGAAAGACAATAAAAATTCTTGGAGATTTTCAGATATTACGCGCAAGAAATATTTAGATCGCAATTTTTATTTTAATTCTTTTGATTTATAGGGCAGCCTTCTAGCGCGCCCGAAGGCTATAATAACCCATGTCCATTCAAAAGGAGAACTGAGATGAGCAAAGGCCTGGATTTTCAACCCTTGAATTTGTCCCCTATCCCGTACCGCGACTTCGATGGCTTCAGCGCTCCGGAGACCTTCTCGTTGACCGCCGTCAAGATCATCAGAGAAAAGTACGCCCGCAAGCGCGGCGTCCCATCCGCCACCCAGCCGGTCACCGAACCCGATGTCCCAGAATGGCTGCAGCGGCGCGTCCCGACCCCCGACGCCACCTTCGGCGCGGAGACCAGCGCCAAACAGGTCTTCACCCGCATCGCCGGCGCATGGACCTACTGGGGATATAGGTGCGGATACTTCGCCGGCGAAGCTGCGGCCCGCGCCTTCTACGAAAACGCCGTCGCCATGCTCGAACACCAGATGTTCGCACCAAACAGCCCCCAGTTCTTCAACACCGGCTTGTATTGGGCGTACGGGATCGCCGGCGGCCCAAGTGGGGGCTACTACGTCGACCCGTTCACCGGCCAACTCACCAGCGCTGACGCGGCGTACATCCACCCGCAGCTCAGCGCCTGCTTCATCCAATCCATCCAGGACGACCTGGTCAACCCGGACGGCATTATGGACCTCTGGGTGCGCGAGGCGCGCGTCTTCAAGCATGGCGGCGGCAGCGGCGTCAACTACTCCGAGATCCGTGGCCAGGGCGAACCACTCAGCGGCGGCGGCGTCTCCTCCGGCCTGATGAGCTTCCTCGAGATCGGCGACCGCGCCGCCGGCGCAATCAAGAGCGGCGGCACCACGCGCCGCGCCGCCAAGATGCTCGTCCTCGATATGAACCACCCCGACATCGAAGAATATATCGCTTGCAAGGTCCAAGCCGAGGACAAGGTCGCCTCACTCGTCGCTGGCAGCCGCGTCCTCAAGCGCGCTGTGGACGGTATCCGCAAGGCCATCGCCGACTACGACGGGGACGGCGACCGATATAACCCCGCCGATAATCCACACCTCAGGCGCGCCCTGAAGCAGGCCGTCGCCGACGGGGTCCCACAAGGGCGGCTCATGCGCACCATCGCCGCCATGCGCGAAGGGCATCGCGACGAGGTCGCTGAGTACGACACCTGGTGGGAGGGCGAGGCCTACCGCACCGTCAGCGGCCAGAACGCCAACAACTCCGTCCGCGTCGACAACCGCTTCATGCGCGCCCTCGAGACGGACGAAGAATATCCGCTCTACTGGCGCACCGAGCTGCGCAAGGCAAGCGCCGAGGGTCGCCAGCCGCAACCCATCCGGACCGTGAAGGCGCGCGACCTGTGGGGGCGGCTCACCTACGCCGCCTGGGCCTGCGCAGATCCTGGACTCCAGTTCCACGACACGATCAATGAATGGCACACCTCGCTGGCCGATGGCGAGATCCGCGCCAGCAACCCGTGCAGCGAGTTCCTCTTCCTCGACAACAGCGCGTGTAACCTCGGCTCGCTGCGCCTGACCGCCTTCTACCGCCCAGCTGAGCGTCGCTTCGACGTTGAAGCCTTCAAGGACGCTGTGCGAATCGCCACGCTGGCGCTCGAAATCAGCGTCCTCATGGCGCAATATCCAAGCGAGGCCATCGCCCGGAACAGCTATACCCATCGCCCACTTGGCCTTGGCTTTGCCGACTTGGGCGGCTTGCTCATGCGCATGGGCGTGCCTTACGACTCAGACCTCGGGCGCGGGATCGCCGCCGGCATCGCAGCCATCATGCACTGCACGGCGTACGCCACCAGCGCGGAGATCGCCGCGACCGTCGGGCCTTTCCCGGCCTACGAGCGCAACAAGGAGCACATGCTGCGCGTGATCGCCAATCACTGGCGCGCTGCCCACCAGCGCGATGACTATGAGGACCTGAGCATCAAACCGTACAATGCCCTCCGGCACTGCCCTGAATACCTACTGCGCGAGGCGCGCGTCGCTGCTGACGACATGCTCCGGCTCGGCAAACACTACGGCTTCCGCAACGCACAGGTCACGGCCATCGCACCGACCGGCACGATCGGCCTGCTGATGGACTGCGACACCACCGGTATTGAGCCGGACTACGCCCTCGTCAAGTTCAAGACCCTCGCCGGCGGGGGATTCCTGTGGATCATCAACAGCGCCGTCCCCGACGCCCTTGAAGCGCTCGGCTATGCCAAGGACGAGATTGAGGCGATGCAGCGCTACCTGCTCGGCCACGGACAACTCTCCGACGCGCAGCGCCAGGCCCTCCACCGCGCCGGCTTCACCCAAGAGGAGATCGCGCAGGCGGAGCGCGCGCTCGCCAACCGTGCGGCGGTCCGCGAGGCGTTCGCCGTCCGGGGCTATAACGACGGGATGGCCTGCCTCAAGGCATTTGGTTTCGATGAGGCATTCGCCGACGCGCTTGAGGCGTTCGTCACAGGCCACGGCACGCTCGAAGGGTGTCCGCTCCTCAAGCCGGAGCACCTCAGCGTGTTCGACTGCGCAAACCGCACCAGCAAGTGGTCAACCCGCGCCATCGCCCCGCTCGGCCACCTGCTCATGATGGCCGCTGTCCAGCCGTTCGTCAGCGGCGGGATCAGCAAGACGGTGAATTTGCCGGCTGACGCCACCATCGCCGACGTCGACGAGATCTATCGCCAAGCCTGGAAGCTCGGCATCAAAGCGGTCGCCATCTACCGTGACGCATCCAAGCTCAGCCAGCCGCTCAGCGCCGGCTTCACGCTCGATGACGATGACGCGGACATGGATGAACGGCCTGAGGAAGGGGAAACTCCTTCGCCAGTTACCGCGCACCCACGCGGCGTCCAAGAGAAGCTGCCACCCGTCCGCAACGCTAAAATCTTCAAGGCCAAGATCGGCGGTCAAACGGTCTTCCTGCAAACCGGCGAGTATCCGGATGGTCGGCTCGGCGAGATCTTCGTCGACACCAGCAAGGCCGGCTCCAGCTTGCGCAGCCTCCTCGACTGCTTCGCCATCGCCGTCTCGGTTGGTCTCCAATACGGCGTGCCGCTGGAGGAGTTTGTCGAGCAGTTCACGATGACGAAGTTCGAACCGGCCGGCTTGGTGAATGACAGCCCGCACGTGAAGTTCGCCACAAGTATTGTCGACTACATCTTCCGTGTCTTGGCCATCGAGTATCTCAAGCGCGATGAGTTCGCGCACGTCAAGCAGCAGGATTTGGTCGCCGTGGGCGAGCAGGCCCTCGCCTTGGCCGTCCATGGGATGAATGGGCACGCCTACACAGGTGATGTCTGCCCGTCGTGCGGTTCGGCGCGCATGGTGCGCAATGGCACTTGCAAAGTGTGCTTGGAATGCGGGACAACCACGGGGTGTTCGTAATCACTCGGCGCATGGGGGATCATCCCCATGCGCCGGGATGTTGAGATGCACGAGGGAACGCTTACAGAGGAGGTTGCCATCTTGATGACGCCTATTTTTCCTTTGGATGCGCTATGGAATGAGCTCAAGCGCGGTATAGGAGAAAGAAAGTAGGAAGAAGAAAGATGTCAGCCGATAACACATCCAACCTAGATCGCGCGGAGATACTCCGCGCGATCAGAATAATCGAGGAGATAATTCGCCCGGAGACGGAGAAAAGCATTGAGCTGCTCATCGTTGCCCTGGAAGCAATGGGCAGCGGGGGGACGATTCACAAGGCGCTGGAGCGCATCCGCGAGCGCGCGCCGGAGCGCGAAATTCAGGACGCCGACGAGCTGATTCGCGTCCTCTATGATATCAAGGAGCCCGGCATCGCCAGCAAAATCAGCCGCAGAATCGCCGAGCTAAAAGAGGGCGAGTCTGCAGACGCGATCGCCGGCCTATATGCAATCAGCGAGATCACCCCACACGACGCTTCGCTGTCGTTCAGCTTCGCCGTCGAATGCGCCCAGGCGCGGTGCGGCGAACATCCTTGCCCGTCGGAGCTATTCAAGGAGATTTATTCCGATCGAGAGGGGATGCACTTCGGCGATGCCTGGCAGTTTTGGGGCGCCCGCTCGCGAGAGGCGATCGAGGCCGCGCGCGCAGGCTTCCGCGACACCCTGCTGCACGCTGCCGGCCTGGGCGATGAGGCTGATTACCCTGAATCAATTGCCCCGCCGCGCGCCGAGCCGGACGGCCCGATCCCCCCAGGCTGTCCACCCGAGCTGGCAGAGATGATTTTCCATCTGGATGAGGCAGAGGACGAGGAGGAGCTCGTCGAGGCGTTGCGAGAGATCGCCGACGCTGAGTTCGGCGGGGCGTTCGCCGTTGCGGACGAGGAGCTCTGGGGGAACCTGCCAGAGGACCTCAGGGAGTTCCTCGCCAAAGCGAAGATCGGGGTCGGCGCGCGGCTCGGCAGGTTGATCGAAGCCGTGCTCGGGCGCTCCTGGATCCGCGAGCACATTGGGGCCTTGAGCAATGCGCTCCTGGAGTGGGCAGATGGGGGGGGCGCAGCTGCCTCAAGCTCCCACAGCCGGGCTGGCCCCCTGAGCGATGCGCTCCTGGAGCGAGCAAGTGGGGGGCGAGGACCATGCTCCGCTTTCAGGCTGAACAAGCTATCCTCTATTGCATCCATCTCGGTGGGCGAACGTTGACGCATGCCGAGATCGCCCGCCCGGGCGACCTGGTCGCGGTCACCCCGGATTCGGACGACCGCCGCGCGCAGCGCGGGGAGATGCTCGCCCTGCTCGATATCGAACAACGCATCTCCTATCGCCTCGTCGCCTCTATCCCCCTCACCAAAGCCGTCGAGCAGATCGCCGCCAGCGCGCGCGATTCCCTCCCGCCCTGGCTGGCCATGACCCTCTACGGCACCGCGCGCGCCTGGGAACACACCACGATAGCGAACATCACCACAATCGCCCGATTCATGGCGGAGTTCGCGGGACGCTTCGAGGCTTACCCCAGCTGCCCGTGGGCCGACGCCAAGCTGGACGACCTGGCCAGGCGCGCTACGGCGAGCATGTTCGCCGGCCAACCGATGGAGATGCCCCTCGAGCCGGTCAGCCTGGCCAAGCTGCTGTTTGCGATCTCCAGGTTGGCCTGGGATGCCGAGTTCGTCCGCGCGCTGCACCTGGAGGCGCTCGACCGCGAACGGTTTGCCAATTCGGTCAGCGCAATGATTGAGAGCGGCGCGGTGTGGCTGTGGCCGATGGTGGCGCCGATCAGGGTGGGCGGGGCGCGGATGGACGCGCGGCGCGCGTTCACCGTCGAGGCCGTCGCCCGCCTCTGGCCAATCTGGTGGGGGCTGATCGGCGCAAGCGAGGACGAGGCGCGCGCCTGTCTGACCCCCTTCGCCCCGCTGCCGCCGAGCAACGCACTGATCGAGGAACCTCCCGGCTACACCCCACCGCCCACGCCGGACGAGAATCTGTGCGCCGCGCTCGCACGCCAAATAGCCGAAGAGGCCGTTGCTCACGCTGCCTACGCACCACAGGGCGTCTTCGAGGCTCTCCTGCCGGACGATCTGCCGCTGGTCGCCTGGGGCGTCGCTCGCCTGCGGCTGGTCGCCATGCGCCCAGGGCGGCTGTGGGCCGCCTTGCTGAGCGAGGCCGGGGAAACGATCGCTGCCTTCCCCTGGCGACCGGACGGGACGCGCCTGGAAGGCGGGATGATGATCCCGGACTGGGCCTGGGGGGTCGTGGACCTGGCGCTGAGCGCGCTGTGGCGCGATATGGTGGTGGCAGGGCCTGCTGCGCTGCCGGGGACGCGAACGCGCGAGGTGGAGAGCCAACACATCGCTACGGCGGCCTCACACCCAACGGCAGCCTCGCGCCCACTCTACCTGCCGCGCCCGCGCTATGCGCTGATTGGGAAAGTGGGCGAGAAGCGCGCGTGGGGCGAAGAGGTGGATCGAGCGATCATCCGGCGGCAGGCGGCGAGAGTGCACGCGGTGCGCGGGCACTACCGGCGGCACGAATATGTCGCTGAGCGGCGCCAGGACGAGCAAGCCAAAGAGCAGCTCAAGCGGTTGCGCGAGGCTGCTGCTGCCCGCGCAGCCCAGTTCGGCCTGCCGCCCCCGCCGCCGGGCTACACGTTCGTTTCACCGTTCATGCGCGGGATGGGGGTGGGTCAAGGGGGCGAAATTGAACAAGAAGCCCGTGACGTGCGCGCGCGCGGGCTAGCTGCCCTGGCTGGCGTGTTGGCCACCCAAAGCTAACGTCAAAGAGCGGCCCAGTGCGGACCGCTCTTTCTTTTGCCTACTCGTCGTCTTCCTCGGCGACTGGGATGGCGACGGCTTCGCACACGGCGTGCTCGGGCACCCAGCGCGGGGATCAGTACTCAATCTACAGCAAGCTGCCGACAATGGAGTTGCGGATTGGTGCGCCGACGCGCGCGTCGGCAGCAAAAGCGCGGCCATCACAGTGCACGCGAGCTACAAGAAGGCGATCACGCTGCCAGTGCAGCATGCCCTGGTCAAAAATGGCCACGGCAGCCGTCCCA
>Ga0308406_1001249_pt1 | contig 9892 bp, 10 predicted proteins | sample HotsprSampleMSe1_FD_203474 | JGI IMG/M metagenome (GOLD analysis project Ga0308406, IMG submission 203474) | Hot spring phototrophic mat microbial communities from Mushroom Spring, Yellowstone National Park, Wyoming, United States - 20060911_MSe1 ...
ACTCGTTGATGAAAAACAATCTGCAGGCACTTACAGCCACACGCTCAACACATCGACATTGAATTTGTCAAGCGGCGTGTATTTCTATCGTTTGCAAGCCACTGGCACGAATGGGCAATCATTTGTTGAAACCAAGAAAATGGTGCTGACAAAGTAACTTTTTTACTGACGAAACTTTGGGGCGGAGCAATCCGCCCTTTCTTTTTATTATGATGGTTGAAATCGGCAGTAGAAAAAAAGTGTTTGTAATTCAGATGAAAGCATTGCACCTTTGCAATGTTTGAACTTAATTAGGAGTAATTATGGGTAGTGTTGTTCTTCTTCTCTCTTCAATGCTGATTGCAGGTGTCGCACTTTTCTTCTTCTATCGTGCCTTCAAAAGCAAGCATTTCGATTCACTTCAAAAAGACGCGCTGATTCCTTTTGATGATGATGAACCTGTCGGCAAGCCGACCGACCAACTTTTCAAAGATTCCGAAAAATAAACTTGATTTAAGCATGAACACTTCTAACCTCGCACAAGTGAATGCAGCCGCCGTTGGAAACGGTGCCGATTCGCTCGAACAAGATGCAAGACTTGACCAAAAGTCCTCGTTTATTGTTATTGCGTTTATTCTTTCAGGCGCGGCGTGGTTGCTATTAGGCTCAATTTTAGGAACGATTGCCTCGTTCAAAATGCACATGCCTGATTGGCTTGGCGAACACGCATGGCTCACTTTTGGCAGAATCCGTCCGCTACATCTCAACTGGATGGCTTACGGCTGGGCGTCGCAAGTGGGTGTGGGCGTTTCGCTGTGGATACTCTCGCGCGTGTTGAAAACAACGATTCCCGTTCGCCCTTGGCTTTTTGTAGGCTTATTAGTTTGGAATCTCTGCTTATTGATTGGCGGGATTGAAATTTTGATGGGACACTCGCGCGGATTGGAATGGCTCGAACTTCCGATTTACACGATTGTGCCGATTGTGTTCGTGATTGTCTTAGCAGGTGAAGCGGCAATTTCAATGCTCTACACGCGCAAGCAACCGCACCTTTACATTTCGGCGTGGTATATCATTGCCGCACTTGTGTCGTTTCCGCTGTTGGGGATTGTTTCGAGCTTGCCCATTTTTGAAGGCACGGTTCAAGCCGGAATGAACTGGTGGTATGCACACAACGCACTGGGCTTGTGGTTCACGCCGATGGGCTTAGCGATTGCCTATTTCTTGATTCCAAAAGTTACAGGTCGCCCGATTTACAGTTACCCGCTTTCTGTTTTGGGCTTTTGGAGTTTGCTTCTCTTTTACAACTGGAACGGATTTCACCACTTGATTGGCGGACCTGTGCCGACGTGGTTTGTTACGATTTCTATTGCCGCCAGCGTGATGATGATTATTCCTGTTGTAACCGTTGCGGTGAATCATCACATGACGATTATCGGCTCGTTTGAAGCGGTGAAGTATTCGCCGACGCTTCGCTTTGTCGTGTTTGCGGCGATGAGTTACACCTTCGTTTCCATACAAGGCAGTTTCCAAGCAATTCGCACCTTCAACGAAATCATTCACTTTACGCATTATGTTGTGGCACACGCACATGCAGGCGTGTATTCGTTTTTCACGATGATGCTGTTTGGAGCAGTCTACTACATTATGCCACGCGTTACGAATTGGGAGTGGCACTCGCCGAAACTTATCAAACTGCACTTTTGGCTTTCGGCGTCAGGTATCATCATCTACCTTGTGGGCTTGCAGTGGGGCGGCATTATTCAAGGTTTGGAAATGAACAATCCTGACATTCCGTTTATGACGGTCGTGAACAACACAAAGAAGTGGCTTCTTTCGCGCTCGTTTGCGGCGATATTGCTGACAGCAGGGCATTTTGTTTTCGCTTACAATCTGTTTCGCTTGATGCATGTGCGCAAAGTGCGACCTGCGCCGCCTGTTACTTGGCTCGATATTCAACGCCAACGTGCGCTTCAACCCAAACCTGAACCAGTGCCTTTCAGCAAGAAAGTTGCAAATGCCTTTTCAGGTCTGAATCAATCGCTCAAACGGTGGGCGAATGATGTCAAGGTCGATGAACATTAACCTTTATTTCAACGATTATGATTAAAAATTCCATTCTTATTCTCGGCATTATTGGCTTGTTTCTCTTTGCGATGATTGGCTTAACGATTTTGCCGAAACTCTTTATTGAGCCAAATGTTGAAAAAGCCAATGTGTATGTGTGGGGCAGAGCGGCAGAAGGGCATAAGGTTTATGTCGCCAACGGCTGTATTTACTGCCACTCGCAACAAGTGCGCCCGAAAGGCTACGGCGCAGACTTTGAACGCGGCTGGGGACGTGCCTCTGTTGCAACTGATTACAAAGGGCTTTCACCGCACCAACTTGGCACAATGCGCACTGGTCCTGACCTTTCAAACATCGGTATTCGTCAGCCCGGACGAGATTGGCACTTGCTTCATCTCTACAATCCGCGCACCGTCATCAAAGAATCCATTATGCCGCCGTATCCTTATCTCTTTGAAATTGTCGATGCGGATAAAACACTGAAAGAAGGATTGAAACTTCCGCCTGAATATCAGATCCCGGGCAAGAAAGTGATTCCGACCGATGAAGCCAATGCACTTGTCGATTACCTCTTATCGCTGAATCAAAAAGACCCGATTAAACCACAACAGAACTAACGATGGCTAACCTAATCACGATTGACCCAGATATTCTCGGTGGAACGCCTGTCTTTACAGGCACTCGCGTCCCCGTTGAAAGTCTTTTTGACCATTTAGCCGATGGTATTTCGTTAGATGAGTTTTTAGATGATTTTCCAACCGTCTCTCGTCAAACTGCTGTTGAAGTGCTGAATCTTGCAGAGCATTTACTTCTATCTTCAACTGAAAATTCGTGAAGTATGAACCAAACTCCTGAATTTTTTGACTCGTCCGATAAACGCTCAATGGACGAAATTCACGCCGCCGCATTTCGCGAAGCCAAGTTGCCCGAAGAAGGCGCAGAGCCGGGTCCGATGTGGCTCTATGTGGTCATCTTCTCGACGCTGTGTTTCGGATTTTTTTACATCGGCAGATACTTGGGCGAAATTTCTGACCGACCGCACGTCTTGGAAGAAGGCGCAATGATTGTAAGCAACGAACCTGAACCGCCACAACTGCTGTTCAAAGTTGGCGAAAAAGTCTATCGCCAGCGATGCGTCTCGTGTCATCAAGAAAACGGCGAAGGCGTTGCGGGTGCATATCCGCCGCTTGTGAAATCGAATTGGGTAACAGGCAATCCCGACCGCTTGGTCTCGATTTTGCTTTATGGTATCAATGGCAATTTGACCGTGAACGGCGTGGTCTATAACGGCAATATGCCTGCGTGGGAAACACTGACCGATGAGCAAATCGCAGGCGTTGCAACTTACGTTCGTAACAGTTGGGGCAACTCTGCCGACACGGTGCAAATAGCGACAGTTGCCGAAGGAAGAAAGAAAATCACGCGCGCTGCGCCTTGGACCGAACAAGAACTCAATGACGTGTTCAAACCTCAACTTGCCACAGGCACAAAAAAATAACGCCAATGTCGTAACCACCTGCGCTCACTGCGGCTTGCCTGTTTATGGGAAAAATCTTCCCGAACCTGCGTATTGCTGTTGTGGGTGCGAGATGGCGGCAACCATCTTGAAAGAATCTCCAAACGCTGAATCAGCACTTCCGCCACATCTCTTTCGCGTGATTTTGGCGTTTATTGTCTCAATGTTTATCACGCTTTTGAGTGCAACCATTCATCAAGAACAAGCCCACGCGCCGATTGCGCTTTCAGTTGTGAGTTTCGCGCTTACGCTTGTTGTTTTTGGGTTGCTCTCAAAAGAATTTTTGCGGGCAATGATGCAAGAGTTTCGCAAACGGTCGTTGAGCATTGCAACGCTTGTGTTTGTCGCAACAAGTGCGGCGTTTTTGATTTCATCGTGGAATCTCTTTCGCGGCGATGTGGCACATCTCTATTTTGAAACAGCGGCGATGGCTCTCACGCTTTATGTAGTTAGCCTCACGATTGATGCGCATTTCAAACTCAAACTCTCCAATGCGCTTTCGGCTTGGACTTCAAGCGCAAGTATTTCCGTCATTAAAGTTTTACCCAACGAACAGCGATGGCGCATGAGTGCCGAAGAACTTTCGCTTGGCGATTGCTTCGAACTTGATTCAAACTCGCCATTCCCCGTAGACGCTGTGCTGACAAAGGGTTTCGGCGATGTTGATGAATCGCACCTGACAGGAGAACCGTTGCCCGTTTTTAAGCAAACAGGCAATGAAGTGAAGGCAGGTGCAATTTGGCGCGGCGGAACAGCACAATTTCAAGCCACATCAGAATACAAAAACTCTTCGCTCAACCGCTATTTCAAGCGCGTGCTTGAACTCAAAGCCAAACAAAGTTCCTTTGAACGCTTGGCAGAAAAAGGTGCCAGTGTGCTTCTTGCGATTGCGCTTTCAGTGGCTTCAATCACGTTCAGTTATGGCTTGTTAAATCTCTCGTTGGATACGGCGTTGCTCAATGCGCTTTCGGTGTTGCTTATCAGTTGTCCGTGCGGACTTGCGATTGCTACGCCGATTGCCTTTTGGCTTGCGATTTATCGCTTGGAACAAGCCGGCGTTACAGTGTCGGGGTGCGGCATAGCGATTGAAAAACTCTCCTCTGTTCAATCTGTTCTCTTTGATAAAACTGGCACGCTCACAGATGGTATTGCGATTTCACGCATTGAATCCGTTATTCAACTTTCCGATGAAGAACGCACGCAGTTGCTCTCGCTTGCAGTTGCCCTTGAATCCGAACACGAACACCCGATTGCCGAAGCCTTCCGCAACTACGCACAGGCACACAACCTTTCGCCCGCTTCACTTGTGATGACACGAGTTCTTTCAGGAATTGGCATTGAAGGCGCGGCGATACTCAATGGCAAAACCGTCTCGCTTGCACTTCTGAACTCGCATCATCAATTCACTTCGCAGTTGAAGCCTAATCAACTTGGGTTAGTGGTGAATGGCGATTTGAAACTCATCTTCACACTATCGCATCAGCCGAAAACGCAAGTCCGACAAGCGATTTCAGCCCTTCAATCGCTCGGCTTGAAAGTTGCCGTTCTGACAGGCGATTCTTCTCCGAAGCCTGATTTCCTTTCTTGCGATTACCACAACGCGCTTACACCCGAAGCAAAAGCAAGACTTGTCAAAGAGTATGAGCAAAACTTTGGTGCGGCGGTCTTTATCGGTGATGGCTTGAACGATTTAGAAGCGATGACAACTGCAACAACCTCGATTGCGCTCTTTCAAGGTGCGAATCAAGCGAAAACCACAGCCGATTTCACGCTCTTTCACCCGAACCTCTTGATGATTGCGGAAATGATTGCGTTTGCAAGAACGGCAAAGCAGAAAGTCTGGCTCAATCTTGTTTGGGCGATTAGTTACAACACGATTGGCATTGGGCTTGCGGCAGTTGGCTTCTTAACGCCTCTCTGGGCGATTGCGATTATGACGGCATCTTCGGCAATGGTCACGCTCAATTCCCTGTCGCTCTTAAAATCGAATCCTTCTCTTTCAACATTGGCGCAACGCACATCGGCAACGCCTTCGCAAGCGTTGGCTTCTGCTCAAATCGTTTAATGGCTTCTTGTGATTGTTAGTTTTCTTGTTGGATAGCAACTCCTTGTGATGACGGAATTTCTCGGCTTCTTTGGATTCGGTGTTTTGAATAGCCTTCACTGTTTGGGGATGTGCAGTCCGATTGTGCTTTTGTATTCATCGCGCTTAACGCTTGCAGAAAAGCCTTCGCCGCAAGTGGCAACCGCAACGCATTTGCTTTACAACTTTGGGCGCATTACCACATACAGTTTCATTGGCGGCGCATGCGGACTTGTTGGAAAGATACTCAATCTCTCGTTTCTCACGATGGGGTTTGGTGTCAGTCATCATCTTGTTGGCGTAATTTCAGGCGTGGTGGTTTTTCTTTTTGGTTTGATGCACATCGGATTTTTACGACGCTTGAATATGCTATCAGAAAATTTCTTCTTTAAGAGTGCGCTCTTTCAGAAACTTGTAGGGCGGTTTGTGGCTGAACACTCGCTCTTGGCAAAATATGTGATGGGTGTGTTGCTTGGCTTTCTGCCGTGCATTTTGACTTACTCAATGTTTGTAACGGCGATTTCAAGCGGCGGATTTCTGGAAGGCTTTTTGATGCTGTTTGCCTTTGGACTTGGCACGATTCCGATGCTCTTTTTGACGGGTGTTTTTTCAAGTGTGTTGCTTCGCGGGCTTCGCACTTACAGCAATGTAATTTCAGGCGTTGCAATGATGTTGCTTGGCGTTGGACTTGCACTGATGCCGTTTGTTCAACACGGTTATCATTGAGCAAAGGGTTTCCAAAAATTTCTTCTTATATTCGCCACAACATTTATGATGCGACAAAAAATGAACACTGTCGCCTACTACCTTTCAAACAGTATCAATTCAAAATTTTAACTGCAAGGAGTATCCAATGGCAGACACCACTACTAACGGGAATGTTAAGGCGACCAAGCCAAAAGCAGGGCTTGAAGATATTGTTGCCGCTACGTCTGAAATTTGTTTCATTGACGGCAAACAAGGGCGACTGGTCTATCGCGGTTACGACATCAACGACATTGTTGCAGGTGGCGCAACCTTTGAAGAAACGGTCTATCTTCTATGGTTTGGGAAGTTTCCGAACAAGCAAGAACTTAAGGAGTTCCGACGTGAACTGTCGCAACATCGACGGCTTCCGCGCGAAGTCGTTGCACATCTTTACAGCATTCCAACATCGGCACCACCAATGGAAGCCTTGCGGACAGCGGTTTCGGAATTAGCACTGTATCAAGAATCGGAGCAAATGTCGCGTGAAGTGCATATCAGCCAAGCGATTCACCTGCTCTCGCAAGTTGCCACGATTGTTGCGTTTGATGACCGAATCCGAAAAGAAAAAGATTTGATTCAGCCTGACCCCAGTCTTCCGTTTGCGGCAAATTTCCTTTATATGCTCACGGGCAAAGTGCCTGATGATGAAATCGTGCGTATGTTCGACATCTGCTTGATTCTTCATGCTGACCATGAACTCAATGCTTCGACCTTCACGGCGCGTGTGATTGCGGCAACGCTCTCCGATATGTATTCCGCTGTTACAGGTGCGATTGGTGCGCTCAAAGGTCCGCTTCATGGCGGGGCAAATGAGCAAGTGATGCGTATGCTCCAAGAAATCGGCGACCCCAGCCGCGTCGATGGTTACATTGAAAAAGCCTTCGCCGAAAAGAAAAAAATCATGGGATTCGGACACCGCGTCTACAAAACCGAAGACCCGCGTGCCACACACTTGCGTCAAATGTCGAAGCGAATGGGCGAACGCACAGGCATTATGAAGTGGTATGATATGTCGCGCCGAATTGAAGAAATCGTATTGCGAGAAAAGAAACTCTATCCGAATGTCGACTTCTACTCCGCTTCAACTTATCACTTGATGGGAATTTCGCTTGACCTCTTCACGCCGATTTTCGCTATCAGCAGAACGGCTGGCTGGACAGCACACATCTTGGAGCAATACGCCAATAACCGCCTCATTCGCCCAACTGCCGATTACACGGGCGCACTCGACTTGAAATATGTTCCACTTGAAGAACGCGGATAAACTCCAACAACCAAACTCACAAGCCTCGACAATTTGTCGGGGCTTTTTAATTTCTTACCGCTTGTCTTGCTGACACGATGTTTTGAAGCGCAACCGCTCCGATAATCACGCTTCCACCAATCAGTGCGTTCAGCGATGGAATTTCTCCGACAAACAGCATCACCCAAATTGGATTCAAAATCGGTTCAAGCATAGATAAGAGCGATGCTTCTAATGCAGGAATGTGTTTAATCGCATGAACGAACAGCACGTAGGGAAGTGCAATTTGAAACACGCCGAGAAAGCCTGTGAGTAGTGCGTTTTTGGGCGAGAGCGCGAAAGCCTCGAACGAAGCAAATTGAGCAAGTGAAATCGCCGCGCAAGTGATGACAATCCAAATATTGCCGAAAAGAATCGCGCTGATGGGTTCACCGCCTTTGTTCTTGCGCAGTATCGATAAACCGGAAGTTTGAGAATTGAGAAAAAAGTCAGAAAGTTGCTGTAAGTGCTTGCGAAAACAACACTTATGGACAACAACGCTCGCAAAGACGGTTTGAGAATTTTTCCGATTTTCTTCCGAATTATGCTCATAGTTTGAGAATTTTTTGTGTGATTTTGGTGAAAATTAAGGTTGCTTGATGATGAGAACCACACGACCTACGATGGAGGCTTGAACCGCTGGCGTCAGTTTAACGGATTTGAACTTATTTCAATCCCACATTGGTGCAATTAGAATTTGAAGGAAGGTGCGCCGTCGTTACAGGCGTGTTATGTGGCGACGGTGGGGTTTGCCAAAGAGCGTGGGTATGAAGGGTTGATTCAGCGTGGGGAGTTTCCGAGTTCGGATAATCAAAAAGCCAATGAACCTTGATTTCGGATTAACACATAGCGACCTTCATGCAATCAAGCAGGTGCTAGCGAAATATCCGCAAATCGAGCAAGCGATAATTTTCGGTAGTCGTGCCAAAGGCAATTACAAGCCTGGGAGCGATGTGGATATTGCTTTGAAAGGCGCGCATCTCACTTCCCAACTCATCAACAGAGTCAGTTTTGAATTGAACGAGGAAACCACCATGCCCTACCACTTTGATGTGCTGAATTTTCATGTGCTTTCCGAACCTGCACTGATTGAGCATATTGAGCGCGTTGGGAAAGTGCTATATGAAAACGCGTAAGTCGGATGGGAAAAACTGTGGCAAGAAACGAAAAAGGGGCAGTTGCCCCCTTCGCTGTTGTGGAGATGGCGGGAGTCGAACCCGCGTCCAGAACCCTGTTAAAATCAGTCCCCACGCTCATCTTCGGCTATTGAAGTTCGCTTCCGACGACGCAACCGACGGCATTTCGGAAACTATCTCAACTGGGTATTCGCAAAGTCCGTTGAGAACAAACTTCGCGAAGCCTACGTGCGAGCAGAGCTCAAGCACACTGTTATGACGCAGGTCGGGCTTTCGTGTAGGCATCGAACCACCCGACGGCGTGGTCTGACTAATTAACTTATGCTAATTAGGCAGCCATTGCGTAAGAATAATCTTCCGCATTTACTTGTTGCACAGACTTCTTTAACGAGTCCATCCGTGCGGAAACTCGGAGCGCAACTGATTCCGCCAGCGGTCCTGTCGAAACCTGTCATCCCCAACTTTTCAAAGAACTTTGGGCGACAAATATACGCAAAAACAGTTTCAGAGATGCACTTCAAAACACGGCTCTGACTTCGGCGCGTGCCGTGTGAATCGTGCGCCCAATCGGCAAGGCTCTGCCGTCGTAGCCGCCCGAAGCCGTGATGTAGTTGCTGACGCGGTAATCGGCATCAATGCGCCAAATGACCGTTGTGCCAATGGCGTTCCCGCCTGTCAGTTCAAAAACCGCGTTGAAAAAATCGGCATCACGCAAGGTTGTTTGCAAGCGTTCAAGTTGTGCGTTCAGCCGACCTTTGCCACGAAACGAATAAGTCGAGCGAAGTTGCTGAGAATTGATGTTGGCTTTCGCGCTCACGCCGCCCCGTGTTTGTGCAGGACGTTCATCAACGCGCTGTTCAAAATTGGCACGAAATCCAAATTCCAAATCTTGAAACGGACGATAAGAAATATCAGGCGAAACGCTTACGGCATTGATTTCAAATTGGCGACCGGTCTCGACAAACGCCGCACCTGAAAGCCCCGCCGCACGAGAGCGGTTGTAAGAGGAAATTAAATTGAGCTCAAATCCAAGTTCGTAGCCAATGCGCGTAACAAATCGCATACTTCGCTCCGCAAAGAGC
>Ga0308406_1001250_pt1 | contig 9884 bp, 8 predicted proteins | sample HotsprSampleMSe1_FD_203474 | JGI IMG/M metagenome (GOLD analysis project Ga0308406, IMG submission 203474) | Hot spring phototrophic mat microbial communities from Mushroom Spring, Yellowstone National Park, Wyoming, United States - 20060911_MSe1 ...
ACAATGGCCAGGAAGTTTTTTTGACTCCAGAGCTAAGCGCCCAGATCCAGTCGACAATGAGAGTGGACATTGCTATGCCGTTAGATGTTTGCTCTGATCAGCCCTTTAATTACGAGTTGTGTCACGAAGAAATGCTGCTGACGCAAAGTTGGCTTGAGCGATTCATAGAGGTAGTTAAAGTTCCGTGTTTTGGGATTATTCAAGGAGGAATTTTTGAAAGCCTGAGAGAAAAGTCTCTGAATCACATAGTGGCTCTGCCTGTGTCTGGTTTGGCTGTGGGTGGATTGGCTATCGGCGAGAGAAAAATAGATTGCTTCAGAGTTTTAAAATTTTTAGCGGATAAACTGCCTGCCAATAGACCACGGTATGTTATGGGCTTAGGCCAACCCTTTGATGTGCTTTTAGCGGTAAACCTAGGCTATGATATGTTTGACTGCGTTTTGCCGACGAGAGCCGCTAGATTTGGAAGGGCTTTTATTATGCCAGATTTGGATGAATTGCAACCGCAGGAGCTTTGGATAAATTTGAAAAATGCAAAATACAGTGCTGATTTTAGACCTATATCCAGCTATTGCAGGTGTTTAGCTTGCTCAAATTACTCAAGGGCTTACATCCATCACTTATTAAAGAGCGAAGAGATGCTTGGCGGAATACTTTTAACTATTCATAATTTGGCTTTTTACTTCGAGTTTTTTAAGACACTACGCTCATCTGTGGAAAATAAATCGTTACGATCTGTGACGCACCGTTTTTTAGAGGCTTGGCTTAGATCTGAAAATTTTAGAAACTTTCTAGGAGAGGATTTAGAGCCTCTGATAAAATTTTTCGAGTTTTAAATGCTAGAGCAACTTACTGTCTTACAAGGTCAAAATTTAATGCCTGTCTTTCATTTGATAATCATAAGTTTAGTAGTTTTCTTGATTTTCCTAGTGATTGTAATTTTACCCTCGGCTAGAGAGCAAAAACGGCGAGAGGAGAAACTCAATTCTCTTAAACAAGGTGATACAGTCATGCTGACAAGTGGAATAATAGGTACTTTTGTGAGATGGGATCAAACTATTGCTGTTGTAGAAATTTGTCCAAAGTGCCATATCAAAGTAGAAAAATCTGCTATAAGAGAGAAATTGTAGTAGAGGATTTTTTGAGATTTATGAGAACCTTTAGCTATACTTTTTTAATAATTCGATAAATGGATTTAAGGTTTAGGTTTTGGGTAATTTTCGGGGTAGTCATTTTTATTTTTTTAAGTCTTTTGCCCACTGTTTTGCCATCAGTATTTTCAGATGAAACTAGACTAGGTAAAGCTTGGATCTCTAAGTCGCTTAAATTAGGTCTTGATCTAAAAGGCGGGGCATATTTTTTATTTGAAATAGATAAGGAGAGTTTTTCTAAGGTATACATTGATAAAGAAATCAAAGCCTTGAGATCGGTTTTTAACCAAAATAACATAGCTTTTTCCTCCGTTTCTAAAGAGGACAAAGAAACAGTAAGAGTTGTATTTTTAACTTCCACTTCCTTACAAAGGGCTTTGAATTTGATCGAAGGTTTGGATAGGTGGCAGCTGCAAGCAAGAGGTGAAGATTATTTAGTTATCCGTTACAAGTTTGATCACTTTGAGAAGATAATTAAAGCGGCGGCAGATACGGCTGTTGAAGTGATAAGAACAAGAGTTGACCAGTTTGGAGTGGCTGAACCGGTTATCCAGCGGATGGGTATTGACAAAATTCTGGTTGAGGTTCCGGGAGTAGTGGATCAAACCAAGTTGAAAAGCGTTTTGGGGCGGGTTGCTCAGCTAGAGTTTAGATTCCTTGCGCGTTCTCAAGGAGTCCCCACAATAAAGCTTCCTGTCGCCAGGACGGGGGAATTTTTCGAAGTGGAAGATGAAATTGTTTTGACTGGAGATCTTATCCAAACAGCCGCCGTAGAGTTTGATCCTCAGCATGGAAGTGTGGTTTTAATCAACTTCAATCCGCAGGGTAGCAGAGAATTTGCTAAAATAACCCGAGAAAACATTGGAAAACAGCTGGCAATAATTTTAGATGGAGTAATTTACTCCTATCCTACAATACAGTCGGTTATTGCCGAGGGCTCTGCTATGATTACTGGGTTAAAAAACTGGGAAGAAGCAAAGGAGCTTGTAGTTGTTTTGAGAAGTGGAACTCTGCCCGCGCCAGTCAAAATCTTAGAAGAAAAAATTGTAGGACCAACTTTAGGAAAAATTTACGTTGAGAGGGCGGTTTACGCTCTAATTTCAAGTTTTGTTGCTGTATCTATTTTAATGATTTTCTTGTATAAGATAGGTGGTTTAGTTGCTAGCTTAAGTTTGCTGCTTAATCTTGGCATAATAGTTAGCTTGTTGAGTGTTCTGGGAGCCACTTTAACTTTCCCTGGTTTGGCTGCTCTAGCCTTAACCCTGGGCATTGCAGTTGACTCTAATATAATTATTTTTGAAAGAATTAAGGATTTTCTCAAATCGGGATTTGAAACTGATTCGGCGATTGAGCAAGGGTTTCAAAACGCGTATTCCGCGATATTTGATGCTAATATTACCAGTTTGATCACATCTTTCATTGTGTATTTTCTAAGTCATGGGCCCATAAGAGGTTTTGCCGTAGTTTTTGGAATTGGAACCATAGCGACTCTGTTTTGCGCAGTTTTTTTCAGCAAGGTGCTACTTAGTCTGTTAAGCTCACGAGGCAAGATTCAGTTATGAGCTGATTTTGTTTATGATCAATTTTTTAAAACTTTTTAAACTATTTGGAGCTATTTCATTAGGGCTTTTTATCTTTGCAAGCGTAATTTTAGTTACCAATTTTCGAGATAGATTATCATCAGAGTTTACAGGAGGAGCTTTGATAACTTTAAGGTCAGAGTTAAGCCTAAAAGATCTTCAATCCGAGATCGCTAAATGTGGCTTAGAAAATTTTCAGTTGAAAGAGGTATTGGGCGGAGAGGGATTTTTGTTGCGTTTAACTGAAAGCTTTGCTGAGAAAGCCCAAGAGTGTCTAAAAGACAAAGTATCTGTTACAGGAAGCGAGTTTGTGTCTGCCATTATATCAGAGGAGACGAGAACTAAAGGTTTGATTGGTTTATTAGTGGCTCTTGGCGCTATGTTAATCTATTTAAGTGTAAGATTTGAGAAATTTTTTGCTCTGGGAGCCTTAATCGCGTTGATACATGATGTGGTTATTACTCTGGGGTTTTATATCTTTTTGTTTGATAGGTATCTCTCTCTCCAGCTTTTAATAAGCGTTCTGACTCTAATAGGTTACTCTGTTAATGATACGATCGTAGTGTTTGATAGATTAAGAGAAGAACTAGATAAGGAGGATACGGTTAACAGTGCTTTCAATAAAGCTTTGAATCTGGTTTTGGGTAGGTGCATCAAGACAAGTTTGCTAACTTTAGCTGTCGTAGTTTTGTTGATTTTTATTGGAGGAGAGGGGATAGCCGATTTTTCGTTGTTTTTCTTAGTTGGAACAGTTGTAGGAACTTACTCTTCAATTTTTGTAGCGGCTCCTTTCGTTTATAGCCTCCTCGTGGCGAAAAAAAAGCTCAACTAAAAAGCATAAATTTAGAAAGTCTATGAAAAAAATTGCTGTTGTCGTTCCCAGATTTGGGGCATCTGTAAAAGGCGGAGCTGAGGTGGCAATATGGAAGTTAGTGCATCACTTAGCAGAGGAATTTGATTTTACAGTTTTGACTTCAACAAACTTAGATAGTTATTCCTTAGAGCCTAATTGCGGTGAAGGAGAGTATAGGATGAATAACATTACGGTTGTTAGGTTTCATTTTGAATTTAATTTAACAAAGATCGAAAAAATCTTGGGAAAGATGAGTAAAAGATACTTAGTTTTGCCTGAGGAGGAAAAATTGTTTTTCAAGAATTTTGGTTTTTCTACTGGCCTACTCAATTATCTTGAGGTTCACGCAAGGGAGTTTGATTTGATACTAGTTTCTCCGTACCTTTTTGGAAATTCTGTTTTTTGTTGCCTGAGATATCCGGAAAAAACAGTTTTTATACCTTGTTTGCACGATGAAGTGTTTGCTGAACTAGAGTTGGTCAAATTAGCGTTTGATTTGGCTAAAGGTTTTATTTTTTATTCAGAGCCTGAAAAAGAGTTAGCGCTTAGGCTTTTCAATGTAGATAATTTTAGTGTCGTTGGAATTCCTGTTGGGGATGAGTCTGAGGACCTTTCGGAAAAAAATATTAACGAAATTTACGCTCAGCCTTATGTTGTTTATTTGGGGAGGAAAGATTATGCAAAGGGTCTAGGACTTTTAATTGAACAGTATTTAGCTTTTAAGCAGCTTTTTAACTCAAATTTAGGACTAAAAGTTGCAGGTCCCAGGCTTATAGATATTCCCAAGAATTTTAAAGAGCTTAGTTTGATTGAACAGCTTGATGATGTAGATGAGCAGGAGAAAAAAAATCTGTTGAGGCAAGCAGTTGCTTTAATTCAGCCCTCTCAACTTGAGTCTTTCTCCTTAGTTTTAATGGAGAGTTGGTTAGAAAAAACCCCTGTTATAGTGAACGCATTTAGTCCTGTCACCGCGCATTTTGTAGAAAAATCTAAGGGGGGCTTCATTGTCGCTAATTTTTTGCAGTTTTGCCAGGCTTTAAACCTTCTGCTTAAGTCGAAAGAGCTGAATTTGTTGCTAGGAGAGAACGGATTTAAGTTTGTCAGAAAAAATTTTCAAGCAGATCTAATTGTCCAAAAATTCAAGCAGGCATTATTGAAATTTTTATAATGTCGTTTATCGGTCGTGGCTGTGTTGTTACAATACGGTTATGAAGCCTGTTTCAGCTGATGTTGATTTTGCAAGCCAGGAAGAAGAGATTTTAACTTATTGGAGAGAGAATCAAATTTTCAAAAAAAGTTTGGAAAAAAGAGCAAAGGGTCCGATTTTCTCTTTTTATGATGGTCCCCCTTTTGCCACTGGTACCCCTCATTACGGGCATTTACTAGCTGGAACCATTAAAGATGTTGTGCCTCGGTACTTCACGATGAAAGGTTTTTACGTTGAGCGAAGATTTGGATGGGATTGCCATGGTTTACCTATCGAGATGATGGTAGAACAAGAGTTAGGCTTGAGTGGTCCAGCTGACATTTCACGTTTTGGAGTTGCCAATTTTAACGAAGCTTGCAGATCTTCAGTTTTAAAGTACGAGAAGGAATGGCAAAAAACCACAGAAAGAATTGGTAGATGGGTTGATTTTGAGAACGACTACAAAACCATGGACCGGAGCTTTATGGAGTCAGTCTGGTGGGTGTTTAAAAGTTTATGGGACAAGGGTCTTATTTACAAAAGTAAAAGAGTTATGCCTTACAGTTGGAGGTTAGCGACTCCTCTGTCTAACTTTGAGGCAGGTTTAAATTATAAGAATACCCAAGATCCCAGTTTGTATGTTAAGTATTTGGTTCCTCAGCTTGGTTTATTTCTAGTTGTTTGGACAACAACTCCTTGGACTTTGCTGGCAAATGTTGCGATAGCAATTTCGCCAAAGCTTCGTTACGCCAAGGTGAAACTAGCGCAAGAGGAGTTAATAGTATCTGAAAGCTTTGCAAGAAAATCTGGCTTCGAGTATGAAATAGTACACTCAAGTGAGCTCGTAGGACTGGAATACCAGCCTATTTTTACGAGCTCTGCCGTAAACGATTTCGTATTTAAAATCGTAGAGGGGGATTTTATCGATGAGGGGCAGGGGACAGGGCTGGTGCATATCTCGCCTTGTTATGGTGAAGAAGATTTTGATTTGGGTGTGAAGCACAAGATGCCTGTGGTGGATGTTTTGGATGAAGCAGGTAATATTAAGGCAGAAATTTTTGTAAATGGAGAAATTTTTCATGAAGTAAGAGGATTAAACTTTAAAGAGGCGGCTAATCCTATTATTAGGAAACTTAGAGATTTGGGTCTGTTGTTTAAAAACGAGACAATCCACCACAGCTATCCGTTCTGTTATAGAAGCGAGACCCCATTAATCTACAGAGCCATAGATGCTTGGTATTTGAAAGTAGAGGACTTTAGAGAAAAGTTAATTGAGGCTGTTAAGACCACTACCTGGGTTCCAGATTACGTTAAGGACGGCAGATTTGGTAATTGGTTAGCTCAAGCTAGAGATTGGAATATTAGCAGAAATCGCTTTTGGGGGAATCCTATACCAGTTTGGGTGTGTTCCGGGTGTGGAAAAATGGATTGTATTGGAAGCGTGGCTGAACTTGAAACAAAATCAGGGTGCCAGGTTTCAGACTTACATAAGCATTTCGTTGATAAGCTTTCATGGAAGTGCTCTGAGTGTGGAGAAGAGATGCGAAGAGTGCCAGAGGTTCTAGACTGTTGGTTTGAAAGTGGAGCTATGCCTTTTGCCCAAAATCACTATCCATTCGAGAACAAAGATAAGTTTGATCAAAGCTTCCCCGCTGATTTTATAGCAGAAGGTATAGATCAGACTCGAGGTTGGTTTTACACCCTTTTGGTGCTTGGATGTCATTTAATGGGCAAAAGCCCTTACAAAAATGTAGTAGTTACGGGGATTGTCCTTGCTGAAGACGGGAAAAAAATGTCTAAGAGACTTAAAAATTATCCAGATCCCAGTGATGTCATTCAGAAATTTGGAGCTGACGCGTTACGACTTTATTTAATAAGTAGTCCAGTGGTTCGTGGTGACAATTTAAGGTTTTCAGAGGCTGGGGTCTCAGACATTGTTAGAAGAGTCCTTCTTCCCCTCTGGAATGCTTATAGTTTCTTTGTAAGTTATGCTTTGATTGACAAGTTTAAGCCAAGCTCCCATTTATGTTGGTCAAACAATGTGCTAGACCAATGGATTGTCTCCAGACTTCAGTCTCTGATTTCTGAAGTGGACTATGAAATGACGCGCTTTCGACTTTATAAGGTCGTTACCCCGATGCTCAATTTTTTAGATGATTTGTGCAATTGGTACATCAGGCGCTCGAGGAGACGCTTTTGGAGCTCTGATTCGCAAGATAAACAAGAAGCCTATCATACTTTGTACCATGTGTTATTGGATGTTTCCAAAGTTTTAGCATCATTCTGTCCTTTCATTAGCGAGCAAATTTACAGAAACTTAAGCTCTCTTGTTCCGGACGCGGAAATAAGCGTGCATCTTTGCGATTTTCCAAGCGCTAATAAAGAAATTGTTGAGAAAGAAGTTGAGGAGGTTTTCAATTTATTCAAAAGAGTAGTAGAGGCGGGAAGGGCTTTGAGAAGTCGCTTAAAGCTCAAATTAAGGCAACCTTTGAAACAGCTGACTATTGTGAGCAAAAATCCTTTAACTGAGAAAATGAGATTGCTTCTAGGGGATCACATCAAGGATGAACTTAATGTTAAAGATCTCTTGTTCTCCGAAAGTGAAGAGGATTTAGTAAGTGTAAGAGTACGACCTGTAACTCCAATTTTAGGTCCTCGGTTGGGAAATCGTCTTAAACTTCTGGCAGAGGCTTTAGCAAAATTGAGCTTGAGGGATGTAGTTGAAATTGAGTCTTCAGGTTTTTTTACTTTCCAGGATATGAAGATTCCAACAGAGCATTTATTAATAGAGAGAACTAGCTTGCGAGATGATGTAGAAACTCTTTTTGATGTCTCGGTTTTTTTTAACACTGAAATTGATAGATCTCTTTACCTTGAGATGTTGTCTAGAGAGTTTATAAATAGAGTGCAAAAACTACGAAAAGATATGAAATTTGAGCTAACTGACCGTATCAACATTCTTTTTCGAAGTGATGACGCTGAGTTAAATGATGCGGTTAAAAGTCATGTTTCTGACATAAAGGCCGAGTGTTTAGCCTTAGACGTGGTTTCAAGCGATTTGGCGGACGTTCAGGTTGAAAACATTGAAAGCTGTAATCTCTTTCTCAAGCTCGAGCGTATGGATGGTTTTTCGTAATACAGAAAACTCGAAAAATCTGTTCTACTAGAATTGTCGCTGCTAGCCACGATGGAAAAGTCATCTTAGACAAGGATAAAATCTTTTCAGACTGATTTAGGATTACAGGTGGAATTCCCGATTTTTGACCTATCAGGAAAGTTTTGGTTCGGCTTTGATCTAATAGCAGAGAGGCGAACTCTTCTGTAGAAATTAAAACTCCTTTGGACTCTAAAGACAGGAGAGGAGCGGGTAAAGGCCGTAGATCTCTGTAGTCTTCGTACGGGATTAGTTGCAAATCTAGTTGTTTAGTGAAAATTTTCAAATTAGTAAGAAGACTCTTTGGTATTAAAGAACAAGATTTTTTAGGAATCAGAATTTTAACAATCATTCGAAACTTTTGAAGTGAACACTTTTTCCACTACCTGTTATAATATTAGTAAAAACTATGAATGCCAAAAAGTTGATTAGAAAGCTGTTGGTCATCGGGCCGCTTGTTCTTTTCAGTCAGAATTTACGAGATTGTTTTGTCTCAGGAAATGCTACGTTCGACGCAATGGTAGTTTTTATATTTCAGATGTTAACAGGCGGATTTGGCTCTTTGATTATGATTGTTTCCGGTATAGGTGCAATTTTAGCGGCAGCTTTCGGACAGTACAGGGCTGCATTGAGTGCCTTAGTGGTTGCATTAGGAGTTTATGTTCTGCAGATTTTCATCACAGCATTCTTTGGAACTGATTTTAGCTCCGCTGAGTGCTTCTTTGAATTAAATAGATAAGCTACATTTAATTGTTAGTCTAAATTATTGAGAGAAGCATTAATATCAATCTTTTAAATTGATTTAGCAAAAAAGTACAATTTAAAGTAACTTGTGTTTGGTGTTTAGGTAGTAATATTTGTTGATCAAGCCGAAAGTAGGCTGTATTTGATGGGATTTCTTCAGACAATCGCTTAGATTTTTTTCGTGCTTTTTAAGCCGTATTTAGAAGGTTCTTATCAGTTTATCGGCAAACTTGTGCACTCCATTTTTGAAATAATGAGCGGAACCAGCGTTTTATTATTAACTTTTTTAAGATTAAAAAAATGAATCAGAAGTAGATTTTTTAGGATATTTAGATTGTATACACTGGGTAGGGATGACCCTACGAGTGGCTTTACTTATAAAGGGAGAGTAAGAGTATGAAAAACTTGGTTCTTAAGACTTTTAATTTTTTAATTTTGCAGAGCTTAAATCCTAAAGCTGCTAAAACGCTTGGGGTAGCGTTAGTTTTTATGCTAGCAACCATCCAAGCGGCAGACCCACTAGGGCTTGAAAACTGCGTCCAGGCCAAAGGATTTGAAGGGCTTGTTGTATTTCTATACAATGCCCTGACAGGAGGCTTCGGAGCTTTGATCATGATTGTTGCTGGTTTGGGTGCTATCTTAGCTGCCGCTTTTGGGCAGTTTAAGGCTGCTTTAAGCGCTTTAGTTGTTGCTTTAGGAGTTTTCGTTCTGCAAATCTTCATCAGAGCGTTCTTTGACGTCGATTTTACTGACAGGAGTGATTGCGAGTTCACTGATGCAAGTCAATAGAATTAATCGAAAGTAAGCCGAAGTAGCTTAATTTTCAAGGGGGGCTCAGAGCAAGCCCCCCTTTTAATCATTTGAGAAAGTTTTCTAGCTCGTGGTATTCTAAAAAAAAAGCAGATGTCGGACAGTTTCGATTTAGGAAATGCAATAAATACGTTAGCTAAGGAAAAAGGTATTCCAAGATCTCAAATTATTTCGGCCTTAGAAAGTGCTCTTTTATCCGCGGCAAAGAAGCATTTTGGGCAGCACTTGAACCTCGAGGTTCACTTTAATCCTGAAATTGGTGATTTCGAGATTATTAGATTTAGAACCGTAGTCGAAACGGTTTACGACAATAGTATACAAATTAGCCTGCAAGAAGCTAGAGAGAAATACGATCCAACTGCTGAAATCGGAGATGAAATAGGAGAGAAATTAGATAAGAAAGCTT
>Ga0308406_1001253_pt1 | contig 9872 bp, 8 predicted proteins | sample HotsprSampleMSe1_FD_203474 | JGI IMG/M metagenome (GOLD analysis project Ga0308406, IMG submission 203474) | Hot spring phototrophic mat microbial communities from Mushroom Spring, Yellowstone National Park, Wyoming, United States - 20060911_MSe1 ...
ATTAGAAGCGGTAAGAGATTTAAAGTTTGGTGTTGATGTGAGTTTTGAGAATGATTTTTCAGCCAAAAAAATGTATGAGATAATTAAAGCAGTCTAAAATGTTATCCATAATAAAGGAAAAAGCTTTAAAAAATGAGTTTAATAGAAATGTTTTAATATTATCTGGTGGAACGGTAGTAGCTCAAATTCTACCAATTGTTATTTCACCTATTTTAACAAGGTTATACTCTCCAGAAGATTTCGGCACTTATGCTATATTTTTATCAATTGTTAGTATTGTATCCGTTATTTCTTGTGGTAGGTATGAGCTAGCAATTATGCTTCCTGAAAAAGATGAAGATGCCATAAACATTGCAGCTTTAGCATTTATTATTAATACGACTGTTAGTTTACTTTTTTTCTTTTTGATTTTAATATTTAAAGACCCTATTCTAAATCTTTTAAAAGCAAATTCTTTATCTTTTTGGATATATCTTGCACCATTAACTATATTTTTTATGGGCTTATTTAATATTTTGAATTATACGAATAATAGATTTAAATTGTATAGAGACATTTCAAAAGCAACAATAATGAAAAGTATTGCAAGTTCTTCTATGCAACTATTAATGGGATTTTTAAAAACAGGGTTTAGCGGATTAATATCGGGACAGATAATTTCTCAGATAGTTGCTAATACAAAATTATTTTATAATATTCAAAATAAAGGGCTTTTAAAAGATATAAAGAAAGATATAATAAAAGTATTGGCAAAAAAATATTCTGATTTTCCAAAATATTCTGTAATTAGTGCATTATTAGACACAGCATCACTACAAGCTCCCCTGCTTATGATATCAATGCTATTTGCTTCTTCTACTCTGGTAGGTTATTACTCTCTTGCAAATCGAATGTTGCAATTACCTTTGGTATTTATTGGATCTTCAGTAGCACAAGTTTTTTACCAGAATTTTTCACAATTTCAGAAAGATCCTTATAAACAAAAAGAATTGCTATATAGTACATGGAAAAAGTTATTTCTAATTGGTGTTATTCCTTTCTCTATAGTGTTCTTTTTTGGAAAAGAAATTTTTTCTTTTATTTTTGGGAACAATTGGAGTGGAGCAGGGGAAATTGCGTCTATACTTTCTCCTTTTACACTTGTAATGTTTATTAGCTCACCTACAAGTACTGCGTATATTGTATTTAATATGCAAAAAAAAGTTTTAAATTTAAATATTTTCTTATTGGTTTTTATATTACTCTCTATGTATATAGGTTATATTGTTGGATCTATTTATGTAGGAATTTGGTTTATGGTTATAACACAAATAGTTTGGATTGTATCTTATAACACATTAATACTCTACAAACTAAAGGAGAAACTACAATGAATATATTAATTTAATAATTCCTTCAAGGTATCCTACAGATAAGAATCCTATTAATGGTATTTTCACTAAGGAGTAAGCTATGGCTATAGCAGAAGAAAATGAAAGTTTTACAAATGTCATTGTTGCTAAATGGGATAATGGTTATTCAGAAATATCATTACGAAAACCTTATAAAATTCCTAAGACGGTTTTTAAGTTCTTAACATCAAAAACAGAAGATAAACAAATAAACGATAACTTTTATGAATTTTTTACACCAACTCTTACATGGAGTAAAAGGTTACCATTTGGCGGTGTAAACAGAATTTATGTTTCTATTAGGAAAACTGTAGAAAGGGTTTTAGATAAATTCGGAAAGATTGATATTATTCATGCACATGTAAGTTATCCTGCGGGATTTGTTGCTTATAAAATTTCAAAAGAATTCAACATTCCCTATGTATTAACAGAGCATATGGGTCCTTTTCCATTCAAATCTCTGTTAAAAGCTAATAAACCTATTGATGAAATAATTACGGCATTTCAAAATGCTAGTAGAACCATTGCAGTTAGTAGAGCTTTGTGTAATCATATCAAATCTTTTGGACTTACTTGTACTGATGTCGTTCCCAATTTAGTGGATGAATCAAAATTTTATTTATCTTACAAAAAAAATTATTTATTTACTTTCTTAACTGTTTGTTCGATTACAGAAGGAAAAGGTATAGATATTCTTTTATATGCAATAAGTAAACTTGACAAAAGTTTTATATCAAAGACTCAATTTATAATTGGAGGTGATGGTCCAAAATTAGATGAATACAAAAATTTAGCGAAAAAATTAGGATTAAGTAATGTGTATTTTATAGGAAGAGTAAATAGGAATGAAGCACCAAGGATATTCTCCTCAAGCCATGTATATGTAATGCCTTCGCGCCATGAAACATTTGGAGTTGTATATGCCGAAGCTATTGCAAGTGGATTACCGGTCATAGCTACACGTTGTGGTGGTCCAGAAGACATTGTAAATGAATCTAATGGAATCTTAATTGATGTTGACGATATAGATGGTCTAGGTAATGCTATAAGTTATATGTTTGAAAATTATTATAAATATGATCCCAATAAAATAAGAGAAGATTTTGAAAAAAGATTTTCAAAAAAGGCTGTAGTTTCTCAATTAATGAAAATATATAATGAGGTTTTACAAAATGTGCGGAATAGTAGGGATTATTAGTAAAACCAGAATAGAAAAAGAATCAATGAAAGATATAATTGAGAAGATGAACAATACTCTTATACATCGTGGTCCAGATGGAGAAGGGTATTATAATGAAGATAATTTTGTATTTGCACATAGAAGACTGGCAATCGTAGATTTAAGCGATGCTGGTAAGCAACCTATGGAATATATAAATAGATATATAATAACTTATAATGGAGAGATATACAACTACATTGAGCTAAAAAAAGAGCTTGAAACTCATGGTTATAAATTTAAGAGTCATACAGATACAGAAGTAATAATGGCAAGTTATGATTTTTGGAGTGTGGATTGTCTTAATAAATTTAATGGTATGTGGGCATTTGTTATATATGATAAACAAAAAGAAAAGTTTTTTATTTCAAGAGATAGGTTTGGGAAAAAGCCCTTATATTATTATAAAGATGATGAAATTTTTATATTTTCATCTGAAATTAAAGCAATACTTGCACATCCAAAAGTCGAAACAAAGCCAAATTTTGCTTTTTTAAAAAGTTATTTAAAACTTGGATGTAGAGAATTCTTAAAAGAAACAGCTTTCGAAAACATTTATAGATTTGATTTTGCACACTATTTTGAGGGTGGCTATGAGGAAATTTTTCGTGATTTTAAATTAAATAGATATTGGGATATAAAACCAAATTTAAGCAAAGAAAAGTTTGACCCAAGAAAAGCTAAAGAGTATGCAGAAAGATATTATAATCTCTTAGAAGATGCGGTAAGAATAAGGTTAAGAGCAGATGTAAAAATAGGATCTGCACTTTCTGGTGGGTTAGATAGTAGTTCTGTTGTGTATATCATAAACAAATTATTAAAAGAACAAAAAAAGGAAGAATTACAGGAAACTTTTTCAAGTGTGTACAAAAGCGAAGGAACTAAATATTGTGATGAAAGTCAATTTATTAATACATTAGCACAAAAGTTGAATGTGAAATCTAATCAAATAGAACCTAAGGAAGAAGAAATCCCAAATGAGATAGAAAAAATGATATGGCATCTTGAAAATCCACCAGAAAATTCATTGATGTCAAGTTGGCATACATATAAACTTATATCATCTACAGATGTAAAGGTTGTTTTAAACGGACAAGGTGCTGATGAACAACTAGCAGGATATTTAGGTTATATCCAATATTATTTACCTTCTTTGAGTTTAGTAGATTTAATAAAGGAATCTTTAGCTTTATTGAAAATAAAGGATAGTTGGAGATATGTTTTAAAAGGATTTTTAATTGGACTTTACAGAATAATATTTGGTGATAAGATTTTAAATTTTACAATAAAGAAAGTTTTAAAGAAAAATTTCGAACCCGACTTAAATAAAAAATTAGCAGAAGATATAGAAACTGGTTTAGTTACTCTTTTACACTACGACGACCATACGTCTATGGCATATAGTATAGAATCAAGATTACCGTTTATGGATTATAGAATAGTAGAATTTTTGGCATCAGTGCCAGCATGTTATAAAATCCATAATGGTTGGACAAAATATTTAGCACGTCTTGCATTTGATGGTAAATTGCCAGATGACATAGTTTGGAGAAGAGACAAAATGGGCTGGCCTATACCAGAAAAAACATGGTTTGAAGGAAAGTTGGAAAAGTGGTTTTATGATAAAATAAATTCATGCAAAATTTGTAAAATGTTAAGAGTATCTGAGATTCCAAAAAGATTTAATGAAAAGGTTAGAATGCTGATTCTATCAGTTTGGGAAGATGTTTTTAATAGGAGCAAAAATGGATAAAAAGTATAAAATTTTAATCATTACACATTATTTTCCTCCTATTAATTCTATAGCATCTCACCGTTCTTATAGTTGGGCGAAATATTGGTCAAGGATGGGGCATAACATAACAGTTCTAACAACCAAAAAAGAGCCTAAAAGTAATGATTTAAATTTAGACTGCAGTTTTTTTAAAGTTATAGAGGCAGAGAATGTAATTTGGGGTAAATTAAAAGAAAAATTAAAAGGTCTTAAAGATAAAGAAGGTGAAAATATAAAAGAAAACTATAAAAATAATGAAAATATTAAATACAAAGTTAAAAAATTTTTTATCTATATAATAAAACTTCTTCATAAAAGAGGTTTATTTAACACTATAAGAATGCCGGATCAGAATGATCTAATTATAAACAAATCTACATCCTACATTATTAATGACAAATATGACATAGTGGTTTCGACAGCAGGGCCATATAATGTTCATATAATTGCATATAAATACAAGAAAAAATATCCAGATACATTTTGGGTAGCTGACTATAGGGATTTATGGACCCAAAATCATATTTTCAAAGGACTATTTCCTTTTACAATTATAGAAGAGTGCTTAGAGAATATAGTAAATCATAAAGCAGATTTAATAACAACAGTAAGCAAACCTTTAGCAGACAAGATAAAAAATAAATATAAAATAGATAATGTAGAAGTTATAGAAAACGGGTTTGATCCAGATGATTTTAAAAATCTACCGCCAGAGCCTTATTGGAAAGATGATAAAGTAAGACTGGTATATACTGGTACTTTCTATGCAGGTAAGCAAGATCCGTCGCCACTTTTTGAAGCAATAAATCAAATTAATAACTCAATATATAAAGATCTCTTAAATAAATTAGAGGTTATATTTGTAGGTGGTGCTAAAGGTGATTTTGATTTTTTAGTTAAAAAATACAATGTTTCAAATTGGGTTAAACATGAAGGATTTAAACCAAGAGAAGATTCTCTAAGAATGCAAAGAGATGCCCACGCATTAATATTTTTAGAGTTTGAATCAAAGAATGTAGATGGTATTTTAACTGGTAAATTGTTTGAGTATCTTTATTCAGGCACTAAAATTTTAGGTATAGGCGTAACAGATAATAGTGCACCCGGAAAAATAATAAAAGAAAGTGGCTGTGGTATTAACTTTGGAAAAGATGTTGAAAAGATTAAAAATTATTTAATAGAACTTCTTAAAACTGGGAAAAAAGATACTGTAAATACTAACAATGAGATATTAGAAAAGTTTTCAAGGAAAAATCTTGCAGAAAAATTAATGGACATTATTGAAAAGTATATGTTAAATATATGTTAAAAAAGTAAATTAGATTATGACAAAGTGTGTATCATTATGACATATCCAAAAGTTTATATAATACTTTTAAACTACAATGGCTGGATTGATACTATAGAGTGCTTGGAGAGTGTTTTAAGAAATGATTATCCTAACTATCAAGTTATTGTAGTAGATAATAATTCATCAAATAATTCTATGGAGTATTTAAAAGCTTGGGTTGAAGGAAAGCTTGATGTTTGGGTTAATCCCAATAATCCTTTAAGAAATTTGTCTTTTCCTCCCGTTCCAAAACCAATACCTAATATTTACTACACCAGGGAAGAAGCAGAAAAAGGTGGAAATTTAAATTTAGAAAAAAAACTTGAGGGTAAAGTTCCAGATGGAGTAACTACAAAATACCCGATAGTTTTTATTCAAAGCGGTGATAATTTGGGATTTGCGGGTGGTAACAATGTAGGAATTAGATATACCTTGGCAAAAGGTGATTTTGATGGTGTTATTCTTTTAAATAATGATACAGTGATAAAGAGGGATGCTATTTCAATTTTAGTTAATGCAAGGATGAAATTGGGAGAGCAGGCAATATATGGAGGAGGAATCTATTATTATTCTGCTCCTGAAAAAATATGGTATGATGGAGGAAAATTTAAATTGTATTTAAACAAGAAAAGATATCTAACAAAAACTCAATTTGGAGGTATAACATATGGAATCAAAAGAAGTAAATGAGTCGCAAAGTTTTTTTGTATCAATTATTATTATATCATACAATAGAATAGACTCCATTGTAAGAGCAGTAGACTCAATTTCAAAATATTATAAAAATTATCGGTTTATAGTTATTGATAATAGCGAAAATACCCAATTTTTTGAAAACTTAAAGATAAAATTAAGTAAATTTGACGCAGTAAATCTCCTAAAAAACTCGCAGAACTTCGGTTTCGCAAAAGCGGTCAATCAAGGAATAGAAATAGTAATGAAAGATGGAAATTGTAGATATATTCTTTTATTAAACGATGATGCATATGTTGATAAAGATAGCATACCAATGCTTATAGATGCTCTTGAAAGAGATGAAAGGGCTTTGTTAGCAGGACCTACTATTTATTATGAAAAACGTCCAAATACTGTATGGTCGGCTGGTGGATATTTTAATAAATTTTTAGGCAAGATCAAGATCCCATTAAAGAATAAAACTATAGCTATTGAAGAGCTAGATAAAATCCCTATCCAAGAGGTTGATTTTTTGACTGGATGCGTTCTTTTAATTAAAAGAGAAGCTATTGAGAAGGTTGGTAAGTTTGACGAAGCTTTTTTCTTTTACTCAGAGGACCTTGATTATTGCTTTAGAGTAAAAAAGGCTCAGTATAAGTGTTTATGGGTTCCTTCAGCCATTGCTTGGCACGATATCGATTTAAACATAAGATTCAATACCCCTTTTGTTATGTATAATTTAGCTAAATCGGGCATCATTTTCAGATTAAAACATTTTAAAGGTTTTGAAAGAATAAAAAATATATCAGTATTTATACTTATTCATACTTTCCACAAGTTTATTGCTATTTTTTTTAGCAAAAAAGACCTTTTTTTTAGCAAGGAAAAAATACATCTAATTACTTCATGGTTTAGAGGATTAAATGATGGGTTTAATGGTAAATAAATCTGCCTTACTATTTATATTATTTATTAAATCCGTTAAAGAAATAAAGAAATTTTTATCTTTTTGTAGTGGGGTTTTCTTTTTATACTTTTATCCAATATATGGAGATTTTAAGCCTTTCGATATTTTTATGATTCTATTATTTCTTTTAAATATACCATACTTGTTAAAAATGAGAGTTTTTAGGTTTGATATATTATTCTTTTTGTTTATCTATTTCGCATTGTTTTCTCTGCTTTTTTCCGAGGAAATAACATTTATGAATTCCTTATTACAAACACTTCGTTATTTGTTTTATTTTATAGTGGCCAGATTAATATCAAATAAATACAAACAAACAGAAATGTTTATTAAAGGATTATCAGTCAGTTTTTTATTAACATTTATATATAATATTTTTGATCTTATTTATTACTATTTTTATGGTTCTTGTCAATCACTTTCCCAACAATTAATTCCTACGAATCCAGAAAAAATATTGGTTCATAAATTACCAATTGAATTTTTAGGCTGTTTATATTATAGGGTTCACGGATTTAGCTGGGATCCTGGGGGTCTATATCCTTTAATGATTGTTTTAGCACTTTTTCTGGAAAGATTAAAAGGTAAATCCAAATATCTACATATATCGGGTATTTTTAGTTTTATCGCGTTTTCGAGAACAGCAATTTTAGGATATGTTATTGCTTTGTTATACAAAGCAAATAAATTCATTACATATATTGTACTTTTTATTCTTTTTTTAATCATGGTTTTAATATACACAACTGGTTATATCAACAATTTAGCTGAGGGTACTGCCAGACATTTATCATATCCAATTTTAGCATTTATTCATGTATTTTCAAACCCAATTAGATATATTTCAGGAACTGGTTTAAGGGGATCTCTTTCTGCTTTACTTCACGAGTCTGGACTTCCACCATATATTAGTGGTTTTTTTATTGAAATTGGTAGAATTGCCGTTGTGGAATCAATTTGGATAAATATTTTGTTAGGCTCAGGTCTAATTGGATTTTTGATGTTTTTTCTATGGATAAGAATTGGTTTAAAAAATAATTTAATATTTATAACATTATTTATAGTAGGGCAATTTTATACATTCGATAGCTCGCAGTTTTGCTTTCTTATACCTTTTACAATGAATATCTTAAGGAAAATGGATGATTTAAAGCAATATAGAGTAATAAAAAAATGAATAAAATTCTTTTTCTCTCCTCCCGCCTTCCTTACCCGCCAATCGGTGGTGATCGTTTAAAAAATTATTGGCTTTTGATAATTCTCTCTAAACACTTTAAAGTTCATCTTGTTTCTATAACAGATCAAGAGCCTGCAAAAGAATTTTATGACTGGGCAAATGATTTAGGCTTAAGCTATAAAATTTTTCAGAAAAATAAAAAACAATTTTATCTTAATACTCTGAAGGGATTAATCACTAACGGGCTTCCTTTGCAGGTTAATTATTATTATTTTAAAGACATGCAAGGATATATTGACAGTATTTATGAAAATTATGATTTGATTTTTCCTACTTTAATTAGAACTGCGAAATATGTATTAGACAAACAAAAACCAAAGATATTAGAAATGACCGATTCAATTGGTTTAAATTACTTAAGATCAGCAAATCAAACGTCTTCGTTAAAATGGAAAATTATATACTCAATTGAAAGCAAAAGACTACTTCAATTTGAAAAACATTGTATAGAGCAGTTTGACAAAACTTTATTTGTAAACAAAGAAGAAAGAGATTATTTTAATTTAACACATAAAACTGAATGGTTACCTAATGGTGTAAATGAAAATTTATTAACTTACGAGAAAATAGATATAAAATATAAAAACCATATCGCATTTTTTGGTAAAATGGATTATCAGCCAAATATTGATGCTGTATTGTGGTTTGTTAAAAATGTTTTGCCTTACTTTAACAAAACTTTAAAATTTATAGTAGTTGGTGCATACCCTGCAAAAGTAATTCAAGACTTATCTAAAAATTTTCAAAATGTTAAAGTTACAGGTTTTATAGAGGACCCTTATTTAATTTTAAAATCTGCTTTATGTGTAGTTGCTCCAATGCAAACTGGCGCTGGCATCCAAAACAAAATACTTGAATGTATGGCGTTAGGAACCATTAATATAGTATCATCCTTAGCAGCAAAACCAATTGGAGCTGAACATAATAAACATTTTTTAGTATGTGATGATCCAAAAGAAATAGCTAATTATATAAATAAAATTTATAAAAATCCAAAAAATTTTGAATACTTAAAAATAGGAGCAAGAGAGTTTATAAAAAATAATTTTACATGGGGTATTTACGAAAAAAAACTACTTAATGTGATTGATAATGTATTGAATAAAAATAATAGGTTTTAAAATACTGATAGGCTCTTGTGCACATCTTAAGACTTGGTCTTGCTGGCGGTGGAACTGATGTTAGCCCGTATTCAGACTTATACGGTGGAGCTGTTTTAAATGCTACTATCTCTATGTATGCTTATGCTACAATAGAGCCAAGAAATGATGGAAAAATT
>Ga0308406_1001270_pt1 | contig 9758 bp, 9 predicted proteins | sample HotsprSampleMSe1_FD_203474 | JGI IMG/M metagenome (GOLD analysis project Ga0308406, IMG submission 203474) | Hot spring phototrophic mat microbial communities from Mushroom Spring, Yellowstone National Park, Wyoming, United States - 20060911_MSe1 ...
TAACTCTATCACATCGGTATATTTAATGTTTCAATCCACGCGCCCGCGTGGGGCGCGACCATACACGCCTCAATATGAGGCAAAACTTTTTGTTGGTTTCAATCCACGCGCCCGCGTGGGGCGCGACGCTCGTCAATCAGACAAGCGTCGCGAGTATCGTAAGTTTCAATCCACGCGCCCGCGTGGGGCGCGACGTGAGTGTGGTGACGTCTACGAGCATTGCAAACAGGTTTCAATCCACGCGCCCGCGTGGGGCGCGACGTCGATGGAATACCAGTCAAAGAGGTGAGGCATTGGGTTTCAATCCACGCGCCCGCGTGGGGCGCGACGCTCTCAAAGAGGAATTCAAGAAGCGTCGTGGCGAGTTTCAATCCACGCGCCCGCGTGGGGCGCGACCGCATCAACTTTTCAAATCCCGTCGGCACATTAAGCAGTTTCAATCCACGCGCCCGCGTGGGGCGCGACAAGGCACACAAGGCAGCAACAACGAAAGAGGAGGTTTCAATCCACGCGCCCGCGTGGGGCGCGACCCGCAGTGTCTGCGGCAATCGGTGAGTCGCAATTCGTTTCAATCCACGCGCCCGCGTGGGGCGCGACGCTAACAGCGACGAATTTGACGTCAGTCCATATCAGTTTCAATCCACGCGCCCGCGTGGGGCGCGACAACCATCAGCAATTGACGCGTTCGCTGTGCGCACAGTTTCAATCCACGCGCCCGCGTGGGGCGCGACACGTTACGCAGTGAGTACTCATCAGCGCCAGCAAGTTTCAATCCACGCGCCCGCGTGGGGCGCGACGTTATTCCAAGAGTACCACCACCATCGACCAACCCGTTTCAATCCACGCGCCCGCGTGGGGCGCGACGAAGTGCTCTCGAAATAGCGATACAGCTTGAATTGTTTCAATCCACGCGCCCGCGTGGGGCGCGACAGTCGTTACCGCACTGCAAGGCGACAAGCAAGAGGTTTCAATCCACGCGCCCGCGTGGGGCGCGACCTGCTGCTGCTGCTGCTGATGTATTGCTGCATCGGCGTTTCAATCCACGCGCCCGCGTGGGGCGCGACGCGTTTTCAGTAAGTGCGATGCTTGCAGCATTCTTGTTTCAATCCACGCGCCCGCGTGGGGCGCGACTCGTCACGATGAGCGGTGGGCTCGTCAAGCCGGAGTTTCAATCCACGCGCCCGCGTGGGGCGCGACCAGCGGCACGCGTCATCGGCGTCGAAGCGCCGTTGTTTCAATCCACGCGCCCGCGTGGGGCGCGACGGTGTAGATGAGGAGTGGTAAGATAAAGGTTCCCGTTTCAATCCACGCGCCCGCGTGGGGCGCGACACGCGTTCGCTGTGCGCACAAAATCGTTGTCCACGTTTCAATCCACGCGCCCGCGTGGGGCGCGACACGTGCGCGGGTTGGTTCGACAACGTGACCATCACGTTTCAATCCACGCGCCCGCGTGGGGCGCGACCAATCGCCCACCGCTCAACACGTACACGTTGCGCGTTTCAATCCACGCGCCCGCGTGGGGCGCGACGCAATTCGTAAGCGTATGCATTAGCGCATGTGTCGTTTCAATCCACGCGCCCGCGTGGGGCGCGACCACCTTCCGCTGTCTTCTCTACCAGTTGCTTGTTGTTTCAATCCACGCGCCCGCGTGGGGCGCGACCTTGGATTGCGGGAGCGACTGGAGCAGAGATTGGCACGTTTCAATCCACGCGCCCGCGTGGGGCGCGACGTGCTGCAAGTGTCAACGTTGCCATCAGCGTGCTACGCGTTTCAATCCACGCGCCCGCGTGGGGCGCGACATGACACGAAGAGAATTCGTTGCAGGCGCGCTTGCGTTTCAATCCACGCGCCCGCGTGGGGCGCGACACTTGACCAACTCAACATCTCCGCTGATGATGTCGAGTTTCAATCCACGCGCCCGCGTGGGGCGCGACTGAGCGGATCAAGCGGGAAGGGTGGCGTAAAGCGTTTCAATCCACGCGCCCGCGTGGGGCGCGACAGTCCACCTGTGTCTTGATCTGCGCGTCGCAAGTGTTTCAATCCACGCGCCCGCGTGGGGCGCGACTCCTTGATGAGGTCAACTTCGAGCTTTGCATTGAGTTTCAATCCACGCGCCCGCGTGGGGCGCGACTGCAAGACGCTAATTATATGCATCATCTTGGTCAGTTTCAATCCACGCGCCCGCGTGGGGCGCGACTGGCGAAAATGTTGACGTTCTCAATGAAGCCAGCGTTTCAATCCACGCGCCCGCGTGGGGCGCGACTGGGCGGGCACATCATTTCCTCTTAACGTACCGACGTTTCAATCCACGCGCCCGCGTGGGGCGCGACTATTCACGCCTCGACGCACGTGTTATCACCGTTGCGTTTCAATCCACGCGCCCGCGTGGGGCGCGACACTTTCGAAGCTCGGTCCCGATCTTGCAAAGAGCGTTTCAATCCACGCGCCCGCGTGGGGCGCGACAGCAATCTATTGCGACAGCGCCATCAACATCGGTGTTTCAATCCACGCGCCCGCGTGGGGCGCGACCTTATCGTCTCTGTGATATCATCGCTTGCTCAAGGTTTCAATCCACGCGCCCGCGTGGGGCGCGACTTGCGACAATTGACACGTTGGCAGAATTGAGGGCGTTTCAATCCACGCGCCCGCGTGGGGCGCGACTTGGGGTCGCTGGCGTCGTAATCAGTTGGCACGTGTTTCAATCCACGCGCCCGCGTGGGGCGCGACGTCCCATACCTCAAGAGATAACTTGTATGTCGGTGCGTTTCAATCCACGCGCCCGCGTGGGGCGCGACTAATAGTCGTGCAACACCAGTAGTTGGTAACGTGTTTCAATCCACGCGCGCGTGGGGCGCGACCGTGACATTGTCGGTTGGTGATCGTGTGCTGGTCGTTTCAATCCACGCGCCCGCGTGGGGCGCGACACCGTTGCTCAAGCACTTTCAACAACGCATCGCAGTTTCAATCCACGCGCCCGCGTGGGGCGCGACAGTCGCGACCGAAGACTTCATTCCAGTTTTGCTGGTTTCAATCCACGCGCCCGCGTGGGGCGCGACGTAAGCACCCGCGCGTGAGAGGTTTATCAACCGAGCGTTTCAATCCACGCGCCCGCGTGGGGCGCGACGAGTGAATTGTTTTTCGACTATCTGGCACTGGTTGTTTCAATCCACGCGCCCGCGTGGGGCGCGACGGCTCCACGAGGGCGGAAACGGCTCATCGACTCCGTTTCAATCCACGCGCCCGCGTGGGGCGCGACGCGAAGATTCTGTCTTGATTTCCGATTGTTGAAATGGTTTCAATCCACGCGCCCGCGTGGGGCGCGACTCACTACGTGCAAGTCAAGTTGTCGGACAGCCCACTTGTTTCAATCCACGCGCCCGCGTGGGGCGCGACACGCCACGCATTACAAGAGCTGCTCCCTGCTTTGGTTTCAATCCACGCGCCCGCGTGGGGCGCGACACTAATCGGTGGGCAGGACGACACGGCGAAGAAGTTTCAATCCACGCGCCCGCGTGGGGCGCGACTGGCATTGTTTCGCCAGATACACAGACGCAATTAGTTTCAATCCACGCGCCCGCGTGGGGCGCGACGTTTTTCGAGTTCATCCATAAGAGCATTGCGCACGCGTTTCAATCCACGCGCCCGCGTGGGGCGCGACCAATCACGAGGAACGCCTCGAAACGTACATCATGCGAGTTTCAATCCACGCGCCCGCGTGGGGCGCGACCTGCAAGTGTCAACGTTGCCATCAGCGTGCTCCGCAGTTTCAATCCACGCGCCCGCGTGGGGCGCGACCACATGACTCTAAATTACGAACAGATAAAAATTTACTGCACAATTCGCGCTAATCCATCACTGACATACCGATGCACTGCGCTCAGCCACTGATATGGCCTGCCTAAGTCCAAATAATAACCAGCATTACGCCGTTTCGCTAACCCACCGTGATTTTTACAACCACTCCGGTTAGCGCTTCACTCCAATTCGAAATAGCATGCGGCATCACTTCTCTGTCGCTTTTTTTAGAATATCAACGGATCGTCAAGACTCTGGATCACCGCAGAGCCATGATGCTCAACGCGGTGTTGCCAGTTGTTTCCTAAAAAGTAAAACCGCAGACTATCCTCTTTCGGATTGTACGTTTCCAAGAGTATCTTGCGCAATACTAGCCAGTCTCTTTCCGAAATGTTGCACTCAAAAACCGACTTCTGCACCCGTAAGCCGTAATTGAGGCAATGCTGCGCGATCTGCCGTAGTCTTCGCGCACCGTCGGTCGTGACCGTCGAAACATCGTAACTGACAAGAACCATCATCGCTATTTGACCACAAATGGTGGATACTCTTCGAAGTCACCTCGGATGTATCGTGCTAATAGCTGCGCTTGAACAAATGGCACCAATCCAATGGTCATCTTCTCTTGGAGGAATGGATGCGTTATCTCCTCTTGCTTCCGCTGCTGATAAGCAGCGATCACACGCTTTCGAGCAGCATCGCATATCCGAACTTCTCCTGATGGCCGCAACTCGAAATCCTCAGCGGTGATCTGCCGAAGGTTGACAAGCGAGTAGAGCATCCGATCTCCCAGGTATGCACGGAATTCCTCCAACAAATCGAGCGCCAGGCTTGGTCTGCCTGGTCGCACGCGATGAAAGAACCCTACGTAGGGATCGAGACCGACAGACTCGAGGGCCGAACAAATGTCGTTAGTGATGAGGGCATAGAGAAACGAAAGGAGCGCATTAGACCGATCACGCGGAGGACGTCGTGTTCGTTGCACAAATGCGAAGTCCTGCTCTTGCGCCGTAAATAGATGCGCTGCCACACTGAAGTAAAGCTGGGCACATTCTCCTTCGTAGCCACGCAACTGGTCGAGCGTGCAGGCGCGCTGGAGCGCACGAATCCGATGGGCAAAGGTGTCCGTAACCGGACGCAGCACGCGCTCTGTCGCTGCATCGGGGTGGTTTCGCATATGGCGGAGAAGCATCGAGCGGTAGTTGGCAAGTTTCGCTGCCACAATTGGACGTGCAAGCTCAAGACTCCGCTGTTCATCACTGGCGATTGCATAATGCGCCATGCGTAAAAGCACGTTACCGTGTGTATTGCCCGCAACTCGTGCTAAGAATGTCCCCGTGGTCGAAAGAAAGCTGATGCCGACATTATGCTCGGTGCAGAATGCCATCAGCGCCGGTGTGATCGGTTTGAAACCAAAACAGACGATGCTTCCGATCGAGCGAATCGGTGCTTGAAAAGCTTTTCTACCCTCGATTTCGACGACGAACGTTTCGTGATCCTTTCGAAGGTATGCATCCTCGGATGTGATGTAGAGAGTGTTGAGGTGCTTTTTCATTTTTTCTCTGGTGGTGGATCGAAGAGCTCACGTATGTACCGTTGCAACCGGTAATTGTTCAGTGCTTTTGGCTGACACAAATCGTACAACGAGCAACTGGTGCACTTCGGCTCATAATGCGCAGGCGGCAGCTGCCCAGTCTCGAGCATCATGCGGACAGCAGCGATAGTTTCGAGCGTTTCAGTTCGGAGTTCATTGTCGAGTTCGATAAGTAGTCGCCGGCGCGTCTTTCCGTAGAAGAACGCACCGTAATGGATCGTGCAGTCCATCATTTCCTCCAGACAGAGCGCTTGTGCGCAGAGTTGGACATCATCGCTACGATCGCGCTTTGGCGCCCCGGCCTTGTATTCAATGGGTAGGATGCTCCGTTTGCCGCTATCGTTGTCAATCTCGACGACATCGCAGATGCCCGTGATGCCATAGCGGTACGATGCAATGCGCATCCCACGGACTATGTGGAGTCCGTCATCGCTTTCTTCATCGGGCCGATGAACGACCTCGTGGAAGAGCGCACCACTCGTGGTCAGGACGTTCTCCTGCCAAATGTTATCGAGCGCCAACAAGCCACACTGGCGTGGGCAAAAACGCCAATGCTGGAGCAGGTTGATAGGCAACAATTCGTCTTCGCTGTACATCGCTCCGGCCGATACCGCGGTTTAGTTCAGCGGTGGTCGCTCAACACATGATTCCGTGCACAGGTACCTACTCCACCGGCACGACAATCCGAGGAGATTCGTTGATTGGCTTGCCGTCGAGCAGGAGCTCGTAATCGTCGAACGAGCGCGCCGGACCTGAAGAACGACGGCGGTGCGTAACACGACCGAAGAGCTCATGACTTGGTTTAGTACCAAGCGGTGAGTTGTGCTCGAATACAATCAACGCACGAGTGCTCATCAATCCACGTGCAGCAGAACGGTCGTGCTCGAACATCCGCTCGAGCGCTTCCCACAGAAGCTCGAGATCATCGGCGGAGAAACCCGTCTGCTGAGCCAGGAACGGCGAGATAAAGCCATGAGTTCGGTATATTCCATACGGGACCGTGTACTTTCGGCCCATCGTACGGTTATCACCTTGCTGTTTTGCCGCTTCCTCTTCGGTCGTAACGGCCATACGCGTTATTGAGTGTTCGAGTGTAACAATTGGATCAACCGAACGTGCGAAGGTCATCTGGACAGGCCCTCGAACTTGGCCGCAATTGACACCTGTCGTCATCACTGCACCGAAGGTACGAATGTCGTAGAATGTCTTGCACATCCACTGGCGGGCGTCCTCCACGGCATCACCGCCCGTTCGCTTTTTCGACTCCTTTTTCTCGAGCAGTTCCTCGGCACCAATGGCTTGGTATGCGCGCTTGTGCTGCTCGTTGAGAATCGCCTTTTCCTTGACGTAGATTTCATAGGGCGACTGGTTGCCTCTGGTCAGTAGCACATAATTACGTACTTTCCGCTTGAGGCAGACATCGGTGACAAGACCGATACCAGTTTCTGCATCAATGCGTGGAAGGTTCCCTGCGTCCGGATCGCCATTAGGGTTGCCATCCTGGACGTCGAAGTACAGCACAAAATCGTAGCGACGTTTAATGGGTTCCATGATAGTAAAAGTGATGATGGTGAAACAAATAAGGAAAATCCTATGAAGCGATTGATGCGCGTTCTTTTGGTTTGAAGAAGTCCTGGCGCTGGTGGTAGTAACCGAGCGCAAACTCTGCCTGCTCATGCATGCTGAGCTGCGCTGGGAAGCTTGCCAGTGGCTCGAGGATTTGCCCAATGAGTTTTTCGAAATACGTCACTTGTTGCGGGTTGTCGAGCTTTGCGACGTGGTGGTTTTTGAGCTTGAGAAGTTGGGGGAACACTGCTACCGGTGTCGCGGATGCCGCTCCGTAGAAACGATCGCGGATGGTAGCGTTAATACCAGGCTGTGCTATTTCTTGGACTCGTTCGAGCACAGCAAACAAACGCCCCAGCAGATATGCCGAACGCGTGTTGGATGGATCGAGTGCCATCGTGACCTCCTGAGATGAATGGTGGAACAAACGGAAGAAGCGATTGAGGTATGCTTTCAGAATCGCTGCGCGCGGATACGTGACCGATTGCTCTGCGCGAATACGGCGAATACACTGTTGCAGGAGTGTTGCAGGGTACGGTGCGCCGTCCAGGATAGACTCGACAATCTGCCCCTCGAGATTCGGCGCGAGATTGTCAAGCTTGCCTTGGAGAACGATAGCCTGCAGCAATCGGCGCAACGGGAGATACTCTGGGTCTTTAGGGCCTGGTTCGATGCGCAGATCCTCAAAGTGTTGGAGGATATTTCCCCCGATTTGGCGAATCGTGCCAACACGGAAAAAACGTACTGCTACTCGTCCTCTATTCGGTGCCAAGCCCAAAACGTAAAATAGGCCAGTGCTGCCGGCAAGTTTGCCTGTCTTGTGCGCCTGGAAGAGCGCTCGCACAGCCTCGATGCTCCGGTCGGGATCGTCGCTATTCTGCTCGATGTACCAGCAGAACTGGCCTTCGAGATCGAACGTGTGCTCGCTCGAAGGCTCTTCCGCCCAGAAGACAATCCTTGTGTCACCGAGGACGACTTTGTTGCGTGAATCACGATCGAGCAGCATATTGAGCGCGGTCGTGTAAGCAAACGCTGCCTCGATACTGACCGGCGAATTGAAGCCTTGCGTCTTGCCGTAAGATTCGAATGCGCCAGCGTTGAACGAAACAAGCGATGCACCTGTCGGGGTTTTGGGATCCACCCCCTTGATAGCTGGGTGAAGCCGCTCAATTGGTGCAGGCTCCCCCGTAACAAGACAGATACCTTCCGGTGTGCCTTCTTCGACAGGCGGGCTCCACTTCCCAAAGATGTCTTCTGTGATGCAGGCATGGCTTGAGCCATCAATACGGAAGCTGATGAACGGATTTTCCTGGCACATTTGCTCCCAAAGCGATGCGAAGGGGGTCTGTTCGATCTGTGCGATTGGGTCACTATGGAGAAAGGTAACAAGAGCAGCGACAGAAGGTAAATTGAGCGTTCCAAGCTCATCTTGGATTCGCTTTACAAAATCGGAGTGCATTTGCTGAACTCGCTCTGGGGAATTTTTACACGGTATGCCAAATGCATACTCAAGGTTGTCCCACAGCAAATTCGCTGCTATGCCGACTGTACGCTTGACCGATTTCGGCACACGGTATTTCCGCGCGCGTTTTTGTTCGCGTGTTTCTTCGATGGCAACAAATCGTCCATCGGAGTCGAGAACGATAAGGTACGGAAGTTCTTTAAACTCCCACCCTGGTGGTGCGATTGCTTCACCACCGTGAACTTCCCGCATGTGATTTAATTTGCGGTAGTAGTAGTTGTAGAGTGCTGTGAGTATCATCGCAAAATCTCCTGACTGTTGCACTGGGGAACGTCAATGACACCGCGTTCCATGCGTGCGCGGAAAAAGAGCGGTTGCAGTTGAGACGGGTCAGTGTAGTCCATGTCGAAGAGCATAATGCCGAGATCGCGCGTCTCATCAATCGGCGGAACGCGGATACGTTCATGCTCAGGATCGTCCACCAATCTGAAAAAGCAGCTAAACTCCCGACACCCCAAATACGGCTGCATAAAGCACTGTCCCTTCCGGGCGCGGCGTTCGAAGATTGCGAGATACTTCCCTGCAGATTCCCCTTGGCGCTCTGGAGTGTCTTCGTGCTGTAGTGGCGGGTAGAGCGTCGTTTCTTCCACATCCCAGAGAAACTCGGGCACTGGCTGCCGGGCACTTGCACGGCGTTCTCCGGGCGGTAAGTACTCAAGAAATGCAAAGAGACGGTAGCGCACGTCTTTGAGTACGATGGTGGCACGCTGCTCACGATCGTCCTCGATGAGGATACCGTTTTGGGAACGATGACTTGCACGCGAGGCGACTTCGTTGCGACGAATCGTCACCCACTTGATCGGGTGGAGAACCTCGATGCGTTTGACATGCCATCGAATTGCAGGTTTCCAGAATATTGCCTCGAAGATTGCACGCACCGCCGATGGTGTTGGGACATCGTAACTGACACGCTCGACTTTCAGCTCCGGACGTGTAAAACACGCGTAGTCTCCCCAGACTTCCAAGCAGAACGGACGGAATGAGTGATTCATCGGTACCTCCAAGGAGAGTGTGACGTTAAACTACAAAATCATCGAACCAAGTGCTCTCATCAAGTTGAAGCCCACTGTCGCGATCGTAGAGTTGCTCGATGTTCTGCACCCAAATGTTCTCACACTTTGTGATGTAACCTCGGAGCGCAAGCTGCTCTACTTCTCTTCGGAAAAGTGATACGACGTAGCGTTGGAGCATCCGCCATGTCCGATACGTTGCTCTGCCATGGCAAATTTCGTCAATGAGTGACCGACTATCAATGCCTGTTGTGGGATCGGTGTACCAAACGAC
>Ga0308406_1001272_pt1 | contig 9756 bp, 13 predicted proteins | sample HotsprSampleMSe1_FD_203474 | JGI IMG/M metagenome (GOLD analysis project Ga0308406, IMG submission 203474) | Hot spring phototrophic mat microbial communities from Mushroom Spring, Yellowstone National Park, Wyoming, United States - 20060911_MSe1 ...
CGACAGAAGGACGATCAATTCCGGTCGTATGGGGTACAGACCTTCAGCGCGCGCCAAACATTATCTGGTGGGGCGATCAGCGCGAAGTGCGTAGAAACAACATCTGGCGCTACTTCGTTGGAATTGCGTGGGCATTAGCACATGGAGCGCCGGTACTGAAGTCCATCATCGTCAATGAAAAAGTTATCTGGACGGGCGCTCTAACGCACGGGCAGGAACTTTTTCTTAATTTGCCAAACCTGTTTGGTCAGGCTGGAGGTGGTATCGTCTGGGATTTAAAGTACTATCAGGGAAACGGCACGCCCGGCGCTGATCCGTATCTAGCCTCACGAGTATCAGGCTATCCCGATCATCGGCGCGTTGCCTACCTGGTGTCACGCGGCCCGGCGACATGGACTTCAGACAGTAACTGGAAGGGCTTTGTCGGCAATTCGCCAAATCTGCCAACGGTGGAGTTTGAATTACAGCGATTCCCAAGCACAGTTACACCGCCGTCCAGCATGTCCATCGGGACGCTGAACGCCTCGACCACACAGACGGGTGCGAACCCTCCGGAGTGGTTCACCAGCGACTTCTGGGTCGCGCGCGGCGATCAATATTCATCAACCGACGGCTGGAATAACGTTGACAAGTATCTTCAGGCAACCAAAAGAATCGTTGACGCAACGGTTGAAAACGGTTTTTCTATCGGCATCGGCTCGCCGTACGCTAACCTGCCAGACCGCCCCAATACAATCACCTTTGACTTGTGGGTGAACTATCTGCCGCCACACACCGGGCGCGTCAGGTTGCAGCTCGCTTCCGGCGCTGGCGCAATAATATGCATTATCCCGAACGAGCTTTTGACGCCGAACGACTGGAGCGAAATAACCATCCCGCTAACCACACAGTGGCCTTGGCGCAAAAACGACGCTTACACCGGGCCGTTGGCAACGCAAGCGGAAATTGACGCGCGCGCAAAAAACCTCAACGCGGTACAGGGTATCAAGGTGCTGATCAACGACATGCTCAACGCGCCGCAGGGGGACTTCACGGCGCGCATCAGGCAGTTCTGGTTTGACAAGCCCGACTCTCCAGCAATCGGCGGTGATGCCAACCCAATCTGGATTCTGTACGAGGCGCTGACGAATAGCGTGTGGGGATGCGGCGTTGACCCAGCAGACGCCTTTGAGGGAATTGATGACGCTTCATTCCAATCGGCTGCCAACCAGGTGGCGGCTGAAGGGTTGGGCGCGTCATACATCCTGCAGGAGTCAATGCAGTTCCCGCGTTTTGCCGATATGATCTTGCGCCACGTTGACGCGGTGTTGTATCGCGAGCCAACGAATGGCAGGTGGACAATAAAGCTGATTAGGAACGACTACGATCCAGCAAACCTGCCAATTCTGAACGAAACAAACATCATTGAAGTCCAAGAATTTGGCACAGACGTAAGCGGTGTTTTGCGTGACGTGGTGCGCATCAAATTTGCCGACCGCACCAAGCAATACAAAGAGTCTGTAGCGACTTTCCGTAATCCTGCAGTACGTGCAATTCAGGGGTACTCTTCGGCTGTCGAGTTGGACTTTCCGATGGTGCGTGATCCCGGCGTAGCGCAACGCATTGCCGAACGCGAAGCGCTGGGGTATTCGTATCCGTTACGCCGGTTACGAGTGACGGCAACACGGAAGGCAGCTAATTTACGTCCGGGTAGCGTGTTTCGATTCGTTTGGGCTGGGTACGACGTGGACGCAATTTTTCGCGTCACGTCAATTCGGCTTGGTTCGCCGGTTGATGGCGTGGTAATTGTCGAGGCGGTTGAGGATAAGTTTTCAATTGCCTCGACAACGATTGGCGCGCCACCGTTGCCGCCGCCACCGCCAGAAGACCCGCCACCACCTGAAGACCCACCAGATGATCCGCCGATTTAGATATGACCGAACGAGAAACACAACGTCGAATCGTTGACGCATTGCGCAAGGCTGGTTGCTTGGTGTGCGTCACCAGTAATCGGCGGCATACGGCGAACACGCCGGGGACGCCTGACCTGTTTGTGTGGCACGAGGGAAGGTGGACAGCGCTGGAAGTAAAATCGCCGAGCGGAAAACTTACAGCGAAGCAATCGGCGCTTACGGAGTCTGGCGCCGTTCACGTGGTGAGAAGCGTGGAAGATGCTTTGTTTATCGTGTTAGGATATTGGCAGACTCGGCAGTAGCAAGAGATTAACCGCCTAGACCTAGAAGGGATTGCTAACTACTGCTGAGTCAACTTTTTCGAGGGGCGTGTCGTGCAGGTAAACGAAGCCGGGCTGAAGCTAATCAAAAAATTCGAGGGCTTGCGCTTACGCGCCTACCGTTGCCCGGCTGGCGTCTGGACAATCGGCTATGGCCACACCAAGACGGCGAAGCGCGGGCAGGTCATCACGGAAGCCGAAGCTGACCGGCTGCTACGTGAAGATCTGCATGTTTTCGAGCGGGGTGTGCTGGATGCGCTTGGCGGCGCGCCGACGACCGAAAACCAATTCAGTGCAATGGTTAGCCTAGCGTTCAATATCGGTCTCGGTGCGTTTCGTAGATCGAAGGTTCTGGCTCTGCACAAAGCAGGGAAAACAGCCGAAGCCGCCCGTGCTTTCGCCAACTGGCGCAAGGCAGGCGGCAAGGTTTTGCCGGGGTTGGTGCGTCGGCGCGCGGCGGAAGCGAAGTTGTACCTGACGCCAGACAGTGAAAAAGCCCAGCCCGGTGGAAGCCAGGCTGGGCAACATCCAAGTAGTCCGGTTTAGGTCAATCCGGCAAGACAGGAATAGAGAGAGGCCGGCAGGGCATCACCAAGTGGCGGATCACGTTGTGCGATTGGTCGGCTGGAGACAATTCTATCGCATCGCGAATAGAACACCCCTCATCGGGCGGAGTGAACCGGATTTGTATATTCCCCGCCGGGAGCGCTTGAACGGCGTCACGCAAATAATCAACGTTGAGTACGCCAAACGCCGGGTAATCGCACTGTGCCGCTATCCTGACAGGCGAAAGAATAGTTTTGTCTTGAGCGGCGAAAGCTACGCAGCCGGGGCGAGTCCAGAAAAAGACGTTTCGGTTTTGGCGCGTGGTTTTCTGCCTGGCGTTCATCAGCGCCTTGAAGAATTCCGCCTTTTCGCAGCGCAGAGTGATCGAACCCTCTATCGGCGGGAAAACGTCAAAATAGTTTGGATAGCGCGCCTGAATCACAGGCATAGAGAAACCTGCCTTTTCGTACTGGATGACCGCCTCGGTGTCGCTGATAGTAATCTTGAAGATGGCGTTTGAGGCACGAGGAAGTTTCAGTTCGACGAGCTCTCTCGCGCTCAAAATGGCGGTTACCGGCTCCCGGCAATCGTATCCGTCGTCTGTCTCGAACAAAGCCAAGCGATAGCCGTCTGTGGCGACGGCACGAAACTTTCTGGGAGTTACATCCAAGAGAACGCCACTAAACGCCGGGCGACGCGGGTCGAAATCCCGCGACGCGGCGAATGCCGTAGATTTCAGCGCGCGATGAAAAACGTCAGCCCTGATAGCTAGTTGCATGACTCACCTCCGAAAAAAGCGTCAAGTCGGACGCCATCGCCGTCCAAGGTCACGTCCAGCGCGCAGAACAGGTCTGGGTACGGGTGATGCGTCCACTTGGCGTACTCGGATGCAAAATTCGTGCCCGGCAATTTGCCGTCGTGCATCCACAGCCGCGACGGCGGAAATCCTGGCGCCCATACGAAAAAGTCGGACGGTAGCTGTATCTGCCACTCGTCCGCACCAGATGGCAGGAAGAAGGCAATCGTGAACGAGACGTTGCCGTCGTAACACCACGCAACTTCTTCGCTGTCATAGTTTTTCAGGCAAACGTCTCGCTTGCTTGCCGCAAGCAGGGCTTCGGCAAGCGGATGAATAGGGAGCCCGAAGTGCTGTTGCCACTTGGCGATAAACTCTTGATGCGATATTTCCATTTTTTCTTCTCCTTTCGACAAAAAAAAAGCGCCATACTCGAAAGTATGGCGCGGGGTTGTTGTGACTACGGCAGCAGTAGCTCTGCCGCCGCGAAGTCATCGGCGTGCGCATCGCACGTCTCGCCGGGGGCGATGAACTTGATGTTGAGTCGTTGGCGTCGCTTATACCCGACGCCGAAGGAAGCTGCCACCCCTGGGCGAACGTAACCAACCCAGATGTCGTAGTGATTGCCGGCCATTTCGTAGACGGCTTTCAAGCCGTCTTCTGGGTTGGCCCGGCGCAAACATCCCTTGATTGCCCACGCCAGCCAGCCGTCGGCTGACTGGGAGGGGTCAAAGGTAAGGATTGTCTCGCCGGCGGCTTTCACTTGCCGCCAGACGCCAGCAGCCGGGAAAACAGTGTCTTCCGGCGCCCGTACGCGCGTAATCGGCGCGTAGGGTGAGTTGCTCGAAGTCCAAACGATGAAATCAATGAGTTCAGCCATTTTCTTTTCTCCTTTCTGGGTAAGGCGCCACGCCCGGAGACGTAGCGCCGGTGTTATCAGACGAACCGTTGCAGTCGGGTGACTGCAACAATCTGTCCATCCTGTCGGATAGCCGTCGGGCCGGTGTCGGGCGCTAGCACGTCCGGGCGGCGGACGTGCTGGGCGACCAGAGACGACACGATATAGACCTTGCCTTCTTCCGGGTCAGGCAAACCAATCACCTGCCCGAACCGGGTAGTGACGACAGGGACGCCGGCAAAGCCGGTGTCAATCTCTTGGGCTGAATCCAGCCGGGCGATGCGCCCGGACACCGGGATGGTGATCGGCTGCGCGCCGGACGGCTGAATCGTAATCGGATGCGGTGTGAGGTTGATTAGTTCCGTCATTTTTCTTCTCCTTTCGGCAAAAGGCGCGCCAGACGAGTGCCTGACGCGCCGGGTTGGAGGTCTAGACCAGCTTGATTCTTACCGGCTGGCCGTCTTCGGTTACCCACACCCGCGGGCAACCGGGGATTGCCTTCACAATTGCGTCTGTCACGCCGTATTGGGCGACGAACCGGCGGACTGCGTTACGTGACGCTGCGTAGCGGTCGCCGTATTCACGGGCGCGTCCCTGCAACTCCGCGCCGGACAGAACGCCAGGAACGTGCCCACGGCACAGAACGTGAAGCTGATAGCTACCAAACCGGGCAGGAACTTCAGAGGCCGGAATTTCAATCGTTTTCAGCGTTGTCGTCATCGTCGTCATTGCATTGCTCCTGCGTTTTAGGCCCGCCGGCCATTGAGTTGATTTGAACTTACACCTTCATGAACGTTTTGTCAAGGGAAAAGTTCCGGTTTTTTTTCTTTTTTTCTAAGGCGCGTCCGGCGGAACATACCGGACGCGCCGTGACAGGTTATTCAGTGCGAGATTTCAGGTCGTCTATGAGTTCCGAGATACGTTGGCGATCCATCCCGGATAGCCAGTCCACGACCCGCCCTGACCGCTCGCGCATCTTGGCGCCGAGCGCCTTATGTTCGGACGACATCCAGTCTGTACGAAACCCAGCCCGGCGCATCAAGGCGAGGGCATAAGAAACCTGCTTTTCGGTCGCCATCGGGATATTGTTTCTCATTGTCTGTCTCCTGCGTTTTAGGGCCGCCGCCCGTTGTGTTTGATTTTTTTTGTACATCATCATGAACGTTTTTGTCAAGGGGAAAGTTCGGATTTTTTCTCGAACCTTTCCCCTTGACGGTGCTGCTACCGGACAGCTTGCACCTTGACAACTCGGAGAGATTTCCGGTAGCAGGGTGCATGCCCATATTCCGCAAAGCACTTGCTGTAGTGGTCTGGTATGTCAGCCTCTACTACTATCAGGTAGCGCGCTCCACGCTCCCACAGGATTTTCCCTGCACGGAGGGCGCGCTCTGAACTAGCATAGACGTAGGTGTGCTCTGGAACATACCGCGTATAGCTGGGAACCGGGATGTAAGCTCTTACTTTCATTGTCTGTCTCCTGCGTTTTAGGGCCGCCGCCCATTAGGTAATTCGTTTTTACACCTACTAAAACGCTTTGTCAAGAAAAAAGTTTCAACTTTTTCTGCCTATGCGAAAAAAAAAGCGCCACACCCGAAAGCGTGGCGCATGTCCGACAGACAGGGCAACTATTTATGCGGAAGAATGCGGACAGGAATTATTCCGCTTTCTTCAAATTGAAGCATTAGCCAATAACCTGAACGTGCGTAGCCGACAAAGAGGTTGCAATTATCCCCGGACACCACTTCAACGGATTCTATTCCGTCATCCGGGATAGACCGTAGAACACGCCCCGTGGTTGCCAAAGCAAGCCAGCCGTCACGCGATTGGCTGGTGTCCAGTATATAGGTGACTTTCCGGCCGGACTCTTTCCGCCGCCAAATTCCAACCGCAGGCAAAATCGTGCCTTCAGGAATGAGCACACGTGTAACGGTCGTAGGCGTGGAAACCAAGTTGAGAGTCAAGAGCTGAGAATTTGCCATTGTTTTGCTCCTGCGTTTACGGCCCGCCGGCCATTGGTTGCTTCGTTTCTACACCTTCATAAACGGCTTGTCAAGAAAAAAGTTTCAACTTTTTCCGCTTGCACCGGGAGCCGGACTCAAACGATACTACCTTCGCCGGACAATCCGGCTATCTTCTTAATTAAGGAGGCTACAAAAGTGGCTGGACGATGGGAAAAGATTGCCGCCGCGCGGTCGGCGGAAGAGATGGAACACTTTGCACACTTGCGCCTGATAACGCGCGCCCTTGGCGTTTCGCACGAGGTACTAGCCGATAGGTTGGGGTTTGTTCGCCCGTTTGACGCGCAGGAAGCCTTACGTGGGCGTCGTGAGGTATCAGCGGACGAGATTGCCACTAAGCTGTTTGATGTATGGCAAGCGTCACGACAGAAGTACCTTGACGCGGCGCGTTACATGGATTCGCTCTTAGCTAGGGATGAGTCCACGCCAGATCAGGTCTAGCTGCTGGGCTGCCCAAGTCGCCGAAGGCGTGGTGTCTGCCAGCAGAAGCAGCCGCCACAGCCAATCGGCGGCGTGCGGGTGGGCGCGATACGTGGCTTCCCAGCGCGCCCGAAATGCCGCCACAGCGTCTCCCCCGTAGGCGTCCACTTCCGCCCACCAGCGCCAATACCAATCGCCAGACGGGTTTTCTTTTTCTTTGAGATAGCGTTCGAGTTCGTATTGCGCGTAGTGTTCGGACACTTCAGCCCGGCGGGCGATACTGTCGAGATAGGCTTGCAAAACCGGCTCTGGCTCGGACGCCTTCAGCCGGTCAACCGCCGCTTGGATTTGTTCACGGGTAAGCTTCACTTCAGCCTGTCCCCCGCTTTTCGTAATAGCAAAGACGCTGCCAGCCCCGCGTCCACAATCCGCCAGCCTGCGTTATCCTGTGTTACCTCAACCACTTTGGCGGCAATCAGTTCGGCAATCAGCTTGCCCTTGCTGGACGGGCGGAGGTACACGTCAGCGCTGTCAGGCGAGAGTCCGCGCTGCTCAATCAGGTACTGGCGCAGCGCGTTACGCGAGACAAACGGCGCGCCGTCAACAACCTGCTCGCCAGTTGCCCACCAAGCAGCCTCGATAGTCTCCACGTACGCTTCAAGTTTGCCTTCCTTGGTTTTTTTCTTCTTCTCTTCCGGCGTCCCGGCAGGCACGAGCACAGCCGATTCCATTGGTTCGCCGTCCTCGTCACGCCAAGTCTCCAGTACGACCGGTTCAAGGCGGGCATAGACCGGCGCGGCTTCGCGGGCGTCCTTAATTTTGACTTGTGCCAGTTCAAAGGTTTTCTGGTGATCGTCCAAAGGTGAAACCAGAAACTCGGCGTCCACCGCGCCGCGCCAAGCAGACGATCCGCGCCCACGGCGTTGGGCGTCTTGTCCCCAGCCTGTGTGGTGAACGAGAACCAGCGCGCAGCCCAGCCGATCAATCAACGCCGCACACGCCGTGAGCATTGTCTTCACGTCTCCCGCCGAATTCTCGTCACCGGCAAAAAACCGGTGCAACGTGTCAACAAACACAAGGTCTGGAACGAGTTGCGTAGCGTCAAGCTCGCGGAAGACCTTTTCCAGTCCAGCCGGGGTGTTCAGGTCACAGCCAGACGCGGTGACGCGCCCGCGCGTTGTCCATGCAAAATCGTCGTCTGGTATTTGGTGGTACTGCTGCCAAGCCGCGAGGCGCATCCTCAAGCCGTAGTGACCTTCTCCGGCAAGATAGAGCACCTGCCCGGCTGTTGTCCGGCAGCCGAACCACTCCCGACCGGTGACGACCGAGGCTGCCCAATCAATCGCCAAAAAGCTTTTGCCTGCGCCGCTTGGGCCAACAAGCAAATTCAAGGTCTTCGGACGAATCCACCGCTTGACCAGCCAACGGATAATATCCGGTTGGCGGGCAAAGTCTGCAAAAGAATACGACCACACTTCGGCTGGCGAGGGTATCAAGGCGGCGGTAATCAGCTTCACCAGATCGCCGCCTGCGAGCCGATAGTCATTGGCATCGTGCCCTGGCGTGGGCGGCATAACGACCGTAACGCCGTATTCAGCCGCGCATTGGGCGGCGTATCGCTGCCCCGTGCCGTTGGCGTCGTTGTCCGCAACAACAACAACGCGCTGCTTAGGACAAATCGCCTTGACTTGCGCCGTGACCGCCGGAAGGTTAGAGGCGGTAAAGGCAATAAAGCAGGGAAAGCCTGTTGTTTCGTAAACGGATGCGGCGGTGGCGAAGCCTTCGGCAATACATACGACCTTGGCGTTGTCAATCGCCCCCACCAGCCAGAAGCAGCCCTTTGTTCGCGCCCCGGCGTGAAACCGTTTCTCGCCGTCAGGCGTGACGTATTGCAGACTTGTCAGCGTGCCGGCCGAATCGTAAAGGGGGACGACCAGCCTGCCGTCGCTGGTGACGCGCGTGCCGTGAGGCTGGACGCCCTTACGCACAAGATAAGGATGGTCAGCCGAGGCAGGAGCGCAGGAATCCCAGATAGCGCGCACGACTTCCGCTGCCAAAGCGTATTCCGCTTCCGCTTCAGCTTCACGCTGGGCGATTGCCTGCTGGATACGTTCTTGGCACTTCTGACGCTCTTCCGCTGACAGTTCGCGCCCAATTTGGGCGACCCAGGTTTGCTGAATGCCGGCACGCCAGCAGCCGAATGCGCCCGCCGAGACGCCATCGCTAAACCCAACGTACCAGCCCGACTTGTCAGCTCGTCCTGGCGTTGCTGCAAAACGTCGCAGCCGCCCGTCGAGAATAACCCGACGTGGCGGCTCCAGTCCGGCGGCTGCAATCGCCCGGATAAGTTGCTCTTCCGGCGATAACGCTGTCTTCGGGATTGAATCCCCATCGCTCTCGCCACGAGTCAGAGGGCGTCCGCTGAAAAATTGCGTCAGGTCAGTCACGGCTGGCGTCTCCCCTGGTATCGTCTGCTACCGGCGGAACCGCCGTGAGATACCGCGTCAGGCGGAGCACCACGTCCGCCGACGGACGCTTGGCGCGCCCTTGGCGGATTTTCAACAGCGTGTTGTAGTGCAACCCGGTTGCCTTAGCGACCTGCTTCAGTCTTCTGTCCTGGAGGCAGGCACGGATAACGTCAAGGGAAAGCGCGTCGTTCATTTCCACTCCACTGTAACTTTTCTGCGATTAGGTGTTGACACCATACGATTGTGTGACTATAGTACACGCGCGCATTGTGCTTGACAAGCCGACAGCGCAAAAACAATCAGGAAAGGAGAGACCACAATGGTCACAATCAAGAGCACGCGCTCTCTTTCGCAGGAGAGCGGAGTAAAGGTACTTGTTTATGGGCAGGCTGGCGCGG
>Ga0308406_1001299_pt1 | contig 9624 bp, 10 predicted proteins | sample HotsprSampleMSe1_FD_203474 | JGI IMG/M metagenome (GOLD analysis project Ga0308406, IMG submission 203474) | Hot spring phototrophic mat microbial communities from Mushroom Spring, Yellowstone National Park, Wyoming, United States - 20060911_MSe1 ...
ATTGATCTTAGAAAAATATTATTTTTGAATATATCATGTAGTTTGATGAATAAAAATGCAGTTACAATTGCGAAGGGAAAAGCGAATAAATAACGCATTGCCTGAATTTCTAAGATAAGATTGACGATCTTATAGGATTTATAGTCTTCCAAAACAACATAAATAAAATATACAATTAAAGCTGTAATATATATACTAAGAACAAGACCGTAAAAACCTGCGATAATGTTATTACCAGCAATATATCCTATGATTGTTAAAAATGTAATCGTTGCTAAAATCAATACTTCGATATGTTTATGTAGCCAAATTCATTAAAATACAAATAAGATCTAATGCCAATCAAAGGACCCAACAAAAAATTAAGAGGAATGATGATTAATAAACCTACAAGTCCTAAACTAGTTTGATCTATTAAGCGTTTTGTTAATCGCCCCAAATAAAAAGAATAAAAAAAAGTAACAAGAAAAATAATAATTAGATAAACATTACTGGTTTTAGAAACCAACAATTGATTCGGATATCTATGTAATAAAATTGAACTTATCAGAATGATTAAATCATAAATAAGTCCGCCTAAATTTAGTCGTTGAAGCAACTTCATAATTTTTTTATAAAATTTTTTGTTATTATCAAGAAGATTCAATGATATATTTAAATCAAAATTGTTTTTTGAAAAATGTTTGTTTTCAGCATTCGCAAAATTTTATCTTTAAAGCCTTATGACAAAGTCTATGGATTGTAATTTTTTTGGCAGATTAAAAAAAATTTCTTCATGAGAATTTTTTAAATTGACAATTGTGTCGTTATTTTATAATTGAATTGAAATTCAAACATGGGGGAGTTTATGAAGGTTAGAACAATATTAATTTTGATGAGCTTATTTTTTATCCATTGGATGTTGGAAAAGATGCTGGAGATATAAAGGTTTATTCTCAGCCTGGTATGGGGGGATATAAATCTTACAAAGCAGAGATCCTTATCAATAGTGATATAAAAAAAGTAGGAGATTTCTTGTTAGATATAAATGGACATTATCGATGGGTTTATCAATGCAAAAGTTCTACAAAACCTAATACATATTCCGAAAATCATTTTATTATTCGCTATTTAATCGATATACCATGGCCAGTTGCTGATCGCGAAGTATTCTTTGACACAAAATACATAGAAAAGACAGTAAATAATAAACGTTATGTTGATATTGATATGAATGTAATAAAAGATGGATTCAGTGTACAAAAAGGCAATGTTCAAATTGCCCAAGGATACATAAAAATACAGATGGAAGAGATAGATACGAACAAAACAAAATTGATTTATGTTTACAACCTCGATCCCGCAGACAATTTATCGAAAACCTTAGCAGATCCTTTTAATTATCGTTTAACTTATTATACAATGAAAAACCTAAAAGAGATGGCATCGAAATAAACAGTAAGCGGAATTTTCCGCTTCTTTTATTTAAATATAGGTTTAAAGTAAATTTTTAACCCTTCGATATCGATTTTGTCTAATTCTAATTTCCAACGTTCTCCAAGAAATGCTGGTCTTGCTAAGATTTTCACATACACAGAAAATGGATCTGGTATAATCAATTCTGGTTCGTTGGTTAAATATCCAGCGGGAATAAATCCATCAGTAGGGCACTCTTCTAATTCTACATAAATACCTTCTGGTCTAATACCTGTAATAAAACCATGAAAGGTCGTCTGATGTGTATTTTCTATGTAGCGAATCAATTTTAATTTCCACATATCTCTTTCTGCATCCATAGCATTTCTCTCTGCTTCGCTTGTCTTTATCCCTAATTCGAAAACTTTTTCCATAGTGTATAGAGGCTTTTTATTGTTTAAGAGTTGGATTAAACTTCTATGAACAACAAGATCGGGATAGCGCCTAATGGGAGAGGTAAAATGACAATAGTGTTTAAAACCAAGTCCCCAATGTCCACTGGATTCTGGACTATATCGTGCTTGCATAAAAGATCGCAATAATATCAGGTTAAATATTCTTGATTCTTTTTCGCCTTTCTTTTGAACTTCTTTTATCGCTTTTTGGATTAAAAAGGGTTCTACTTCTTCTAATTTTAGACGAATATCATAGATCTGAAAAAATGCATTAAGAAGTTCTAACTTTTCTTCTTCCATTGGTTCGTGAATGCGATAGAGGGTCGGCACTTCTTTTTTTTGTAGATATTCTGCAACAGCAATGTTTGCAGATAACATACATTCTTCGATCAGCATGCTGCTTCGCAAACGTTCTCTTAGTTTGATTTCTATAACTTTATCGTTTTCTCCAAAAACAAATTTTGGTTCTGGAATATCCAAATCGATTCTTCCTTCTTTGATTCTTTCTTTCTTTTGAATTTGTGCAATTTCCCATAGCTTAGGTAGAATTGGATCTACATCTGTGTCAATAAGTTGTTCTGCAATTTCGTACGTATAACGTTTGTTTACTCTTATAATAGAACGATAGAATTTCGATTTTAGGATTTTTCCAGTTTTAGCGTGGATTTCCATCTCTGCTGTAACTGTTAGTCTATTTTTACCTTTTACAAGAGAACAGAGATTTTCCGATAGGGCAGGAGGTAGCATGGGAATAACGCGATTTGCTAAATAATACGATGTACCTCTTTCTTGTGCTTCTAAGTCCAAAGGTGTATTTTTTTCTACATAAAACGATACATCTGCAATATGAACATATAGTTTATATTTATTTTTATTAATTATTTCTAAACTAATTGCATCGTCGAAATCCTTTGCATCTTCTCCATCAATTGTAATGGTATAAAGATCACGAAGATCTTTTCTTTTATTCCAATCTGGGATGGTATGAGGTTTTTCTGGATCATATTCGGGAAAATGATAATCCGGATAGTATGGATTTAAGTTGTATTTGATCAAAATTCTGTCAAAATCAAGATCGAATTCTGTTTCGTCTTCGAACCGAATAAAAACAGATTCTTGAAAGTGAGCCTGTTTATATTGAATCATCTTGCCTGTTAACTTTATCACAATTTTTGTAGAAACTTTTATTCTTTCGCGACTATCTTTCGAAAGCCCAGCTAAATTACAAATAACAGAAAGTTTACCAGGTATATCTAATAACTTTCCTATTGCATATTCCTTAGAAATTTCGATAACTTCCATTCGGAAGAATTCGCGATTTCGTTTTACAATTTGGACAATTTCTCCTTCGAATCGTTCTCTTTTTTTGTCTACAAGTCGCACTAATACAATATCTCCCAACAAAGCTTTTTTACTACTTCTTGGTGGCACAAATATATCTTTGGGGAATTCATTAGGCATAAAAAGAAATCGTGGAGATGCAAAAATAAGCCCTGTTGGACTAAACGAAACTCTACATTCTACCAAAAAAGGCGATTTAATCTTGTATTTCTTTTTCTGCTTTTCTATGAGGTTTAGGTTCATCAACTCTGATAGGATGATTTCTGGTTCAAGATATTCTTTTTTTAATTTCTTTTTGCTTGGATTCTCCTTTAATAACTTGTTTAAAAATTTGTTTAATTCTTTTTCGCTTATTTCTTTACCTTGATTCTTTTCGAAAAATCTTAGTAGTTCTTTTACTTTCATATTCTTGCTAATCCTTCTGGATATTTTTCGTGAGCTGGATCTTTTCTTATATACAATGGAATTACGTTTTTGTAATTTTCGTAAAAAAAATTATCAGAATTATTTATAAATTTTTCTGATAAAATTAAATCTATCCAAAAACGCGAAGATACCGATGTTATTAAATTTATCTTATTTTGATAGAGTAATTTTTCTTTTTCGTTAAGCCAAGAAATCAATGGTTCTTTATTGTCTAAAAATAAAACGTTATTTTCTATTGTGTGGAGGATTTCATTTTTAGAAATGTCAGATATGGGGTTTAAAAGCATGTCTTGATTAAATTCTTTTGTGTAGTATTTTTTTTGTTTCCCATCGAATCCAATAAGGAAGTGATCGATATTCTCTTGTCTGTAAATAGAATAAGAATAAAGAGACAAGCTATCGATGGCAATAATGGGAATGCGATAGACCTGAGATAAGGTTCTTGCTGTGGTTACACTAATTCTAACACCGGTAAAAGAACCAGGTCCTGTTCCACAAAGAATTAAATCAGGCTTTTTATACAATAATACTTCTTTTAGGTATAGACTTAATTTCTGAAAGCTATTTCTTATCCCTTCTTCTTCTTTTGGGTATAGAGTAGTTATAGAAAAATTTGATGTAGATTCGAAATCTATTTTAAAAAAAGAACAAATAATCCATCTTGTACTGGTATCTAATGCTAATACATAAAAGGTTTTATGGTTTGTTAAAAATTCTTGGTAATTCATATCTTTTATCGTGCTTAAATATTTTAATCGTTCTTTCTGTAAAATGATTTATTTTGTGCTCAATTCGAATCAAATAAATATTTAAACGACTTTCGATAAATTCTGCTTTTTGCCACCATTCGATTGCATGGATGGTGAATTTGTTTTCGTAAGTATCATACCATAATTCTCTTAGTTCCATTTCTTCTAGTTCTATTGAAGTTATTCTGTATAAATCGTAATGGATAAAAGCATTTTCTTCGTTTGTATATATATTATAAATATTAAAAGAAGGGCTATTTATAATTTGTTGAATTCCTAATTGTTTTCCTATTAGTTGGCAGATAGTTGTTTTACCTGCACCTAAGTTGCCTTCGAGTAATAGAACAGCACCGCTATTTTCTTTTTTTACGAATTCGAAAAAGAATTTTTTGATGATTTCTTCTGTTTCTTGAAGGTTTTTGCAAAAATAATCTATTAAAGGTTGACTTTCCATCTTAGTGAAAATACATATTTTTATTACCAAATTACAAGAAAATATTTTATTTCGATTAAGAATAAAAAATAACTTGCAAAAAAAAGAATATATAGCGTCTAATTATATAGGAGAAGTTTATGATTAAATTAAAATTTCAGATCCTTATGTTTGCAATGTTTGGATATTTTGTTATGGGAAATTTTAACCAATTAAGTGCACAAATTTATTGTCAAGGACCCGGATGTTCTTCACTTCCTATCAATTCTGACGACATGAATAGAATTTATACTGCATTACGAACTAATTATTTGAACGAAGTTTTAGACGATATGTCCACAGCCAATGCTTATGCTTTAGTTAATACCATTCCGGGGGGAGTTGTAAACCTAAATGAATTTACTATTGGGATTGGTATTTCTGTGGCACAAACAGAAGTTCGAAAAATTGATGTTTTTGTTCCAGACTATGGTACCTTAGAAGATGTTCCTTCAGTTGGGGTAGGGTTAATTCCATCGCTTTTTATTGGAATGAACTTAGGGTATGTTTTTTCTAGTAAACCTACGTTGAGTAAATTGCCTTGGTATTCCATCCATCGGTTTGATTTATATTTATCTTACTTAAAATCTAGTATAGAAAATAAAGATTACGATATTGGAAGGAAAAACGAATCGTGGATTATGCATGGTAGAACTACTGGGGTTGAGCTACGTTATCATTTAGCAGAAGGCGATAAAGACATAAGTTATTTGTTTGGGTTTTCTGGTGTTTCGTTGGGGGTTGGTTATCATCAAGCAAATTATGATTTAAAATACAAATTAATGGATTATAAGGTTGTTTTAAATGCTGCATACAATACAGATTTAACATGGAAAGCAGATAACGAAGTAAACTATAATAACAAAATGGATGCTTACACATTAGATATAAGAACAGGGATTCAATTGTTGTACTTTTTTCGATTCTCTATTGGAGCTGGTAATGCTTGGCTTAAAGGTAGTTCAAAATTTCAATTCCAACGTTTTGGTCCCGTTACTGTTTCCAGCGATTATTTAACGCTCTTAGGTTATAATGCACCCACATCTTATTTAGGAATTCTTTTGGAAGGAAGTGGTTCTCCGAAGCAAAAAAGCATAGCATATCTAACGTTAGGATTAGAATTAAACATCCCTGTGTTTAAAATCTTTATAGATGTTAAAGGAACCAAAGATATTTATAGCGGTAGTGTAGGAGTACGTATGTCTTTATAATCTACTTTTGTTGAATAGATTTATTCATTTCGTTTTTTTCTTGATAAATTTTATCTAAGATAGGTTTGAGCCTTTTGGCAATTTCTTGGTACCCCTTTGTGTTAAAATGTAAGAGATCGTATTTAGCTAGGGGATAATCGGAAATCTTTCTGTAGAATTTTTCTTGTAAAAGTGGTTTATCTTCTTCTGCAAGAATTTCCCATAGATCAAAATAAATCGTTTTGGGGTATGTAAGTAATAAATTATAAATCCTCTGGTTTAGGTATGGCGAAACACTATTAACTTTCGAAGATAATACAGGAGGAATGCTTGCAAAGATGATATAGGTGTCTGGTAATTTTAATCGAATATTGTAAAAAATTAAATTAATATTATTTATAATATTATTAATACATCTTCCTTCTAAAAGATCGTTTCCTCCGATAGAAATTAATATAACATCTGGTTTTAGTGCAATTATATCGTTTTCTAAGCTTGTTAACAATAGAAGGGTTGTTTCGCCTCCGATTGCTCGATTCACAATAGTATAATTCGATAAATATTCCTGATAAATTTCTGGAGTAAAAAGTGCCATTGTAGATTCACCAGCTATTACCATAAAAGGATTTTTTTCTACGGGAGGAAAATTTTTTCTAACTTCTTCTCTCAATTTAAGATAGGTTAAATTTTTTTCTTTGTTAACTAATCCCTTTTCGCATTGAAAGTTGGGATCAAAATAATTTTTACCTGGTAATGGTTCACTTTGTCCAAAGGTTCTACAATTATACAAAAAAATTACAAAAACAAAAATGAGCAGTTCTAAAAATAATTTTTTAATCCACATTGCAAAACGAATAAAATTCCTTTTATTTTTTGTCATTTGTTTTTTTTGATGGATTGCTTTAATACACGATTTAATTCGATTCTTCGCTTTAATTTTTGAAACCATGTCTTAATTCGTTTTTGTTTTGCCATTCCGTGTTTTTCTAACCAATCTAATATAATTGGGAAGATTTCTTCTGGTGCATATTCACCAACGGTTAAACACAAATGACCATAATCTTCTTTAAAATTATTTCTTTTTCCAGCAATTACGTATTTTTTTATAGAAGAGCGAATTTTGTCGTATACAAATCGAACTTGAGGAGGAGGTGCAATATGATCTACCGAACCTGCGATTAATAATGTGGGTATGTTGATGCGTTCTAAATTGCTTCTATAATCGATGGTTTTATCGATAGAAAGTTCTTTTTTTTGTCGTGCCCAACTCGTAAATTCGTCGATTACACCTTGGTTTATGGGTTCAATACAATTGGCTAATAAAAGCTGAATAGTTCTTTTTTTTGTGTTATTGGGATTGTATAAAAATTTGTCAATTGGTGTTGGTATGTACTTTCCTAAGGGAGAAACCATTCTAGAACCTGATTTTATGGGAAATAATTTCCCAATCCAAGGATTTTTTATAACCTGTTGAATAATTTTATTGTTGATATAATCTGCTTTCCCTGGACTACCTAATGCAATCAGCGTTTGAATTTTTTTTGATTCTGGTAAACCTAATCCAGAAATTGCATATCCAATCATGCCACCCAAACTAAAACCAACCCAGTTGACAGCGGGTGCTTCGGTTAGTTCGATCACCCTTCGAATGATTGCTGGTGCATCGTATAAAACATAATCATCGAAGGTAATGTAATGAGAATGCTTCACTCCTTTATAATAGGATTGTCCAGCTCCTCTAAGACTTACAACAAAAACAGGAAATCCTCTAACTTTTAGGTACACTGCAAGGCTATGGTATTCATCTAAATCTAATGCATATTTATTTTGGGCAATCCCATGGCATAAAATTACGGGAAGAGCTTTTTTTCTTGGATATCGTGCTTCGTGATAATGCAATGCAATATACCAATTATCTTCTGTTCTAGCATAAAAAACATTATCTGCTAAGTCTTTTAGTTTTAGCTTTGGCCTTATTAATGGATAAACAGCTGGTATAGTTAAAAAGAATATCATTAATCCCAATAATGCTGCAAACAAGAAACTACCTGTCAATATGATAATAACAATAATTCCAGCAAATGCAAAAAGGATTGATAAGATGGATTCTTGATTTTTCATGATCTTGAACAAATTCGTAAAAATGATATTTGAGTCAATAAAATGAAGTCTTTTAAAGGTACATTTTTTTCTATCCATTATCCAGAAAGTTGGCAATTGGAAATCATCGAAAATATTCCGAGTTTATATCGTCCTGATGGACCTGGTGCATTGTTGATTGTTGCATTTCGATACGAAGCAGAAACGGTCGATACAAAAAGGGAGTTGATTCGATACTTAACATCTCGAAACATCAAAGCTTCGGAAAATAGAATTACCACCTATGAATTAAAACCGGATCTATGGGCTTCTGCCATAGAGTTTATACACGAAGAACGTTTTTGGTTCGCAAACCTTGTGGGAAAAGATCATAAATATATTTTATATTTGTGGAATAGTGACGAAATTCCCACAAAAGATATAGCGTTAGAGATGTCAGAAATTATCAAAAGTACAAAATATTTAGAATAATCTTCTAAGTTTATATTTTCCTTTTTTAGAATCGATGATTTTAAAATTCAGTGATTGTAATATTTTTAGCGAAGGGACATTATTCTGATCTACGATTGCATCGAATCCATCGAAGTGTTTCGATAATAAGTCGATCATGAAAGAAATGTATTTTTTTCCAATGCCTTTCCCTCTATATGATTTTTTTAAAAAATAACCAATCTCTGGAATAGGATTTAGATCTTTTACCATAAAGATTCCAACAATTTCGTTTTTTATCAAAAAAAAAGAGAAATGTTTTTTGTTATAGTATTCGATCGTTTCTTCTAGAAATCTTTGGGCATTTTTTAATGTAAACCTTGAGGTTGGATTTTCTTCAGTAAGCATATCTAAAATTGATTTGTCGCTACATAAATGATAAAAATTTTGGATGATCTTTTTGTTTAAGTTTAAATAGCAACCCGGAACCACAGAGAAATGATCTTGATCAAAAGAAAAATCCATGATGGAGAATTCTGATAAATTTATTTTGTGGTTCATAAGAAATTGTTTTATTATGTTATTAGAGAATCAAACCTTTTATGAAGGACAATAAAATCATTTTAGTGGAACCATTGCATTACGTTTTACAAGGAGAAGGTAAAAATCTTGGTAAAAAAATGATTTTACTTCGCGTTGCAGGTTGTAATGTGCAGTGTCCTGATTGCGATACAACATATAGTTGGAAATTTTCTAAAAAAGATTTTTTATTGTCTTATACGAAGGAAGAATTATTAAAAGAAATTTATAAAATAAATAATAAAAAAAATATAAATCATTTATTAGTAACTGGAGGAGAACCTGCAATCTGGCAGGAGTTCTTGTCTTCGCTACTGCTATCTTTGAATACATTTTTTTTCGATGTAGAAACCAGTGGATATGATGAATGGAAGTTTATCAAGAATCATCCAGAATTAAGTAAAAAGGTGCATTTTAATATTTCCCCCAAGATTGGTGCATTAAAAGCTAAAAAATTTTCGGATTTAAAAGATATCTATATATTAAAA
>Ga0308406_1001301_pt1 | contig 9623 bp, 10 predicted proteins | sample HotsprSampleMSe1_FD_203474 | JGI IMG/M metagenome (GOLD analysis project Ga0308406, IMG submission 203474) | Hot spring phototrophic mat microbial communities from Mushroom Spring, Yellowstone National Park, Wyoming, United States - 20060911_MSe1 ...
TTAGATAATTCTCTAAGGAGTGATTAGGATGTTTGGGTCAGTAATCTCGTCAGTTTGGCGGTTAATGCGCGGGTCGGCTGCCCCTAACCCGTTTGAGCCGCCATTAATGCAGATCGCGCGACGGTTGCATCAACAAAAGCAACAGCTGACGCAACAGCAGGGTGGACAACCACAACCGATGACACAGCAGCCTCTACAGCAAGCCGAGCAGCCAATAGCACAGCCTGCTCAGCCGATGCAGCTTGCTCAGCCGATGCAGCCGTGGCAGCCGATGCAGCCGTGGCAGACGATGCAACCGGGTCAGATGCCTTCGTTTGGACCGTACGACCAAAACCAGTTCATGCAATCGCTGTTGGGTGGTGTCACACGCTCCATGTTTCGTCGGCCTTGGATGATGGGGCAACCAGGACAACAGATGCCCGGTCAACCGTCAATGGCACAGATTTTGATGCGTTTGCTTGGGGGGTAGGTGATTTGTATGTTACCCTACAGACCATTACAGGAGCTTCAGCAGCAGGCAGCGTCTAACCTATACTTGACGCAGCCGTGGGCGATGCAGCCGCAGCTGGGGTTGGATGCGCTGGGACAGCCATTACCTTATATAGATCTGTCTAAACAAGATGTAGTGGCACAAGAGTTGAACCGGCTTCTGGCTCCAGTGCCCGCTGTGGCTGCTACGTTGGGATTGACAGCACAGCCGACAGTGCCCGCGTTCTCCCCACCACCACAGCTGAAGGATCTGCCGCTACCCCCAGCACCGAAGCTGCCCGAACCGCCCAAGTCGTTGGTAGAGACGCTGACGCCATACCCGCAGCTACCAGAGTTCCAGAAGCCCGAGAGAGCATGGCAGGATGTGGCATCGCAGGTGATCGCCGGGCTGGTGAACCCAGATATCCTTCCCTACGCGACACAGGCATTCGAGCAAGCCTATCAACAACGAGTAGCCGAAGCACGGGACAGGTACGAACGTGCAGCCGCGAATGCGCTGAATGCATGGCAGGCGAAACGGCAGCTGGAACTGGCTGATGCACAGGCGCAGAGAGAGTATCAGCAACAGCTGGCGCAACTTCAGAACCAGTACCAGCAGAACGTGTACCAAACGCAAGCCCAGAACATCCAACAAGAGAACGAGCAAGCACTGCGGAAATGGCAGGCGGAGCAGGCATACAATCAATGGGCATACGAGCAGAAACGGCGGGCGTACGAGAAGGCGGAAGAAGGCAGAAGGCAGGAAGAGCAGAATAGGCTAAATCGAGAGATTAGACTTGAGCTCCAGAAGAACGAGATAGCCAAGGGGATGTATGATTCGGTGATGGCGATCTATCAGAAGCCGCTGTTGACAGCAGCTGAGAGACAAACTGCCCTAGCCGCCATACCCGCACTGAAGGCTGTGCTGCCGCCCGAGTTTCACGAATTCCTGGATCAGGTAGGGGCGACAATCCAGGCGAAGCCGAGTGTGCCGGAGTTGAACTTGGACATCGAGCGGAAGAAGGCTGAAGATGCCATACGTCAGGGATGGGCGAAGATTAAGCAGGGCGATCAGCAGCTGGCTCTGGCGCAGAAGCGTTTAGCGCAAGGTAACAACAAGGACGCTTGGAACGCACTGCGGGCTGCGAACACGGAAATTGAACAGCTCCGGGACAACATCAGACAGATATCCGAGGCGCTCGGGCGAACGGTCCCCAACCAACTCACGATGAAGAATGAACCGGCAATCAAGGGACAGGAACGAGAGAGGCTAGAGCTCCAGCGATTCCAAATGGAACAGCGATTGCAGAGTCTCGAACAGCGGCGGGATTTGCTGGAACAGCAACTGATCTTCGGACAACCGGCTCCACAGCAACCGAAGCCGCAACCGAAGCCGCAACCACAAGCGCAGCCAAAACCACAACCCAACCAGCAACCTAAACAACAACCGAAGCAGGGCACACTACCGTCGGGTAGGAAGTTCGTGATTGAGTAAGGTGAGAGATATGCCTGATATGCCTGAAGTGAAGGTACGAGTACGGGTTCAACTGCGCGACGGGCGATGGGCAACCATCATCTTCGAGAAGCAACCCACTCCAGAAGAGATAGACAGAGAAGCTGCGACGTTGGAAGCTCTGCTAGGCATCTCTCCACCAACTCCCCCAGCACAGCCAACACAAGCCCGTCGACAGACAGGGGGGTTGGTGGGAACGATCCAACGCGGATGGAATTGGTTGCGCTCTAAGCTCGGCATCCAGACTCCACAGGAGCGCGTCTCAGAGATATTCAACCCAGAAGCACTGGCTCGTCACCCGGAACTGGCGAAGGAAGCCGTGCGCATTGAACAGGCAAGACGACAGGCTTCGTCCGTGCCTGCCATGATTAGGGATGCTGCGATTGCTCCACAGAACTTGGCAGCCGAGAAACGCTACGGAACGGCTCTGCAACGACAGGGAGCGCAGGCTGGGACTGGGACACAGATGGAACAGGTTGGTGTGGTGGGGCAGCTGGGTAACATTCTCAGCCTACCACAGCGTGGGGCAGTTGCTTGGACGAAGCAGGTTGCAACGCGACATGGTGCGCAGGGGAGTAAGTACGCAGATGCTGGGGATGCATTTATAGACTCCGCCGAGTGGGGAGCGCTGCTCGAAGACTTAGCTCCGTTCCTGCCGAAACCGGTACGGCAGGCTCTCTCTGTACCGATGGACATTCTATTGGATCCACTGTTGGCTGTGCCGCCGGCGAAGGTTGTTGCTGCGCTCGGTCCGATTGCCGGCAAGCTGCCTGGGGCTGCGAAGGCTGCGGAACTGGGGGGTAAGGCTCGATTTAAGGCACTAAAATGGCTAAATCCAACTATAGCATCGACATTGGAGCAGTACGCTACGAAATGGGCAGGACCGGACACCCCAATTATACCACCAGCCTCTCAACTGGTACAACGGCTCCGTCAGGCTCTGCAACTAGCTGCTGAGATGTCTGACAGAAGCATAGGGGACCTGGTACGGGAGATGCCTTTTGTGATACCGACGAAGGACCCAATGACTGAGGCTGTTAAACTGGCGGCTTTTATGTCTCGGCTGCGCGATGAACTCACCCGGCCCTGGAGATCCGTGCGCGTGACCCAACGTAGAGCCGAACGAATCCTATCAAACATAGACGAAGAGCTGTTGCAGATTATGCGGGCACAATCGCTCGAAGATTTCGTCCGCGCCGACCGAGCAATAGAGGCTAAGCTCAGGGCTTCCGGAGTGCCCGACGAGATTGCCCATATGGTTAGTGATCTAGCCCGGTCAGTTCGCGGGGTAGGGCAGTTTCAAGCTGAAGATGCCCCCGAACGAGCCGCTGCTATAGCCGAAGCTGTCAGACGGAAGATGGTGGATGATTCAGATCCAGGACTGTGGCAGCGAATGCTCGGTTGGTGGAAGCGGTCGGTTACATCCTTCAACCTGCCTGCAGGGGCGGTGCGGAACTTCCTGGGCAACTTCCTGGCGCATTACCTTGCCAACGAACCCATCAAACTCTCTGGGCGACCGTTCACGGAACTGCTACGAGAGGCATTTGGCAACACCAAGTTCACACGCGCGGGCGACATCGGAGCGGACGTACTCAAGCGCGGAGAACCACCGAAGCAAGCCATGGCGCGAGCCGCCCAGACCGTTGCCGAGAAGGCAGGCGAAATCTATTCCGGCGCCGATAAGCTGGCAGCCGCAATCTTAGCGAAGCTGACTGATAAACCAGTAGAGCATTTCTTGATATCAGAGAACTTCAGGCTCCCAGAACGAATAGAATGGCTGAGCCGAACAGGAATCATTCCGTTCGCGTCCTGGCCTACATTCATCGTGCCGCGGCTCTCGAAGGGCTTCATGGAGAAACCAGCTAGGTGGCATCGCGTCGGGATGGCTCTACAGGCGGGGGGAGTACAGGAGAAGGACAACAACCTATACATACCATTGAGAGGCAATAAGGCTGTGAACATCGAACCGTTCTTGCCAATCAGCCCCTACATGTTAAGTGCAAGCGAAGGCGATCTGCCCGAACTGCTGGCTCGTTGGCCGGCAATCTCGTTCGCTCGGGATGTTAGCGATGCGCTGGCCGGTGGGCTAGCCAAACCAGCGGCGCTTTCAACCACCAACCCTAAAGCCAACGCAGCCATCACAACGTTGAGCTACGCGCTACCACCCACATTCTGGAATGCGCTGAGACTGGTGAGACCGCAGTGGTTCGCTGATATCCCAGTCAGACCGCTGTCGAAGTCGGACTACCTGCTGCGGTTGCTTGGCGTTGGAATCGGCCTGGACCCAAGCCTGTACGCTGCCATCCGACAGCGCATGGAGCTTGAGAATCTGGGCAGGCTCATGCGTCGGACTGGGATACGGGCGAACCAGATGAATCCCGACGAAGAATAATCTCCAACCAAATCCAGATCTATAAATAGGCGCCGCGTAGTCTACGCGGCGCATTTGGTTTGTTGGGGGCTATACCTATATATATGTATTGCTGCTGGGGCGACACCTCCTGCAGTCGACGGGAGCTAATCCCGCCCAAACAGCTCGGCTTCGGCAACGCCCAGCGCGGCGGCGATGCGCTGCCGAGTGTCTGCCCGCTTCGGAATGTAGCCTTCTCGTAGCAGCTTAATCGTCGAGGCGGCGACACCCGCCAACTGCAGCAGCAGGTATGCCGGCTTGCCGCGCTCTCGAGCTATCTCTGTGATTCGATTCCACAGCTCCATTTCTATCACCTCCTTCACTATTATACCACACTCCAACAGCTGAAGACAACCTGAAACCTTAACAATTTCTTAACAATTCCTTAACATTTATGGGCTTGACATTGCTGAAATCTAGGGTATAATATTGGTGGAAGTGGAAGCGGAAACCACGGTACTATAATCTATGGAGGTGACACAACATGAACGGACCGACAATCAATGAAATGAAGGAGCGAGGCTGGATCCGGACTTACATTAAGCCGAAGTTTCTGGTCTACGACCCGAATTGGGATAAGCTCTGCATGTCCGTTGGGGACCAGGTGTGGATCTACGTGTACGGCCCGGAGACCGAAGACGAAATCGCGGAGCAGGACGAGCACGGTGGGTGGTGGATAGCTCCGCCCGACGAGATCCTTTCCAAGCGAGAGTTTGCGTTCAACTGGGACCGATTCTGCGACCCATGGCGAATCTACTACGGGCTGTGGAGGTTGATCAGCGAAACCCATGAACAAGCCGCAGAAGAGAAGGGCGCCAAACACCCAGTGGCCGTCATGGTACAGGATTACGAGTACCAGATCAAAACATACGACATTGCCGACGCGGAACGGATCTATAGCTTCGCCGACGCTAACACGGAGGAGTACGCCTACCGCCTACCGGACGGCACTGTGATCGCCTGGACCGAGAAGGACGACGAAGGCTGGGTGCGCTACGCATGGACGGAGAAGGAGATCCAAGAGCGCCTCGTCGACGAGCTGAGCGAATACGAAGACGAAGATTAATCTCAATCCAGATTGCTGAAGCAGTAACAGCAACAGTCCCGCACCTCGTCTTACGAGGTGCGGGGGTGGGCAAGACAAATCTCAGGATAAGGAGCGATGAAAGATGAAGCTGGACGAATCCACCATGAACCCGATCGAAGAATGGGCGTACGCAGAGTACATGCGCACCAGGGCTGACCAAAATGCGGACCACGACGATGCTGCGCTGGCGGCGGCGGACGCTGCGGGCGAACGATTTGCGCTGGACCGAGAAACCATGGCCGAGATCTTCGACCGCCTACTGGACCAAGGAGAAGAATGGGCCGAGTGGGACATCGACGTCGTCCGCGGCTGGCGCACGAACTATGACCAGGCTGAGTGGCTGGACCGTTTCTTCTCATCGGCGACGCCTGACCAGAGAATGCAGCTGATCACGGCTTCCCGCAATACGCAAGCCGACGCCGAAGCGAAACTGGCAGCGCTGGGCAATTAGATGCCCCGACGATGCCGGGGGCTGCCATCCATGGCAGCCCCACTCCAAAACCTTAACAAAACCTTAACATTATGTCTACATGTTTGTCTACTATTTTGGCGTGCTGGGTGTGTTGAAGCGTCGGTACTACTTAGAGTGGTTAGAGCGGAAGACGGAAACAGGATAATTAGGTTTGGCGCGGAAACAGGTATAATCCTGTTGGTATTGGTTGTAGATTGAGAGTGTTAGTGTTGGTTAAAGACGGAGCCGATTAAAGTCGGCCATCTCCTTCCGGTATTGAGAAGATTGGGGGGCAGCTGGTCCCTGCCCCCAACATCTTCCCTTCCGCCGGAATGAGATGATACACATCCAAATGGAAGGAGATGAAACAAATGTCCAACTCATCAACCAATTCGATTATGCCATGTTCTGCGACTGATGTCAAGGGCCTGCTGGATCAAGCCCAGGAACTAGCCTCTAAAGGCTACCCAGTGTTCCCGCTACGCCCCAACTCGAAGGAACCTGCGAGTAAGCACGGGCTACGCGACGCTACCACAGACCCCAAACAGATCCGGCAATGGTGGAGCGAGAACCCAGACTACAACATTGGGATAGCTGCGCCGGAGCTGCTGGTGGTGGACCTGGACGCCTACAAACCTGAAGCTACGCAGAGCAAGGAGAAGCTGTTCGGGGCGTTCGTGCCTCCCGAAATCCCAGTGGTTTCTACCCCCAGCGGCGGCTTCCACTACTACCTGCGCGTCGACCCCAAATGGGCAGCCGAGTGGGGGATCGGTAACAACGTGGACCTGCTGCCGGGGCTCGACCTGAAGGGCTGCGGGAAGGGCTACGTTGTGGCGCCGGGCTCGGCGGTCGACGGCAAGGAATACAAGATGGCTGGCGGCTGGACGGAGCTACCGGTGCTGGATCAGCTGCCGCTAATACCAGAACAGGCACGGCAAGCAATTGAAGATGCCATTGGTCGGAAACGCCCAAACAACAACGGCGCACGAACCACAGTCACCAACACGATTCAGCAGATATTGGACAACGTAGATGCTTCTGAGCTGGTCGAAGCGCTGCTACCCGTGTGGCAGCCCGGGCGGCGACAGGAACTGGCATTGGCGACCGCTGGTGTCCTGCGCCGCGCGGGATACAGCGAGTCCTTCGCACTAGAAGTTGTCGAGAGATTGGTCGAGGTGACAGCGGATACCGAACCAACGAAACGACTAGACGCGGTCAAATCCACGTACTCGAAGCCAATCGAGCAGATAGCAGGCTGGTCGTTGTTGCTACCGGAAGAGCGAGATGCAATGGCGACCGGGATGACACGGATGGCGCCGTTCCATTCTGTACGCGACCTGCCATATGAGCAGAAATCGATCCTTCGAGCGGTTGCCGCACAGATGGGGTTGTCGGACGCTAGGTACAACGTCGTTCAGCACCGGATAGAATGCCAACGGTCCGATGGAAGCTGGCGAGCGCTGCACGACGGGGATATCTCGGCGTTCGCGTTCGTCTACATCGAATACGTTACCGACGACGGCAAGCAGCATCGCATCAAGCCCGGAAAGGAGCGTGTGTATGATGCCGTCTGTGCGTATGCCTACAAAAACGAGTACAACCCAATAGCGCACTTGCTGATAGAAGAGCTGCCGGGGTGGGATGGACGCGATAGGATAGGGCAACTAGCACAGCATCTAAAGCATAGCATGCCCACGCTCCCCAACGGGGCAGACCCGGTGGAGACGTTTCTGCGGAAGTGGTTGGTAGGGGCTGTGGCGCGGGCGCTTGTAGGGGAGCAGAACTTCGTGATCATCCTAATCGGCAGTCAGGGGATAGGGAAGTCCCAACTGGCGCGATGGCTAGCCCCCAAACCAGATCTCTTTAGCGACGCCCCAATAGACCCAGACTCCAGAGAATCTGTCGTGCTGGCTGGGCGGGTGCTTGTTCATGAGCTGGCGGAGCTTGGGTCGACTACAAGGCGTAAGGACGTGGACGCCTTGAAACGATTCCTGTCGGCGTCTACCACCGATGTCAGACTGCCCTACGCGCGTACCTCTACGTGCATCCGCCATAGAGCAAGCTACATGGCAACAGCCAACGAAGCTGCCGATTTGCTGCGCGACTCGACCGGAAACCGACGGTTCGTGGCGCTCCCCATCGACTCGATCGATTGGGCGTATGCGCAGATCGATAAGCAGCAGCTCTGGGCACAGGCGGTGGCGCTGTTCGAACAGGGCTGGGATTACAAACTCACCGACGAAGAGAAGGAGTTTCAAACCAATACGAACGCCAAACATGAGGCGCTACGTAGCGGAAGCATAGGGGATATAATGCTGGAGCTGCTCGACAATGCAGTCGGTCTCTGGGAGAATCTCTCCCCCAAGACACCGGAGCTTAGCCTGCTGCCCACAGACCTTCTAGCGCGGGAATACCTTCGGATGATAGGCGCTGAAGATGGGAGCATGGCTGCCGTTGAGCCTATCGGCGAAGTTTCCATTTCTGGGGAGATTGCAATCTGGGCATCTCAGCTGGCGAACCTGGCAGCTAGAGTGATCCGTGGGGGAGACGCCCACAGATATGCGCAGGAGATCAACGCGATGGCGAACAGGGTCGGCGGCAAACTGAGCCAACTGCGCTACATCAACGGTGTGCGCCGACGATGTGTAACCCTTACGATTGAGCAAGCCCAAGCGCTGATAGAGTACCTCTCGTGAGCTGCCTGGCATAGCTCATCCAACACCACGCCCCGTTCTCTAATGAACGGGGCGTGACTGTTTGGTGTGGTGGGGCAGGCTGGATTGGGGGAACGTGGACAGCGTGGACAGCGAATGGACAGATGCTGTCCAAACACTGGTCAGTTGAGTTTGGTTGTCTTATTGTCGTTTTGTGGTATATACTGTCATCATATCATGTATTATGTGCGTATTTTTATTAACACACTGCTTATGTGGTTAGTGTGGACAGTGTGGACAGCAGAATTGATAAAAAATTCTCCTGAAGGATGGGGTTGGGGGAATATATATGAAATCGCTGTCCACACTGTCCACACTGTCCACACTGTCCCATCCGAGAGGCGCCGGAACAGCAATGGAACAGCAATGGAACAGTTGGAACAGTAATGGAACACCTACTGTTCCATAACTGTTTGGTTGAATTTGTGCGGTTTATTGTCGTTATCGGTTATTTAATGACACTCTGTCTTGTATTCTGGGGGGTATTTTATACATACACAGCCAATGGAACAGATGGAACAGTAGAATCATCAAAAAATTCTCCTGACGAGAGAAGGTGGGGGAATATAGGGGTTGGGGGAATATAGGGTTGGGGGGAATTTATAGGAATCTGCTGTTCCAACTGTTCCACTGTTCCATCTGTTCCATCGCCCAGCAGGCTGCCCGTTCTGTTGGCAGCTGTGAGGCTGGACCTTGCGTGCCAAGCATTATTAAGGATAGCGGTACTTATTGGTATGTGGGCTCGGCTCCGCCGAGCCCAACCACTCCCTTCCCCATCCATCCCGCCCAGCTGTCCCACCAGAGCATCTTGCAAACGTGGGTACTGGTATTAGTGGTAAGCGATGTGTGTGACGGCGGTACTGTTAAGGTTAGAAGGAGTGATGATAAAAGTGAACACACAAATCCATCTCAGACATCATTTGGTTGAGAGGCACAATCAGATCGTAGATGCTGTAGCTGACGAGTTTCGGCAGCTTGGG
>Ga0308406_1001317_pt1 | contig 9543 bp, 8 predicted proteins | sample HotsprSampleMSe1_FD_203474 | JGI IMG/M metagenome (GOLD analysis project Ga0308406, IMG submission 203474) | Hot spring phototrophic mat microbial communities from Mushroom Spring, Yellowstone National Park, Wyoming, United States - 20060911_MSe1 ...
CGGCCGGGATGGCGAGCGGTCAGGCGGCGGACTATGGACAGCAGGCGCTCGCAGCAGAAAAGCTCTTGTCGGAGAAGGATTTGTGTTTTAGAGTCGGGGAGAGGCTGGAGGGGAAGAGCGGTTTTTGGGAGCCGCTCGCAGATATGCCGGGAAGATATTGGAAATGCGGCACATATCGTCTTGCGGTCATGGGTCTTGCAAAAGACCCTTTGAATTAAAGGGCTTGGTTTCTGTCCTCTTGTTTGTCCGAATTCCTCCGTCATGGGTCTTGCAAAAGACCCTTTGAATTAAAGGCTGAGGCAAAGACCGGACGAAGAGGTGATCGTGCGGCGTCATGGGTTTTGCAAAAGACCCCTTGAATCAAAGGCGATGGCCAGGCTGTTCAATAGTCGTACACTGAACACACACGTCATGGGTCTTGAAAAAGGCCCCTTGAATCAAAGGTTTAGCTGTTCCCTGCCAACGGATTAGAAATCCGTTGGCAGGGGGCTTATTCCAAAGGTCAAGCCAAAGTTCAGCAGAAAAATCAACGCTTAATTGCTGTGCTGTTATGTAAGAAGGGGCGCCTGCGAACCACACATGGCGCGATGCAACGGCAGCCCGGTATAGGGACTGCCAGCCACGAGGGGCGAGTTGCCACCGGGCAGGACACCGTCCTTCCTACCGGGTGGAGCGCGCCGCCGGCGGCGGCACGCCAGGCTTCGGGGCAGCCGGTAACGGCAGCCCGGTAACGGCAAGCGGCTTTCTCTTTCCTACCAGCCCGCTTTCCGGCGCCTCCCGGCAGATTCTCCGCCACGTCAGGGACGGCCGTTGGGAGTGCACGTCAGAGGACGCGCACCTTTTGCCATCAGTCGGGCAGGGGCGGCCGGGATGGCGAGCGGTCAGGTGGCGGATTCTGGACAGCAGGCGGTTGCGGCAAAAAAGCTCTTGTCGGAGAAGGATTTATGTTTTAGAGTTAGGGAGAAGGCGGCAGGAGAAAAGTGGTTTCCGGGAGCCGCTCGCAGATATGTCGGGAAGATACTGGAAATACGGCATATATCGTCTTGCGGTCATGGGGCTTGGGAAAGACCCCTTGAATTGAATTAAAGGAGCCAGCGCCGGAACTTGTCAGGCTCGTCGTCAAAAGCGTCATGGGTCTTGGAAAAGATCCCTTGAATTAAAGGCCTGAGCTTGTGAGCGAGCAGTGTTCGTTAGCAAAGGGGGGGGGGCATGGGTCTTGAGAAAGACCCTTTGAATTAAGAGAAGCTTGACATCATTCACCGGGCCTGTGGTAAAGTTGTTATGGGTCTTGGAAAAGGCCCCTTGAATTAAAGTTCTTTGTGTTGAAGTCGTATGCTACCCGTTCGGCCGGTCATGGGTCTCGAAAAGACCCCTTGAGTTGAATTAAAGGAGCGGACAGCATGGGCCGGATTGGAGGACGATGACTTGTCATGGGTCTTGAAAAAGACTCCTTGAATTAAGGGGAGCTTGACATCATTTACCGGGCCTGTGGTAAAGTTGTTATGGGTTTTGAAAAGGATCCCTTGAATTAAAGGTGAAAGCCCTGCCGGAACTTATCCGGGCGGCTGTACAGGAGTCATGGGTCTCGGAAAGGACCCCTTGAATTAAAGGAAAAAGACCCCTCGAATCGAATTAAAGTGTGGCCGCCTATACCGTCATGGGTCTTGCAAAAGACCCTTTGAATTAAAGGTACACCGACCAGAACGGCAACTCTGTAGAGTGTCCGTCATGGGTCTTGAGAAAGACCCCTTGAATTAAGGGTAGCTTGACATCATTCACCGGGCCTGTGGTAAAGTTATTATGGGTCTTGGGAAAGACCCCTTGAATTAAAAGGACGCCACAGTGATAGACGCCTGCCTGGTATTGCCGTGTCATGGGTTTTGAAAGAGATCCCTTGAACTGAAGGAGCGTCCGGCTGTCGAGGGAGACGGACTCCAGCTTGCCGTATAGTACGCGATAGTGATCATGCTCATGGAAAGCACGATCAGCACAGGCAGGACGGCAAAACTTCCCGGTGTCCCGGTCAGGACGTTGCAGCGTTGGGAACGCCAAGGAAGGCTGATTCCGGTGGCCCGAACGGACAGCAACCGCTGTCTCGCGGCGCTGAACCTGAAGCTGAACCTGAAATGGCTGGCAACCGAAACGGCCCGACCCGTGGCGAGTCCGTCCAGCCATGGCGGCGCTGCGGCGGGGACCGTCTCCGCCGTAGTCGGGAAAGTCAGGCCTGTCAGATACGACGGTGGTCAACAGGACACGTCGGGGCAGGAAGAGAACCGTGCGCACTCCTGCGCACATTCTTGATAGCAATAGCAGAAGGGCGGAACCAATCGTTCCAACTCCCTGGTCTGCCTTTGGTCTGCTATTTTAACGGCGCAAGCTCACAACCCGGTCGTTTACCCAGATCGAGATCGGTAGCGCATGGATCAACCAGACCATCCGCAAAACCATTGCTTGTACCAGAATCCGACATTTTCATTACCTGTTCCTGGAAACCAGTAACCAGAACTGGACACTGCACAAGGTAGGGGAAACCTGGTCGGTGTCGTTCGGGTTGCTGCGCGGCGTTAGAAAGCGTGTCCCCATCGAAGTCCACACCGCTTCGCATCGGGAGTACCTTGAAGCGTTGCTGGATGGTCGCGCCAGGGCCGGAAGTCCCAAACTCGTTCAATCCCGGAAGGGCATCTGGTATGCTTGTATCTCCGTGTCGCTGGAAGTTCCCGACACGAGACCCACAGGCCGCTGGATTGGGGTTGACCGGGGGCAGAACATTCCGGCCGTGGTAGCCACATTGTCACCGCGATCAATCACGTGGTCTGTAAAGACATCGTGTCTCTGGACAAACGGCAGGGGGCTGGTATTCGTCTCGAAGATTTGAGCGGTATCCGTCAGTCGGCGAGGCAGCACAAAGCCTGGAAAGCGGATGCCGGGGAGAACCGCGATGACTGGCCGTTTTACCAGCTGGAGCAATTCATGAGCTACAAGGCGCAATTGGCCGGGGGTCCTGTAGAAAAAGTCCCGGCCGCTTATACCAGCCAAGGCTGCCACGCCTGCGGGCGTATCAATCGCAGAGATAAACACGCCTACCGCTGCGAACGCTGTGGTAGGCAGGCCCATGCCGATGCCAATTTTGTGCCACACCCATGCCTCTGATTGTTTTTGAAGGACCTGATGGATGCGGAAAAACCACGCAGATGTCCGCCGTCGGCTCCGCCCTGCAGTCGGCTGGCTGGCCCGTCTCCCTCTGGAGTTTCCCTACCTGTCATTTTTACCGGTGGCGGTCCCAGGTCTTTGACCATGAGCTTACCGCGGCCGAGGCGGTCTGTCTGCACATGCTCGATTTTGCGGGTCAGGCCCGGGAACTGTCGGCCCCTGACCGGCTCATCCTTCTGGACCGGTATTATTTCTCGACGGCGGTCTACCAATCCGGGGCAGACCTTTCCCCGGAACAGATTTTGCAGATTGCCCGGCATTTGAACTTACCTGCCCCTGAACTGTGTTTTCTTCTCACAGCCGCTGAACGTGACATGCCGGAACGGCTGACGCTGGCGGACCGTCCCCTCTGGACGTCAGGACGATGGCATCAGGTGCGTGACAAGTATGCCCGCCTGGCGGCGTCCGACCCGATGCGGTGGGTGGTTCTGGACCCGGAACTTGGGCCTGATGAGATCACGGCCCGAATCGTATCCACCATCACATCACGTTTGGGCGGCACCTTACTGCCTCCCCGGATTCCCCATCCGTCCCGCTTTGTTGATCCGAAGTGGCCAGCTACCGGCCCGCAGCGCTGAATCAGCCCCCCCGTCAATTGCTGCCCGGAGGGATAGTCCGCGGCGATGACACGCGCCCGAAGTTCTGCTCCTTTATTTCCTGTGCTCCTTCCGTCTGTCCGGCATTCTGTCTGCCGGAGGGTTGGGCGGCCGGAAGTCTCAGCAGATGAAAGTCCTGTTCTGCCTCCGATGGGGACGACTCCGCCAGTTCCCGCCCGGCCGCCAGGTCCCGGACAATCTGTTTCAGACGCACCGGCCGAGGCATCCAGTCCCCGGCGGCCACCATTTTGGTGGCTGAAAGGAGTTGGCAGATTTCCCGCAGGAATCGGCGACTGGTTCGCCACCACCCGATGGCATCCTCCGGATCCAGTGCTTCCAACACGAACTGCCAGTGCCGGGAGAGCGCCAGAAAAGCCGCCAGCCGCTCCGTTTCCGTCGGTGAGTCGAGGCGCCTCGCCCAGGCCTCCGTCCAGGTCTGCCGGAAAACCGGGTCGGCATGACCCGGTGGAAACCAGCCCGCCAGCTCCAGCCGCACCTGCGGGTTGCTTTCACGACCGATGGCCGCAAGCAGGTCTGCCTGGAACCGGGCGACGGCTTCCGGGGGGAGAATGCCGGACCTGACCAGGTGGATGCGTCCCTGCCACCCCGCGCACCGATTGTTCGGGTCTGGGCTGGTGGTCAACTGTTCCCACCCTGCCGCCAGGGAAATCCAGCCATTCTGCATCTTGGGGTCTGTTTCCGGCGGCGGTGTCACCTGGGAGAGAATGTGTGCCATATTCGGTTGTTGCCGCAGAACGGAGTCCAATGGAGTGAGCAAGTCAATTCCGAGCCGGGACAGCCATCCGACCCGGTTCCAGACAAAGAGGGTTTGCCAGGCCACAGCCCGCCGGAAATACTGGTCCTTTCCCAGATTCTGTGCCTGCCGCAGCCAGGCGGAAGCGACCAGCTGCATGGCTTCACAGGGGAAGTCTGTCTCCGGTGATGGCTGCCAGACGGTCAGGTAAGTCAGGTCATACTGTGGAATTCGTCCGATGTGTTCCGCAAGTTCCATAAGCAGACCCTCCGGCGGTGGTCCGTCGCCATCCGTTCCGGCATCTGCCAGATTGAGCAGTGCCTGAATGGCCAGTGCCTGCAGTATCCCGCTCTGTTGTGCCCGCAGTTCTTCCCAGAAATCCTTCCAATCCCGGTAAAGCAGCGACGGATTTACGCCCGCCAGGCTTTTCCCGGGCGGTTGCCAGCAGGCCAGGGCCGCCAGATATGCCGGGTGTCTCCTTTTCAGGGCGATGACCTGTCTGGCTTCAGCCAGCCATTCGGGGAGGCGGGAGATGGTGTTCAGACGGTCAAGCCGGACCAGCGCCCGCAGGGCAATGGCCTGCACGTATTCATCCCGTTCGGTACGATGCTGTTCCCAGACGCGGGTCAGGATGGCAAGCCACGGGACGGCTGCGGGAGGGAGTCGGGCCGGAAGCGGCCAGTCGGCGAAGGTTTCGAGGAGTATCAGGTCATCTTCCTGCCGGACCGCATTGGCGATAACGGGCAGCCACAGGCTTCTTTTGATATCGGATGGTACGGCTGTGGCCAATGTCCGGTTCTGCTGCCATACAGACCGCCGGGGGAAGGAAAGAATCCAGTCCTGGCGCAGGCTGGGGGCCATCCGCCACATCTGTTCAAGGCAGAGCAAACGCCAGGCAGCCGACCGCAGCGGGAAAGTTACTGACAACACGCACATTGTCTTGAGAAATGGCGGGCGGACAACGATGGTGACCGGTTGTTTTCCGGCGACAGGGAAGCATATACCATTCAGCCGGACCTGAACAGTCGGACTGTAATGCCGTGTCCCTTTCTCAAAGGGCATCACCAGGGCTCACGGTGTGGATGTTGCTGTCTGTATTCATCCCCGATGCAGTCCGTCTTTCTTAAGTCCACTATTGGAACCTACACGGTCAGGTTGTATATGATTCTCTCCGGATTGCGGGGTAGAGGACCGCAGGAAGAACAGGGGGCTTCAGGATAGGGACGGCGAACGGTCTGCTGGCGGATTCTGGACGAGAGGTGCTCGCAGCAGATAAGCTCTTGCCGGAGGGGGATTTATGTTTTAGAGTCGTAAAAAAGACCTCAGGAGAAAAGTGGTTTTCGGGAGCCGCTCGCAGATATGGCGGGAAGATACTGGAAATACGGCATATATCGTCTTGCGGTCATGGGTCTTGGAAAAGGCCCCTTGAATTAAAGGACTATCAGCGTCAGCATGGTGCCCCAAAAACGACCAGTCATGGGTCTTGAAAAAGGCCCCTTGAATCAAAGGATGCGGTGGTTTCCCAACAATGGCGCAAATGAGCTGCGTCATGGGTCTTGAAAAAGGCCCCTTGAATCAAAGGGCGAATGGCGCGGTCAAGCAGCGTGCCAGGGTGTACGTCATGGGTCTTGAAAAAGGCCCTTTGAATCAAAGGATGGTTCGCCCCTGTTATTTCAACGGTAAGCACTACGTGTCATGGGTCTTGGAAAAGGCCCCTTGAATTAAAGATGCATCTTGGTCGTCGAACATCGCAAAAAAGATGGCGTCATGGGTCTTGAGAGAGACCCTCTGAATTGAATTAAAGCGAGTAAGGGAAGTTTACGTAACCGCCGGAAGTCCGGCAGGTCATGGGTCTTGGAAAAGACCCCTTGAATTAAAGGCGCAATCGCCGATTTGCGGCAGACCCTGCAATCCATGTCATGGGTCTTGAAAAAGACCTTTTGAATTAAAAACCAACAGTGTGGGAACAGGCATAACTGATGGCGTCTTGCAGGTCCTGAAAAAGCCACCATCCTGACCACCCGACCCGGAGGGAAAGGCCGTGAAAACAGGGAATTATGAAAGAGCACTTCCGCTCAATGATCTTTCTGAACCATCCATCTTTTCCCGACCGTTCACGGCCGCCTGGGAAGTCCACCGCCACCGCCGGGACCGGGACAGGGATACGGAACCCTTTGCCAGCGGGGGACTGGTCCGGTTGGACCGGTACCGTCTGGACAGCCGGCTGCCGGAATGGCTCGCCCTCCTCCGGTAGACCATCAGGTGGCGGCACAGGCCACGCTATGAGCGGTTGACCGCGCTGGCCGCCTGGAAACCATCTCCAGCAGCCAACCTGCCGCCGGAGGCGCTCACCGGGAGGCGCTCACCGGATGGATTGACATCTGGAAACACCTCTACCGTCCGTCTAATGGGCATCTGTCCCGACTGATTGCCGTGCAGACCCTGCTCAATGTGGCAGAGACACGAGCGGAAGCCATCGGGATCCCGCCGGGGCAACTGTTGTCCGAGCTGGCCAGGCTCATCACGGACTCCCGTGAGGATTATCCGGGGTACGATTGGGAGCCGCACTGCCTGGAGATTTGGCATCCCGCCCGGTCTACACCGTTCCCGCCGGAAGCTGTGCGTCCGGTCATCAGCGCCTGGGCAGAAGTTGCCGGGGTTCCGGAATCCTCTGTTCCCGGTGATGACTGGTGGGACACACGATGGGTTGCCTGGAACCGGCTCATGCACTGTGAACGGGAGGGGTGGCTGAAACGCTGCGAAATTGATTTTTTGACGTTTCTGGCCCGTGCGGTCCGAGAGGTCGAGGACAGCGCCATTCTCATGCCAGTCGTGGGATGGGCGCCGCCGGAGAGGTTGAAAAGCATTCGGTCGGATGGGTTCCATCCGTCATTCTCCGGAACGCCTCCTACCTACCGGCAGTCCCCGGACTGGGGGAGGCGGTGGCAGGGGTGGCTGGAGGCAAAGGTGCAACTGCACACCGGGGCACTCTCCGGGGATGAGGAAAGGGAACTCTGGCAGGACTACTGCCACGCCATAAGGAATGAGACCGAGACTAACAACCTGTGGTTGCTGATGGGATTGATGCCGAAGGGAGTGGTAGGGAGGATGTTGGTTTTGGTTGGTGTCTGGCTCAGTCGACAACAGGGAGGCTGCCCGGAGCCTGCCTTCGTGGCGCATGTCGTGCTCTGGCGGTATCTGGAATCCTGGATGTCCTCATTATTCAGCAGACTGGATGTGCCGGTTGCGCCGGGAACCGGTCGTGACCGGACGGAGGAGGTGGGGTATCACTGGCTTCTGCGCCGGGAATGCCACCGGTTCCGGCAGTCCGCCGGGATAAACGTGCATCCGGGCTGGCTGCCGTCACTGAAACGGCTGCGCGATCTGGCCGCTGCGCTGTCCGCCGGGCATGACCCGTCACTGTGCAGAAGGCGGATGTCTTCATCCCCGGTTTTGAGTTCCTTGCCTGAACAACCGCACTGGCTGGCGCAAACCGGAGATGGGATTTTTCGCCCGCCAGCCGGATGGAACCGCTCGCTTTCCGGATAGTGGGAGGTATCCGTTCTGTTCGTTGGCAAGGGGGCAGTGCTTTGCAGAAATGGGCGGAAAACAGACAAATGAAATCTCTGCCGGAACCGCTCTATATGACCCAGCAGGGAGCCGCCTATGTTGGCGATGCCTGTAAACTTCCCCTGACTGAAGTCAGGGGAAGTTTACCCAGGAAACGTCCATCAGGGCACGCCATCAGTCGCCGTTTTGCCGGGGACCGGGAAGGGGCGATCCCGCCCAATCTGCTTCAGTTTCCCAATACGGAGAGCAATTCAAGCTACCTTCGCGCCTGTCAGATGGTTGGCGCTGGCGGTCACCCGTCTAGGTTTCCGAAGAAGCTCCCGGAATTTTTTATCCATTTCCTTACTGACGAAGGCGATACGGTGCTGGATCTCTTTGCCGGGTCCAACACGACCGACGCCATGGCGAAGACTCTGGGACGCCGCTGGCTTGCTTTTGAAATTGAGCAGAGCTATCTAGCCGGTTCCGCCTTCCGCTTTCCGCTTTCTTGACGTTTCTGATGAAGCCACGATGCGCGCTGTATACCACCAACTAATGGACAAAGGGGCCCGGGGGCTCAGGCTTCCTCCCGGAATCATTCAGGGTTGTCTTTTTGAAAATGACGGCAGGAAGAAGGGTTTCAGAGAGGGGATGGCGAGCGGTTCGGTGGCGAATTTTGAACGGCAGGCGCTCGCAGCAAATAAGCTCTTGCCGCGGAGTGATTTATGCTTTAGAGTTGGGAGGAAAACCGCAGGAGAAGAGTGGTTTTCGGGAGCCGCTCGTAGATATGCCGGGAAGATATTGGAAATACGGCACATATCGTCTTGCGGTCATGGGTCTTGAAAAAAGACCCTTTGAATTAAAGGGAAAGAATAAGGGCGATGGTCAGGGGGGACTGAAATTGTCATGGGTCTTGAGAAAAGACCCTTTGAATTAAAGACGTGGAAATCTTGCCGGCAATGACAACGGGTGCGATGTCATGGGTCTTGAAAAAAGACCCTTTGAATTAAAGGCAGGAGATAGTGGAGGCAGCGCGAGCGAACGGGGTGGTCATGGGTCTTGAAAAAAGACCCCTTGAATTAAGGGTAATCTCAACATGGCAACACTCACCAAAACCCTCAAGCTGTCATGGGTCTTGAAAGATGCCCCTTGAGTTAAAGGTTGGAACGAGTTCGTGCAGGAGATATCGGAACGATTGTAGTCATGGGTCTTGAAAAAGACCCTATTTAAGGGTTTGGGCCGAACAAATCAGTGCCCTTTTCGATCTATCGTCATGGGTCTTGAAAGAGACCCCTTGAATTAAAGAGCGGCCGGCTCCCCCTGTGGATAACCTCCACATCCCGGATGTCGGGGAAGAATTTGGGAAGTTGTTCAGGAAAGTGCATGCGCCAGACCGCCTGCATGGTCCCCGGCGCCCCCGGCCCGGCATGTACC
>Ga0308406_1001319_pt1 | contig 9538 bp, 9 predicted proteins | sample HotsprSampleMSe1_FD_203474 | JGI IMG/M metagenome (GOLD analysis project Ga0308406, IMG submission 203474) | Hot spring phototrophic mat microbial communities from Mushroom Spring, Yellowstone National Park, Wyoming, United States - 20060911_MSe1 ...
CGAAATTGTAGTCGTAGGTTTCAGTGCTCTTCAGCGAGCCGAAAATTCCTCAATTTGGTTTCTCGAAAATTGGGTATTGACAAACTGCGCGTTTCAGTGCTCTTCAGCGAGCCGAAAATTCCTCAATTACGCCGATCAGCCGTTGTCTTCCCGCGCAAAATCGCGGTTTCAGTGCTCTTCAGCGAGCCGAAAATTCCTCAATCTTGCGGGCGTCAACAACGCTGCGGACGCTGAACCGGGTTTCAGTGCTCTTCAGCGAGCCGAAAATTCCTCAATCTCCAGCGCGCGGCGGAACTGATGCTGACTGCGTTCCGTTTCAGTGCTCTTCAGCGAGCCGAAAATTCCTCAATCGGTATAGTAGAGACACAGTAAGCAATCACTTAGCCCGTTTCAGTGCTCTTCAGCGAGCCGAAAATTCCTCAATCAAAATCCGGGAATGCATCCTTGAAACCATACTGCTCGTTTCAGTGCTCTTCAGCGAGCCGAAAATTCCTCAATACGATACGACGCCACCAAGCCGTGCAATACCAGACCAGGTTTCAGTGCTCTTCAGCGAGCCGAAAATTCCTCAATCAGATCGAGACCGCGCTGCGGCAACATGTTGACTCCGGGTTTCAGTGCTCTTCAGCGAGCCGAAAATTCCTCAATCTGGCAGCATGTCGTGGTATCGCGTGTGCGCAACAGTTTCAGTGCTCTTCAGCGAGCCGAAAATTCCTCAATGATCAGCGCGTGGATAGCCACACGCTAAACGGTATCGTTTCAGTGCTCTTCAGCGAGCCGAAAATTCCTCAATATGGCGTTATCGCAACGGTTCAGTTGACAGAACTCAAGTTTCAGTGCTCTTCAGCGAGCCGAAAATTCCTCAATCATGCGCTACGTCGTTGCGACTCTCTACGTACTCGTCGTTTCAGTGCTCTTCAGCGAGCCGAAAATTCCTCAATGCGCTGACGCAAGCCCGCGCGCTGCTCGCCGCAGAGGTTTCAGTGCTCTTCAGCGAGCCGAAAATTCCTCAATCGACAAAACGCCGCTTTTTCATACACCAGATCGCAGGTTTCAGTGCTCTTCAGCGAGCCGAAAATTCCTCAATTAGACCAGGTTCCGAACGTCGAAAGCAGCGCTTTGGTGTTTCAGTGCTCTTCAGCGAGCCGAAAATTCCTCAATTTGCTTTTGTACACCGCGCGCAAACGCTGAACGTCGCGTTTCAGTGCTCTTCAGCGAGCCGAAAATTCCTCAATCAGCACGTCCTCATCCGCAATATCCGACCAGCCATGTTTCAGTGCTCTTCAGCGAGCCGAAAATTCCTCAATCCTACCGCGCGCGCGCCATCCTTTGGCGCGTGCGGGTTTCAGTGCTCTTCAGCGAGCCGAAAATTCCTCAATCCGCGTCGACGGAGGAGCGATAGCGGGCGTAATCGGTTTCAGTGCTCTTCAGCGAGCCGAAAATTCCTCAATGATCGAGGACGACCGGGAGCGACTCATCGCGCGTGTGGTTTCAGTGCTCTTCAGCGAGCCGAAAATTCCTCAATCTACGGTTTCCGTGATGTGCTGCCCGATTTTGTCGCGTTTCAGTGCTCTTCAGCGAGCCGAAAATTCCTCAATCTATGTGCCCGGCAGCGCGTCCGGCGTGCTGCATATTGTTTCAGTGCTCTTCAGCGAGCCGAAAATTCCTCAATTTGGCGCGACGCTGCTCGTCAGCAGCATTGGGTGCCGTTTCAGTGCTCTTCAGCGAGCCGAAAATTCCTCAATCGCGCATGCTCGGTCGTATCGTTCGCCTATTCTAGTTTCAGTGCTCTTCAGCGAGCCGAAAATTCCTCAATCAATACGATTAGCCAAAAACTCAAGTTCCGTTGCCGTTTCAGTGCTCTTCAGCGAGCCGAAAATTCCTCAATAATCCACGTTGCGGCGGACGAAAAGACACATCTCCAGGTTTCAGTGCTCTTCAGCGAGCCGAAAATTCCTCAATCGTCAAGGTCGGCGTCCTCCAACATTCCGAGTTCCTGTTTCAGTGCTCTTCAGCGAGCCGAAAATTCCTCAATAACGCCGACGGCAGCAGTACCAGTCCGCCGTCTGCGAGTTTCAGTGCTCTTCAGCGAGCCGAAAATTCCTCAATCGCCGGATGCCCGACGATCCCGCGCGGTTGCCCGACGCGTTTCAGTGCTCTTCAGCGAGCCGAAAATTCCTCAATCGTGTTCCCATCACCGCTATACGCCGGTTTGTTCTTCGGGGTTTCAGTGCTCTTCAGCGAGCCGAAAATTCCTCAATTGGACAGCGGATGTCGGCGATTACGCGATTGTGCCGTTTCAGTGCTCTTCAGCGAGCCGAAAATTCCTCAATATGCGTGCTGGAGCGCGTCGTCCACAACGTGCGCGGCGTGTTTCAGTGCTCTTCAGCGAGCCGAAAATTCCTCAATCCGTTCGCGCCGGATCGAACCCGCCGCATTCGCGTGGTTTCAGTGCTCTTCAGCGAGCCGAAAATTCCTCAATCTTGCCGCGCACCCAACGCTCAACAAGATACGCCCCTTCGTTTCAGTGCTCTTCAGCGAGCCGAAAATTCCTCAATCGCCGGAAACAATCGCGCGTCTGGTGCGTAGTGCAATGTTTCAGTGCTCTTCAGCGAGCCGAAAATTCCTCAATGGCGCGAAGCGCAATCGTTCTACCACCCCCATCTAACGTTTCAGTGCTCTTCAGCGAGCCGAAAATTCCTCAATCGCGCTGCCGACGGTGATCTGCAACGTCTCGACGGGTTTCAGTGCTCTTCAGCGAGCCGAAAATTCCTCAATAGGTCGCAGCGACAGCAGTGCTGCTGTTGCTGGTGACGCGTTTCAGTGCTCTTCAGCGAGCCGAAAATTCCTCAATTCAAGCCGGGCGCGGGCTTCGTTGAGCGTCAGAACGTTTCAGTGCTCTTCAGCGAGCCGAAAATTCCTCAATCGTCAGCAAGCGCTGGGACGGGGGGAGACCCGTCCCAGTTTCAGTGCTCTTCAGCGAGCCGAAAATTCCTCAATCGTCCTTCGTCGCAAGCCCCAATTCGATCATCTTCTGTTTCAGTGCTCTTCAGCGAGCCGAAAATTCCTCAATCTGGTGATGTTTGCTGATAAGACAGCCGTGGATCAAGTTTCAGTGCTCTTCAGCGAGCCGAAAATTCCTCAATCGGTAGCCAGGACGCCCCCGCGCTGGGCGTGCGCGATCCGAGTTTCAGTGCTCTTCAGCGAGCCGAAAATTCCTCAATCGGCGGCGCGGTTAACGGTGCGCGGTAGCGCATCCCTGTTTCAGTGCTCTTCAGCGAGCCGAAAATTCCTCAATGCAGGCGCTCACTGCGCAACTGGCGATTGTTGTAGTCGTTTCAGTGCTCTTCAGCGAGCCGAAAATTCCTCAATGCGTAGCGGGCGCTTGCGAGCGCAGCGAGGTCTTGAGTTTCAGTGCTCTTCAGCGAGCCGAAAATTCCTCAATCGAGTTCGAGGCGAAGGCGATTGCGGTGAAGTACTATCGTTTCAGTGCTCTTCAGCGAGCCGAAAATTCCTCAATAACCACGAGCGCAGCATCACGTACGCCACCGCAAGCGTTTCAGTGCTCTTCAGCGAGCCGAAAATTCCTCAATAACAAAACAGCAGAGAGTGGTGTCGTACCAGAAGTGTTTCAGTGCTCTTCAGCGAGCCGAAAATTCCTCAATTTGCAGGCCCTCGTCGCCCAGATACTGGCGCTGGTGTTTCAGTGCTCTTCAGCGAGCCGAAAATTCCTCAATACGAACGGATTGAAAATGGCGGTGGCCGCCTGCATGAGTTTCAGTGCTCTTCAGCGAGCCGAAAATTCCTCAATCAACAAAACAGCACAATCTGGCATACAACCTGATGCGTTTCAGTGCTCTTCAGCGAGCCGAAAATTCCTCAATGGTGCGATCTTTTTACTTGATGATCTTGAAGAAGAGTTTCAGTGCTCTTCAGCGAGCCGAAAATTCCTCAATTGAGCATGCCGGTCGTGGACGGTACAACTCCCGTGCGTTTCAGTGCTCTTCAGCGAGCCGAAAATTCCTCAATTATATTAGCGCTGTTGACGCTATTAGCCCTATGGCGGAGTTTCAGTGCTCTTCAGCGAGCCGAAAATTCCTCAATATTAGGAGTCCAATGGTCAGCAACGTTGTTCCGCCACGTTTCAGTGCTCTTCAGCGAGCCGAAAATTCCTCAATGCCCGCGTCAACATGCGCGCGCAGGGCCGACTCAATCGTTTCAGTGCTCTTCAGCGAGCCGAAAATTCCTCAATCAGATGAGCGACGGAGCAATTGACTGGTTCCCACTCGTTTCAGTGCTCTTCAGCGAGCCGAAAATTCCTCAATCGCGCGCGCCCCCCGGCGATCGCGGGCGATCATCCCCGTTTCAGTGCTCTTCAGCGAGCCGAAAATTCCTCAATGCAGCCGCACCATGTCGCCAAACGTCAGCTCATCGTCGTTTCAGTGCTCTTCAGCGAGCCGAAAATTCCTCAATCGTCGGAGAGGGAGTCGGAGTCGGGGAGGGAGTCGGTTTCAGTGCTCTTCAGCGAGCCGAAAATTCCTCAATTGTACACAACCGCCGCATAACGCACGCACCTCGCCGTTTCAGTGCTCTTCAGCGAGCCGAAAATTCCTCAATTTGATAGGGTTGTGGTTAGCACGTACATACCTGATGTCTCAGTGCTCTTCAGCGAGCCGAAAATTCCTCAATTTGGTGAAATGGCGCTTGTTCCCGATCCGGTGTACAGTTTCAGTGCTCTTCAGCGAGCCGAAAATTCCTCAATCCAAAAGCGCGCTCAATCACTGCATCACCAACGAGATGTTTCAGTGCTCTTCAGCGAGCCGAAAATTCCTCAATTGAGGCATGGCGCCGCTGCGAGCGTGAGCGAGCAGCGGCGGTTTCAGTGCTCTTCAGCGAGCCGAAAATTCCTCAATCATCAGGACGCGGCGGCGCTTGAGGACTGGACACAGGTTTCAGTGCTCTTCAGCGAGCCGAAAATTCCTCAATGCGAGCTGCACAAGCGCAGCCGGCAACGCCCACAGGTTTCAGTGCTCTTCAGCGAGCCGAAAATTCCTCAATGCAGTTTATTCAAGCAGCAATCCAAGCGCTGGTCAGTTTCAGTGCTCTTCAGCGAGCCGAAAATTCCTCAATTTAAATTTTACGCGACAATAAATGAATATAACGAAATAAAGTTTCAGTGCTCTTCAGCGAGCCGAAAATTCCTCAATTGTCGCGTAGCGTTCCGGCTGGTCGTACAGATACGCGGTTTCAGTGCTCTTCAGCGAGCCGAAAATTCCTCAATGGAAGTGGGGATGCCGCTTGCGGAAGGCATCCTTCGCGTTTCAGTGCTCTTCAGCGAGCCGAAAATTCCTCAATCGCCGCAGACCAGAAGCCCCGTCCGGCAACGGATGGTTTCAGTGCTCTTCAGCGAGCCGAAAATTCCTCAATCGTCAAGCGCGAGTACGCCGATTGCGTCACTTGCGGTTTCAGTGCTCTTCAGCGAGCCGAAAATTCCTCAATCAAACGTCGAAGCACCGACGCTTACGCTGGACGAGTGTTTCAGTGCTCTTCAGCGAGCCGAAAATTCCTCAATGAAAGAAAAGAAGAACGAGTGTTGTGACGGCAGCGGTTTCAGTGCTCTTCAGCGAGCCGAAAATTCCTCAATCGCCGAAAGCCCTTGACAAGTGGGAACTTGTGTGCTGTTTCAGTGCTCTTCAGCGAGCCGAAAATTCCTCAATCGCTCGCTGTGTGTGGGCGCTGGTGAGGTAGGCGATGCGTTTCAGTGCTCTTCAGCGAGCCGAAAATTCCTCAATCCTCGACGACGCCCCGCGCGGAGGGAAGACCTCGGCGAGTTTCAGTGCTCTTCAGCGAGCCGAAAATTCCTCAATACCTGGCGCGTTGACTTCTTATACTTCTTGCCGATAGTTTCAGTGCTCTTCAGCGAGCCGAAAATTCCTCAATATTCCCGATCCACCCGCGCGCCGTTTTCGGTGCGCGTGTTTCAGTGCTCTTCAGCGAGCCGAAAATTCCTCAATCGGGCGCGTGGGGCACCTCACACGCTTCGGGGTTGAGTTTCAGTGCTCTTCAGCGAGCCGAAAATTCCTCAATTCCTCCAACTCTTTGAGATCGGATTTGCTTCAACCGCGTTTCAGTGCTCTTCAGCGAGCCGAAAATTCCTCAATAGACTGAATGAACGTCAGCGTCGCCTCGCCCACGTGTTTCAGTGCTCTTCAGCGAGCCGAAAATTCCTCAATGCGCGCGCACTGCTGCGGCGGGCGCTAGCGGATCGGGGTTTCAGTGCTCTTCAGCGAGCCGAAAATTCCTCAATGGGGGTGATTACGAGCCGCTACATCGCGGTGTTCAAGTTTCAGTGCTCTTCAGCGAGCCGAAAATTCCTCAATCTGGGCGAGATAGCGGTATTTCGCGTCGAGCAGCCCGGTTTCAGTGCTCTTCAGCGAGCCGAAAATTCCTCAATCTTCCTCCCTCTTCTAACCCGGCGTCTACTACGCGTTTCAGTGCTCTTCAGCGAGCCGAAAATTCCTCAATTAGCGTCGCCCAGTTGCGGCGCGGATTGCGGATGTTGTTTCAGTGCTCTTCAGCGAGCCGAAAATTCCTCAATGGTTGCCGGCGCGGATTGGCGCGCCGACGTGCGTCGTTTCAGTGCTCTTCAGCGAGCCGAAAATTCCTCAATCATGGATGGATGTCGTATGTCCACTCGTATATTCCGGTTTCAGTGCTCTTCAGCGAGCCGAAAATTCCTCAATGTACTCGACCTGCGCCGGGTTCGGCTCCAGTGCGTGCGTTTCAGTGCTCTTCAGCGAGCCGAAAATTCCTCAATGCCGTAGAAATACAGAAATGCGACCGTCTTTGCGACCGTTTCAGTGCTCTTCAGCGAGCCGAAAATTCCTCAATTTCGGCTTCCGTTGTGGATGAGTTCCTTGAACATATTCGTTTCAGTGCTCTTCAGCGAGCCGAAAATTCCTCAATTGGTCTGTTCGCACCGCTGCCGGGCGCGCTGCAAGGGTTTCAGTGCTCTTCAGCGAGCCGAAAATTCCTCAATTCAATCCTCAACGCAGGTGAAGACCGAAACCTGCTTGAGTTTCAGTGCTCTTCAGCGAGCCGAAAATTCCTCAATTCGTCTCTGTGATTGCACTTGCGATTGGCGTCACGCTGTTTCAGTGCTCTTCAGCGAGCCGAAAATTCCTCAATGTTGCTGGCTCAGCTCGCGATCGTCGCCGTCGGTCTGTTTCAGTGCTCTTCAGCGAGCCGAAAATTCCTCAATCGATGCAGGAGATGAGTATTGTGCTGGCGCTGTGTGCCGTGTTTCAGTGCTCTTCAGCGAGCCGAAAATTCCTCAATATGATGAGGCATGGCGCCGCTGCGAGTATGATGAGGTTTCAGTGCTCTTCAGCGAGCCGAAAATTCCTCAATTCGCCTATGCGACGTGGGCGCAGGTCTCGGCGCTCCAGTTTCAGTGCTCTTCAGCGAGCCGAAAATTCCTCAATGGCGCGCTGGAACTGACCGACGAGGGGGTGATCATCCGCGTTTCAGTGCTCTTCAGCGAGCCGAAAATTCCTCAATGATGCCCCACCGACAACACGCGCGGGTAACACTTCGGTTTCAGTGCTCTTCAGCGAGCCGAAAATTCCTCAATGATCAGCGTCTACGCCGCGCTGGTCGAGGCGCAGACGTTTCAGTGCTCTTCAGCGAGCCGAAAATTCCTCAATCGAACCGGCCTGTGCGCCGTGCGCGGCGCGATCTCGTTTCAGTGCTCTTCAGCGAGCCGAAAATTCCTCAATTCAACGAACCGGGTGCGCAGTGGGCGATCCTCGACGGGAGTTTCAGTGCTCTTCAGCGAGCCGAAAATTCCTCAATTGATCCGGTCGCCGGGGTGTTCGCGTTCCTCGCGCTGGGTTTCAGTGCTCTTCAGCGAGCCGAAAATTCCTCAATTGTATCACTATACTCCAGAACACCCGTTTTGTCAAGGTTTCAGTGCTCTTCAGCGAGCCGAAAATTCCTCAATTATGTGGTTACACGCTTCTGCCAGTGCGACCAGGTGGTTTCAGTGCTCTTCAGCGAGCCGAAAATTCCTCAATGCTACCGGTTTGCGCTGCGGTTGTCCGACTGGTAGTTTCAGTGCTCTTCAGCGAGCCGAAAATTCCTCAATTACGCACCTCAGCTCAATGACCTAAACACCCGCCACGGTTTCAGTGCTCTTCAGCGAGCCGAAAATTCCTCAATGCGATAAGTCGGATCGGTGGGTTGAGGGGTTGCTAACGTTTCAGTGCTCTTCAGCGAGCCGAAAATTCCTCAATTCATATAGTGAGCAATCGCCGTAGGCAATGCACTATGTTTCAGTGCTCTTCAGCGAGCCGAAAATTCCTCAATACGCGCTCACCGCGCGCCTGGACGCGCTGAAACGACGGTTTCAGTGCTCTTCAGCGAGCCGAAAATTCCTCAATTGACGCTTCTTGTCAATTTTCGGCGCCCGGCCGAACTCCGTTTCAGTGCTCTTCAGCGAGCCGAAAATTCCTCAATGGGCACAGCCTGAAACGCCATACACCACCTCCCCGGTTTCAGTGCTCTTCAGCGAGCCGAAAATTCCTCAATACCCGTGAGATGTGTGATACAAAAACACACTTGCGGGTTTCAGTGCTCTTCAGCGAGCCGAAAATTCCTCAATTTGTTCGGGCTGATGATGCGCGCGGCTTACGACGTGGGTTTCAGTGCTCTTCAGCGAGCCGAAAATTCCTCAATCCGAAAGTACAGTCTCAAGACCCCTTACCAACTTGCGTTTCAGTGCTCTTCAGCGAGCCGAAAATTCCTCAATCTATCGGCGCGTGGCTATCCACGCACTAAACGATAAGTTTCAGTGCTCTTCAGCGAGCCGAAAATTCCTCAATGAAGTATGCGGAGTTGCCAGCTATGTAATCCGTGCCGTTTCAGTGCTCTTCAGCGAGCCGAAAATTCCTCAATCCGCAGAGAGCGCCGCCAAACCAACCGCAGACAGACGTTTCAGTGCTCTTCAGCGAGCCGAAAATTCCTCAATACTAACGCACGATAAAGTGCGGTATAGGGGGTATTTCGTTTCAGTGCTCTTCAGCGAGCCGAAAATTCCTCAATTATCGATGAGATCGTCCACGTTGATCTGCTCGATGGTTTCAGTGCTCTTCAGCGAGCCGAAAATTCCTCAATTGCAACTCGTGTGCGAGACGCACGCGAGTTACCTGTGTTTCAGTGCTCTTCAGCGAGCCGAAAATTCCTCAATATCGCCTGCCGCGTGAGGCGGTTCCGACGCACTTCCGTTTCAGTGCTCTTCAACGAGCCGAAATTGCTGAAATGCAGAACGATGACGAGTCTCGATGGCGCATTGCGCGTTTCAGTGCTCTTCAACGAGCCGAAATTGCTGAAATTCTATATCGTACGCCGCGCGCATCATCAGTCCGAATGTTTCAGTGCTCTTCAACGAGCCGAAATTGCTGAAATCCCAACCTCCGCTCCCTTCCCCACCAGTGTTCCAGACCCCAACACCCGCACGTCGCCGCTCCTGAGCCTTCCT
>Ga0308406_1001326_pt1 | contig 9520 bp, 8 predicted proteins | sample HotsprSampleMSe1_FD_203474 | JGI IMG/M metagenome (GOLD analysis project Ga0308406, IMG submission 203474) | Hot spring phototrophic mat microbial communities from Mushroom Spring, Yellowstone National Park, Wyoming, United States - 20060911_MSe1 ...
CTCGACTGGCGTGTGAAAGCCACCGATCACTCCGATGACGGCCTCGCACATCGCCCGCTCTGACCAGGTCGTAGGTCTTGAGGATGACGTTGCCCGAACAACGCCGCGAACAGAACAGGGCAAGCAAGGATTGGCCCATCAGGTCTGGGTTGCCAAGCAGGGCGAGCAACCCTTCGGCTGTGCCAGCATAGGCCGACCTATGCGCGTCCACCGGCTGGTCGGTCATGCCTCATCCCCTCCCACCTATACGATACTTGATGTCGTAGTTAATGAACGTGGATTCAGATTAACCGGCCAAGGCAGCGAGATTGAGTGATGGCCTACGCAATACAATACGTTGACCATAAAATTGACAGGGCAGCTGGTGGTCAATTGCACTACATCAGAGTTCATCACGCAGGGCTTTCAATCGATATCCCTTACCTCTGAAGAAGAGTAAGCCTGGGGACAGGGATTAACATTGCCAGGGGTGGCCACAAAGTCGTGTAGTTCGTTGCGGTCATTGACTATCAGAGTGCCAGTAGATGTTTTACCGCATCTAGTGAGTAAGGTCTTATGATACTGGATTCTTGCAGATAGCAAGCGTAGTAGGGTCAATGAAGGTGATGCCTGTGGATATGTCCAAGCAGGCATTAAGTGGACGATAACTGAAGGGATAAGCTCAACAGGAGCTGACCAGCCCTGGGAAATTCATTGCGTAGGTATGTTATGACGTACTCGAGATAGAAGTTATGATAGTTGGAATGATAAAAGGGTATGAGGATGATTATAACCTCGCTAACGAAAGCGAAAAGTTTTTCTAGTGGGGCAGTGCAGACGTGGTAAAACAGATTGATTAAACTATCCATTGGTGCTCTTTGGAGGCTTGCTTGCTGTCAGCACAAGTTATCTTGACTTCATGTAAGTCCGAACTGACGTTACTTAGTCAAGCTATTTTGAGGGCATGCGCAATCGCAGACAAGGTCGGCGTAATTAGTATTTGTTAAATATAATAAAATTAATGAAAACATTTTGAAAATTAAGAGCGCATATTTTTAATTGTAAAAAAAAATAATTAAATAAATTATACTTAATAAGAAGTAATTTAATTAAGTTTCTCATTGATATTAGGTAAAAAACCAACAGTCACCAATTATGGCCAATATGAAAATCGAAGCCAACATTAAATCTGCATGTATATTGAGGGTCATATATACGCTCAACAAGCATAGCGCTGAGACAATGCGTATATCGTTGAATTGAGCCTTGAAGGTCAACGATAAATCTCAAAGACAAGCAGACAAGAAGCAAGAGAAGGAACAACCTAAGCATAGCTCACCTCCTTTTATGAAGGAGGTCAAGCCTATTCATATATATATACAATGTCGTAAGGGTAAAAAATTTAAAAAACGAGGAATCAAGAAACGATGGGGTCAGCGACAAACCTATGGCTTGCGATCGCGATCGCAAAGTGGTCCAAAACTAGCCCATTGCGATCGCGATCGCAGAGGGGAGGAGTATTTCTAATACGCTCCATCCTAGAAGCTAGCGCCTTGCGATCGCGATCGCAAAGTGGTCCAAAACTAGCCCATTGCGATCGCGATCGCAAGGTTGGATGCCCAGCTCAAACCTATTGCTCTGCGATCGCGATCGCAGAATGATACTCCTAAGCCTACGTAAATTAATAGCAATAAGGGCACAACAGTTATATCATATAAAAGCTCTATATATTAATCTTCTCACAAAATACAAAAGAAGAGGAAGTAAGCGGCGTCAATTTTAGAGAAGAAATGATCCGCTATTTACGAGAAGAAAACGACAAATAATTGTGCTTATAACTCAGGTCTATTTTCGCTCAGCTCACTCTATTCCATTTACAAACGAATATAACGGCACGCCTCTCTGTAGCGCTCGACACATAAAATACAGACTTATGCGACAAGATTTTTAAAGACATTTTTTAATTGGTCGGGCTTATATACTATTTTGTCTAAAATTTTCTAAAACAGCTCCTCTAAGCTATCAATATCCTTAATATGTGACATAAATGCCCTGACCTCTTCAGATTCGAGCAGGCGATGCCTGAGGCGGCGACGGATCGTCGGCGAGACTGTGCTGATGGGTGGCACGATGCCTAGATCGCTCAGCAGGACCTGGCGTTCGTCGTCACACAAGGTCGGCGCAATGTGTTTGACCAGGAAGTCAACGAATGCAGCGAGCACGCCTGCGCGGCGGCGGTCGAAATCCCTCCCGACTTCGCCCTCATAACGGAAGCGCTCTATGGTCAACATCGAGTCGTGCTCTGCGTCAAGCGCGACTGCTGTGTTAGCACAGTGACGTGCGTCTTGGCGAACCTGCTGTTGCAACTTGCCGCGAATCTGCCAAGTCGCGTGCGTCCCAAAACGATAGCCATACCAAGGGATGTATGTGTCTATGGCTAAAAGCAGGCCGAGCATGCCGTTTTGGACGAGGTCTTCCCACTCGCTGACGTTGCCGTTGTGGAAGTGGTAGTTGTGTGCGATTTGGTAGACGCGCATGACGTTGGTCTGCACGAGGACGTAACGAGCGATCTCGCCGTCGTTGTTCAGCTTTTCCTCAGATTGTTGGATGAGGTTCAGGTAGCAGCGCGCTAAGAGGTGGAAGAGCGCTTCCTTGTCTGAGCGCGTCTGCGAAAAAAGTGGGGCTATCGTGAGCGTCAATGTACATGGTTCGCGGGGCTCGCACTCGATAAAGAACTCGTGGGCGATGTAATCGATAATCTGGACCACAGTCTCGGCATCCGAGACAGCATCGGCGTAGCCATAGCCGGGCAGGTCGGTGCTTACAGGGCTGACGACATTGCTGTTTTGGCGCTGAAGACAAAGCGGGACAAACAGCGCCAACTCCTCTTGATAGTTTAAGTAGCGATGTGAGGATGCTTCGTACATTGCTCAGAACGGCTTGTTCCAGCGCAGGACAACGAGCATATCGATTGCGTCATCCTGGGCAAACAGGGCAGCGATATATGAAGACATGTTGACGCGCGGATACTCGCGCGTGAAACCGCAGATAGTGTAGTTGAGCCCTTCGCTTCGCCTGTGGCGCATGCACGGGACAGCCCCGAGGGTCTTCCATCCTTTTTCTTGGATTAAGTTCACCGTCTCCTCGCGATAGAGCTTGCCTTTATCAGCGACGATGATTGCATAATCATAAGAGTCCTCCTCTTTTATCTGGCGACCGAGCGCAAAGGTATTGACATAAGCTGATAGTGATACTTTTATCTGTCCCTCTTCATCGCTGCCGAGGGGGATGAGGTAAAGGGCCCAACCATCTTGCCAAGGGAAGTCTGGCCAGATCTTGCGGCGCATACGGGTGGGCACCGGCGTGCTGTTGTCTTCACGCCCTGGCAGCAGCGTGATGACGATCTGTGGGAGCGGCGTGGGCGCGGAGGTTTGCACGGTTGGCGGCAGCGGTGATGGGAGCGTGGTGGGCAATGGCGAAGGGGATGACGCCGGACGGGCTGCGGGGGTGGGGCGTGGCTGCCAATCCACACCGTCGGATCCTTGCGGGACTGCGATGATCTGACAGCCGGTCAGCAGGAGTATCAAGGCGACGCGCACAACCATCATGGTAGCACCGGATGGTGCTATATAATACCACGCATGTCGGCATATACGGATGACCCCTTCGCGCTGATCGCAGAAATGCATAAAAAATTTGAGGGAAAGAATCAGGGCGAAAAGAGGAGTAATGCGAATAAGAAACAAGAGCCTCCCGAATCGCAATCGACGTCTGTCTCTGCGGGCGTTGTTGATGAAGGGGTGGACATCTGCGAGCTACCCATCGCGGCGATCGCTTTGGACCCCGATCAACCGCGCGGCGTGCTGCGCAACTTACTAAAGCAACCGGTAGATAATCCGATGATCGCAGTACAGAAGATCCAAGACCTATGCGCAAAGGGTGACTTGGCCGCACTGGGGGTAGCCAAGGCCATTGCCGAATTGGCCGACGACATCGAGCGCAATGGCCTGTTGCAGCCAATCGGCGTGATTGCGAACGACGGCATGTACCGGTTGCTCTTCGGCGAGCGGCGCTTGCTGGCACACGCGTGGCTGATCAAGGAAGGCAAGGCACAGTGGGAGAAGATCAGGGCGCGCGTATATTCCCAAGCCACTGCGCCGGGGCCGACGGCAGCATGGAGCGAAAACCTCAAGCGTCATGAGGTGCCGACAGTAGTTCTGATGCAGCTAGTCCAGCGCATCTACAGAGAATGCGTGGAGGCGCGCGCGCCTAGTGACTTTTATGTTGCACAAGATCAACTAAAAAACGAGATATACCAAGCCATATGCAAGAGATACAAAGAAATTACCGGGACGGAGATCGCGCCGGCCACGGTCCGCACATGGTTGCAGCTACTTGGGTCATTGAGTGATGAGGTGATCGTGCTGGCCGCAGCGTTTAATTTCCCATACCGGTTCTTGTTAAGGCTGATAGGTAAGGACGACGCTGAGCAAAAGGCAGAGGCAATTGCCCAAGCGCGCATCTCTTTAGGCGAAGTCCTGCCGAGGGTTCCGAAACAACCAGCACAGGTGAGCCAGTGGGACAAGCACCAGATGCAATTGGCCAAGCATGTTAAGCAGCTGCAAAGGTTGCAGCGCGAGGCGCGACGCCTTCAACGGCTGGCATATACCACCGGCAACATCGACAACGTCATCGGGCAAGCTGAGGAACTACGCAAGACATTGGAAGGATACCTCAACATCGTCAAGAGTGCGAAGGCAATACATTGAGCAAGCCTTGCAGTTACTTTGGATAAGGCTGCTTCAATCACATACTCCCCCTTGGCCTCTTGTTGCGCGAGCACGCGCTGCACCTTTTGACCAAACCACGCTCAGCGCAGTCAACTCGCCGCGACTCCTACCCAGGCTCTTAGCGTCCGCGCTAATTGCCTCTCCCACTTGTCGTTAACTGCGGAGGACTTTTGAGTCGGTCGCGGATTCGCGCCCAGTGCTGCTGGGCGTATCCCTCGCAGTGTGCTCTCACCGTTCACAGCAGTCAGCCTGAGCATCGTAAGAATGCTTGCCAACGGATATGTCCGTCCCCGCCGACGACGAGGGTCTCGTATGTCTTATGCTTAGCACCTTCCGCTTCTCCTGGCTGCCTTCTACACATCCACTCATATCAAAAGTTGGAGTGTTGATAAGCCCTGGTGGAAGGCGAGGTTAATCCGAACTCACGTTACAATAACTCCAAATGGGCATGTGCGTGACAAGTGAAAAACTAGGATTTGATACTGCTCACAGGCCGGGGGCACTGACGCGGTATTTTGCAGAGCGCTGGCTTAAAAAGCCAAGGGTCTGGTTTAAGAGGGCAAGTGCCAAGGACGAACAGCTCATCGCGTGGCTATTGGAGGCTGCGCTAGGGCGAAATTCGATGTATTTCATCGAGAAAACCAAGGAGTACGTAGATGCGTGGGCAGGGAACGGGGAGATCGTTCCTGAGAACGCCTTCGATGGTTTCGCCATCACCGGTGATCCGGTCGAGGACACCCTGATTCCGCATGCCATCTTGGTCTGGACGTGCATGAATGATCGCCCATGGCCAGAGGAGGTTTATCATGATTGGTTAGACAAGTTATTGGCGGCTGGCAGCAAGGAGGCGGCGTATCTGGCGGCGAGTTTGTGGCCGGCGCATGACTTGATGGCGAAGGTGACATACCGTCCGGCACGATGGCTGATTTACCGGGGTCAGCTTGATGCAGAGGCAGAGCGTCTGATTTTGATGGAGATGTTGATGAAGGGGGAATGTGGGATAAGGTCGTCTTTTTTATATGGCTCATTTGAATATGATAATGTTCTATTTACAAATATATTTCAAGCGCAGTATATCGAGAGTTATGGTTTTACACACCCAATTTGTGGGTTAGTTGGGCCGATAGCATCAGATTTCAACTTGAAGAAGCACATTCAGGAAGCACTTGATGCGTCGAATTGGTCAGAGGGGGTAAAGGGCGCGGCGATGCTGTTGTACTTATCGTTGAAGCCATTTAACAATTTAACGGGGCCTGCACTAGCATTGCTTCATACATTAGAGCAAAATTTATTTAAATTGGATGAAAGGCATATTGATATAATAAATTTTCATATGGATAAAATAGAAAAAATTGATTATAATTTAATAAAAGATTATATAAACTATCTGATAATTTTATATAGTAAAATAGTAAATAAAAGTGATTTGTCAATGAAAATGCTTAGTAAGTATATGTCAATTGGCCTAAAATCAAAAGATATAATTTATATTGGCGAAGACTTTAAGAATATAATTTTCAATTTAATGCTAAAAGAAAAAGACAAAGTGGAGTCATGGCTAGAAAATCAGGCCGATGATTTAAGGATTAAGGATATATTATTGGCAATATATATAACTAAAAGAATTGATTATATAGATTCGCAAAATACAAATATAGACAAAGAATTAAAAAATGAGCATTTAGAGAAAAAAATAGAATATATATATGGTAAAATAAAATGTGCTGATAAAATAAGTTTATTTGTAGATCAAGCTAGAAAATACTTTAACCCATGCAGCGATTCATATAAAATATATAATTTTATAGAGAATATATTAAAAAGAGAAGCAAAAATAAATTTTAATTGTATTTTTAGAGAAGATTACGCAAAAATTATAAATAGCTATCATCCGAACAGGCACGTTTTTTCAAAAAAAGATATGTTTTTAAAATTAAATCATATTGGATTATATTTATATTATAGCATTTTACAGGAGTGGAAATGGATGTCATTAGATTTTACACATTATATTAAATTAAAAGAACTTGAGGTGTACTCACGCACAAGAAAGAAAATTATTAATAATTTATTTAGGCACACAATAGACGATATAGAAATGAAACTAGATTTATATTTAAATAAAATAGAAAACAACAACTTCCCATGCGAAGAAATAAAATTTAAATTAATAACAGAATTAATAGATATAACAGAAAATAATAATGAAATACATTATAAAATATCAGAATATTTGAAAGATGAAAGAAAAATTATAAAGTTTAGAGAGTTAATATTGCCTGTTGTTGAATTATCCTGGAGTAAATTTAGAAATTCAAGTTTAATTGGGCTATTAGGAATAAACAATAAATCACAAAATATAATGATGTACTAAATAAAAATTTTACGATAAAACAACCAAATTCTTAAAAATTTACATAACCTGGCAATATGTTATATTAATTTATTAAATCATTAAAAAATGATTAACCCGAATATCCAGATTGTTTGCTTAAATGTTTAATAGATTATATACGTAAAATTGATAAATTAAGGAAAGCTCAAATAGAGGTAATAGAAGTTTAATTATTTATTAAGTCTATAAGAGAAAAACAATCACTTCAAAATCTTTTTAAGCAAGGCTCCTTCTTTAAAGCTCATCCGCCTGATTTTGACAAGCTGCTTGTTAGCCAAGAGGCTCGAAATTTACTGAGTAGAGATACTGACACTGCATCACTTTTTCAGTTTGCGCGCCTACCTAATGAGAACGGCGAAAGTACTTTGTTACAATTGAAAAGAGTTATTGCCCAACATCCATATACTATAAACTACACTGAATAAGCCTGTGACTTCCCGTCGTGGTGGCTGCGACGATAGTTCACCTTTCGGTAACCAGCATACCCATCCAAGCAAAACTGGAATGCCTTGGCATTAGCCGTGCACTCGGCAACTAATGACTATACCATCCTGTCTTAATCAGACAACGTTTGTTTGTACAAAAGTGTGCAACTCGTCCAGCTCAGCCACCTCCGACGTGACAGGTTTAGGTGGCTGCTTAATCAACATGCTTCTTTACCCAGCGCCCAACTGACTGCGAGGAGTCGCTGGCTACTCGTAGTTCGCTCTGGCGCGTTCTGCCCTTGGATTTGGTGTGGTCTTGCGAGCTGCACTCTACTTCTGCGTAGCAACTGCCGCAGAACTGGCAGGAGGCATGTCCATATGTTAGATCACTTTTACTGGACCGCTCCCAGTACCCTGCTCTGCCTTCGCTTGTGATACACTTAGAACATGTGTTCTATCGCTACTCAAACCATCTCTGTGCGCGTGTTGCGCACGAACACGCGCACCTTCACCTTCGACGCACGCATGCCGCGGAGCAACATCCCGGAAGTCGGCCAGTTTGTCAAGACCGAGCCGCTCACGCTCAAGACTGGCTCGCAGCCGGTCACCGTCGTCGGCGTGCTCTACAAGTTTGAAACGGAGGAAGATAGCATCACGCGACAGCTCTCGGTGGCCGAGCCGGCGATATCCAGCGATGAAATCGCGTGGCAACGCAGCCGGCTGATTCCGATTGATGTCTCTGTGCTCAAGCGCGCCTCACGGACGTCCGCTATGGGGCTGTGCCGCAGCCACCGTTATGCAGCGATGATGTGTAGCGATCACGAGGCGCGCGTGCTCACCCAATCGCCACGCTTCCTGCGGGTCATGCTCGAAGCGCGTGACCTGATCGATCTGGACTCACTGATAGTGGCGACGATTGAAAGCGTGTCGCGCGTCTATCCCAATTAAGAAGCAGTGCTGTTTTGAACTAGACCGAGTCCTCAGTGATAACCCGACTAAGCTAGAAGATTTGCTGTTGAAGATCATCGATTAAGGAGGCGCAAGAATGGTCGAACAGCCTTTCCCGGAGAAGTTCTTTGACTCCTTTGACAAGCGTCCCCAGCGACTTGGCGTGGTGGTGGGTGGGTCGCTTGAAGATGGTTTAGTGATCAAGCTGGATGGGCAAGCGGTCATCGAAGGCGTGACGGTGGGCAGCTACGTCACGATCACTGGCCAGGCCGGCCGCAAGTTCTTCGGCATGATCACCGACATCAAACTGGCATCCGTCAACAAGGCGGGGATGGTCTCCCTAAGCATCGACAGCGAGAAGCTCGCCGAGATCTACCGCAACACGCTTGGCCATTGCATGCTGCACGTTAAGCCGCTGTTGGTTGTGGACGCTGATGATCAGAAACCGAAGCCGGTGCGGAGCGTACCGACCCACTTCGCCGTTGCCTACCTCTCGACTGCGGACGAGATGGCGCTGATCTTCCCGCAGGAGCAGGATAGCTACACGATTGGTGAATCGCTAGATAATCCCGGCATCCAGATCAAGATCTCGCTGAAGAAGCTGGTCGAGCGCAGCACGGCGGTCTTCGGTCGCAGCGGCACGGGTAAGACTTTCCTCACCTTGCCCCTCCTGGCCCACATCATCAAGAAAGACCTGGCCAGCGCCCTGATCTTCGACATGCATAACGACTACGGCCACACCCTCAAGGGCGATGGCAACAAGCCGTTCAAGGGGCTAAAGCAGCTCAGCGCGATCAGCCACAAAGTGGTGATTGCTACTTTGGATCCGGAGTCATCGCGGCGGCGCAAGTCCGGCGCGTCATTCGAGCTGCAGATCGGCTACGACCAGATCGAGCCGGAGGATGTCGAGACGCTGCAGAGCGCCTTCGCCCTCACTGATGTACAGATCAACGCGCTACACTGGTTTCGCCAACGCTTCGGCA
>Ga0308406_1001327_pt1 | contig 9517 bp, 12 predicted proteins | sample HotsprSampleMSe1_FD_203474 | JGI IMG/M metagenome (GOLD analysis project Ga0308406, IMG submission 203474) | Hot spring phototrophic mat microbial communities from Mushroom Spring, Yellowstone National Park, Wyoming, United States - 20060911_MSe1 ...
TGACAATAAATAAAATGACAAAAAATAATAAAAGTTAAAAAGTTGGGTTAGTTGGATATATGTTAAAAAAAGTTAGACGAAACCTGAAGATTTTTCTTTTATTTGGCTATCAATCGTTAAAAACCACCGGCCAAAGTCGCCAAGCAATTTTTATTTTTACTTTAGGAAAAATCTTGCGTTTTATCTTTCTTTTTGGGATAATTTTTCTTGTTTTTTCCAAAACCAAAATTATTGCTGGTTGGTCGCTCAAACAAGTGGTGATTTTGTATCTTACCTTTAATTTTATCGACACCTTTTCTCAACTTTTATATCGTGAAGTCTATCGTTTTCGACCGCAGGTTATTTCTGGCAATTTAGATTTGATTTTAGTCAAACCCTATCATCCGTTTTTGCGAGTTTTGGTTGGTGGGGTTGATTTTTTAGATCTTTTGCTTTTGATTCCCTACTTTTTTCTTCTTCTTTTTTTTATTTTTCAAGAGAAAATTTCTTTTTTTTCATTTTTTTTGTACTTGACTTTAGTGGTTAATGGTTTAATTATCTCAACTGCCTTTCATATCTTTGTTTTAGCTTTGGGACTTTTAACCACCGAAGTTGACAACGCGATTATGATTTATCGTGATATCTTAAACTTAGGCCGTTTTCCAATTGAAATCTACCAACAAATAGTTAGTTTTATCTTTACTTTCATCATCCCCATTGGAGTGATGATTACCTTTCCGGTTAAAGCTTTGTTTAGCTTTTTAAGTTTTGATAATGTTGTTTTTGCTTTTTTTATCAGTTTTTTATTGTTATTATTATCAATTAAATTTTGGCAAATTGGACTAAAGAAGTATCAGTCAGCTGGAGGATAAAATATGATTTTCGTCAAAAATCTCACTAAAATCTACAAAGTCTATCGAAAAACTGGCAATCTAATCAAAGATATCTTTTTTAGAAGATACGAAGATATTTTAGCTTTAGATGAGGTTTCTTTTGAAATTAGTAAAAACGAATTGGTTGGCTTTATCGGCCCCAATGGCGCCGGAAAAACCACTACCTTAAAAATTTTATCAGGAATTTTATATCCTACCTCAGGAAAGGTGTCGGTTCTGGGTTTTCCCCCTTTTGAAAAAAAAGAGGCTTTTTTAAAGCAGATTTCTTTTGTTATGGGCCAGCGCAATCAATTAATTTGGGATTTGCCGGCAATTGATAATTTTTTATTAAACAAAGAAATCTATGAATTAGATGAGGAAAAATTCAAAAAAAATCTTCAAAAACTAACCGCGATTTTTTCCGCCGAAAAACTAATCCAAAAACCAGTGAAAATGCTTTCTTTGGGTGAGCGAATGAAAATGGAGTTTATTGCCGCCCTTCTTCATCAGCCAAAGATTGTTTTTTTAGATGAACCAACCATCGGTTTGGATATTTTTTCCCAAGAAGCCATTCGCAATTTCATCAAAGACTATCAAAAAGAGTTTCAAGCAACCATTATCTTAACCAGCCATTATCTTGAGGATGTTAAAAGATTGGCCAAACGGTTAATCATCATCAACAGAGGCAAAATTTTATACGATGGCAGTCTTACCAAAATTCTTCAAAAGTTTTCTTCAGTAAAATATGTTAGTTTAATTTTAGAAAAAGAAGTAAAAAAAGAGGTGCTTTTTAAGATCGGAAAACCAATTGCTTATCAATTTCCCAAAGTTGTCTTTCGGATTCAAAAAAAAGACCTACCTCAAGTAGTAGCCTTTATTAATGATCAAATTCCTTATCTTGATTTAGCCATTGAAGATGAAAAAATTGAGGAAGTTATTAAAAATCTTTTTGAAAATCATAAAGATTGATGATTTTGTAGAAAAAGCTCATGGCGTGTCTCTACCTAAAACTATAGCAATCTAAAAAAAAATCGGCTAAACTTTATTTATGAGGGAGTCTTCTTTAATCTTTAAACCAAAAACTTTAGTTTTAATTGTTATTCTTCTTTTGATTCTTTTTTTTATCTTAGGCGTTCGCTATGGTCAAAAAGTAGAAAAAGCCAATAAAGTAATTGATTTTATCCTATCAATCACCCCTACTCCAAAACCAACCAACACCCCAACACCAACCCCGTTAATTTTTGAAGACTATAAAAGTAAACGTTGGGGACTTAGATTTAAATATCCCAAAAACTTTGAAATCAAAGAATCAACCACCTCCCCAGAAATTTTAATCGCCCCAAAAGAAGCCAGTCAGTAAGGATTTAAAATTATATAATTAACCTAATTGACCTAATTTCTAATCAGCTAAAAAATAATAAATATTACAGTTAAAACATCTTCCTACGATCGTGAAAAGTTGGTACAAATAAAATTGGCCTAATCATTATCTAATTAATCTAATTTCTAATTGACAAGGAAAAAACTGTTATTTTTTACCCTCCGATTCGGAGGGCGAGCTTGATCAGAAATCCCTATGTCATTCCTGGCTTTGACCAGAAATCTATATAATTTTCATTTTTTACCATCCGAATCAGAGGATGGGTTTAATATGTCATTCCTGATTTAATCAGGAATCTATATAATTTTTTACCTCATTTTTTAGTAAGGTATGATTATATAGATTCCTGCTTTCGCAGGAATGACAAATATTAACAACATTTACACAATATTTACACTAATTTTTACTCTCCCAATCTCCATTAATCTCAATTTATCTCTATAAATCTCTATTTATCTCCATTTATCTCTTTTTGATATTCGCATAATTCGTATCATTCGCATATTCATTCGCATCATTCGTATTATGTTTTTTCCTCTTGCATTTAGAATAAAACTTTGTATAAAATAATTATATGTACCTTGGTCCATTTTATTTTGATACCAAAGAACTTTTTTTAATCTTAGCCTCAATTATTTTAACCCTTTCTTTGTTTTTTGGCTGGAGTCTTTGGTGGTTTGATAAACGAGCTCTTTTAACGATTACCATTCTAATGCTTATCACCAAAGGCCTTCTTCCCTCAATCCACAACGAAGCCTTTTTTATTTTAGCCATTGTTACTATTTTTCTTACCTTATACTTACCCATTTTCCAAGTGGTGCTTTTTTACTTTTTATCGTTTTTGTTTTTTAGGTTATTAAAAGTCATTTAATTTTCAGTTGACAAAACAAGGATTGGTTTTGTATACTTAATTTTGATCCTCCAAAAGCGACGCAACTTGAAAACTTTTTCTCGACACAATCAAAAACAAGGGTAAGTTCGACGTTACGTCGGATAATGAGATGAATTCTTTGGTGACCGTGGTCATCAAAGGGCATCTCCCCATTCTATTTTGGAGAAAAAGTTCCAAGAGTCGCTTTGCGGAGGATCATTGAGGTTTTTTTAAAAAAATACTTCTTAAGATTGAAGCTTTTAATTTTCCGTAAAAATAAATAATGTCAAATCTATTACATCCGTTACAAATTTTTTATCTTTCTATGAGCAAAAAAAGTAATCCCGATGAATCTTTAGAAAAACCTTTAGACGTTTCATCAATCATTGAACAATACGAAGAAAAACCAATCACCCCCATTACCGAAACACCCCAAAGCGAGGAAGAAATGTTAAATGAAAAGCTGGCAGAAGACCTAAAAATCAGTTATCCAACCAAAGGCATCTTAGACATCACCCAAGCCGGCTATGGATTTTTACGCCAAGACTATGAAGTCAACCCCCAACGCGATGTTTATGTCTCTGTTTCCCAAATCCGCCGTTTTTGGCTTCGGCGAAGTGATGAAATTGAGGGTTTAGCCCGCCCGCCAAAAGAAGGAGAACGTTTTCATTCCCTTCTTTTGATCAAAAAAATCAACGGCCTTGAACAAACCGAAGAACAAAGCCGGGAAAGAAGACAGTTTGATCAATTAACCTCAATTCATCCAAATAAGCAAATAAAACTCGAAACGGAAAAAAACATCCTTTCAACCCGGATTATCGATCTTTTAGCCCCCATTGGTTTTGGTCAACGGGCGTTAATTGTTTCCCAACCAAAAGCAGGAAAAACCACTCTTTTAAAAGAAATTGCCCAAGCGATTGAAAAAAATTATCCTGAGGTTTATCTTATGGCAGTTCTAATTGGCGAGCGGCCAGAAGAGGTGACGGAAATTAAAAGATTTATCAAGGGCGAGGTGGCCGCCTCCAACTTTGATCAATCACCAAGACAGCAGGTAAAAGTAGCCAATATGGCTTTAGAAAGAGCCAAAAGATTGGTGGAAATGGGTAAAGATGTGGTGATTCTTTTAGACTCAATCACCCGGCTTGCTAGAGCTTTAAATCTTTCAACTCCAGGCACCGGTCGCAGTTTATCAGGTGGTTTTGATCCACAAGCGCTGTATCCGGCCAAAAAATTTTTAGGGGCAGCCAGAAACTGCGAAGAAGGAGGTAGTCTCACCATCATCGGTACCGCCTTGGTTGGCACCGAATCACGAATGGATGATTTAATTTATGAGGAGTTTAAAGGAACAGGTAATATGGAGCTTCATCTTGAGCGAAAGTTTGCCGAAAAAAGAATTTTCCCAGCCATTGATATTGAAAAAACCGGTACCCGTCATGAAGAGCTTTTGTTTGATGAGGAAACTTTTAAAAAAGTTGCCACTTTAAGACGAATGCTTTCCCTTTTATCCCCTGAAGAAAGATTAACTGCCCTAATTGAAAAACTATCAAAAACTAAAAACAACAAAGAGTTTTTAGAAAGTCTTAAAGGCAGTTAAGGAGAAACTGATTTAACAAAAGAAGCTTTTTTAAAGTCTTTATCAAAAGAGACAATTTCCTCAATCCCAAAAGTTTGACAAAAGCTTAAGTGATAACAATCAACAAAATCAATCTTCAGTTTTGAATAAGGTAAAAGAGTATCAGTTAATATTTTTTTCTCTTCAACGATAATTATTGGCAAATTTAAGAAAGAAATTAATATTTTACTAATCTCTTCCTTACTTGCTTGGCCAAACTTTTCTAAAACATAAATGACTTCTGCTAAAATCAAAGGGGTAATCACCAATTTTTCTTTGTTTTTGACCGTTGTTTCAAAAAAATCTTTTGCTTTTTTTGCCTGATTTTTTTCATCATTTAAAAGAAAACGAACAATGACATTGGTATCTAAAAACCTTTTTTTCATAAAAAAATTTTAACGACTAACAAAACCGCTTTTGGCTGCCTCTTTTATCTCTTTTAATGAATATGGTTTTTTTCTTTTTGGTGAAACTTTCCCATAAAGATGATTAATATCAGAAAAAACTTCGGGTAAAGAAGCGTCTTTGCTATAAGGAATCACTTTTGCCACTGGTTTACCCATTTTTTCGATAACAATTTCTTTTTTTTGATAATAAACTAAGTTGAGAATTTCACCTAAATGATTGCGAAATTCAAACGCAGAAAAAACTAAATCAGCCATAAAATTAAATAATTATTATAATTATACAAATTGTATAATATGGTATAATAAAAGTCAAGATGAAAAAATTAACTCTTGCCTACTTTGGCTCGCCCGATTTCTCTGCTTTTTTTTTGGAAAAAATCTTAACTGATTCGGATTTAAAAAAAGTAGTTGATGTGAAACTTGTGGTCACCCAACCCGACAGACTCGTGGGCAGAAAACAGATTTTAACCGAAACACCGGTAAAAAAAGTGACAAAAAAATATCAAATATCAAATATCAAATATCAAATAGATATTAGAAATTTGAAATTAGAAATTAGAAATTTTGATTTAGCCTTAATTTACGCTTTTTCCCATATCATCCCCAAAGATTTACTTAACGCCCCAAAACTTGGTTTTTGGAATATTCACCCCTCACTTTTGCCCAAATACCGCGGCCCCTCTCCCATCGCCTATCCTTTAATCTTTGGTGAAAAAGAAACCGGGGTAACTATTATCAAAATGGATGAAAAAATTGATCATGGGCCAATTATCGCTCAGGAAAAATTAAAAATTGAGGACACCGATCGCCGACCGGATTTGGAAAAAAAATTAACTGATTTGGGATTTTTAATGTTTAAAGAATTAATTACAAAAAACATTATTAAAAAAAGCACCGATGCCTGTTTAAAACGACTTGGGAGATGCGCCGTCTCGCCGAAGGGGGACGAGCACGCCCACGGAATTGAGAAACACGGCATCAAGCTTCTATTAACCCCCCAAAACCACTCCCAAGCAACCTACACTCGCCTTTTAAAAAGGGAAGACGGCTTTATTCCTTTATCCATTCTTAAAAAAGCCTTAAAAAATGAACCACTAAATTTTGATCAAGCACCAGCGATTTTAAAAGAAATTAGAAATTGGAAATTAAAAATTAGAAATTCCTCGGAAATAATTTACAATTATTTTCGAGGTTTATATCCCTGGCCAGGAATCTGGACTCTTATTCCCAATGGTAAACGCTTAAAAATCATTGATATGAATTTTGAAGTTACAAGTTATAAGTTACAAGTTACAAGAGTCCAGCTTGAGGGCAAAAAAGAGGTTGATTTTGAGACGTTTAATAACGCATATCAGGTGTTTTAATTTTTTTCACAAAAATTAGCAAACGGGGTTTTCCCTTTCCCTCAACCAAAACCATTTCAGTCGCCAAATATAAACTTAAAGATAAAGCTTGGGCTAAATCTTTTTCCCAACGAAATCTATCAGCGATTTTGGTAACCAAACATAAATCTAAATTAAAATAAAAACTCTATCTTGAGTCTGATCACTGTTAAAATAGAATTTTATATTTTTTTTATCTTAATCTTTATTTTTCTTTCCCTTTCTCCTCATCTATAATACTCCTTTACCTGAAAGAGGATGTACAAAGAAAGTAAAGTGCCTATAATTGTCCCTATCAAATCTATTCCTAAGATCCCAGACAAAGCACTGACTAAAGATGAATAAAATAAAAGTCTCCAAGCTTTTTCTTGTCTTTTAAAAAGACCAGGAACTGCCATTGCCTTAAGGACAATCCCTACTCCCAAAACAATCATTGATAAAAGATAATTAAAACCATAACTAGGACCTAAAAATGATAAAAAAGGCGAAAATAATGCTCCAAGTCCTAAACCCAAAAAAACCGCCGGAACACTAACAATAATTCTCAAAATTGTTAAATACGGCACAAACTTAACAATTAATTCTTTCCAGTTTTCTGGAATAGAAAACGGGGCTTTTTTTACCATATAAGTCTCCAAAGTCTTCTCAAGTTGCCCCAAAGCTTGTTTTAAATCCAAATTTTTTTCTGCCATAGGGTTTTTAAAGAATTTTTAATTAACTTAATTATATAAAGATTTTTCATTAAATCAAATCCATCTCAATCATCTTCCTTATCCACTCAAAAAATTTCTCCATCACAAAAAGATTATGATAAGTTGCCAAAGTATAAGCTAAAAGTTCGCGGTTTTTGAAAAGATGATGAAGATAACTTTTTGTAAAATGCCGACAAACATAACAGTCGCAGTTTTCATCAATTTTTGACAAATCTTTTCGATAAATCCCTTTTAAAATATCAATTTTTTCAATTTTAAATTTTGAAGTTTGAATTTTATATATTACTCCCATCCTTGCCAATCTTGTTGGTTCAACGCAGTCAAAAGTATCAATGCCATACTTTACCAAATCCAAAATATCATCAAACTCACCAACACCCAAAAGATGAACCGGCCGATCCTCTGGTAAAAAAGGCGAAACCCAGGCAACTTGCTCCCTCATTTCATTTTTACTTTCCCCAACTGAAACGCCCCCAATGGCCACTCCATCGGTATTTTGAGAAACAACAAATTCTGCTGATTTTTTTCTTAGATCCTCAAACACACCACCCTGAATCACGCCATATAAATATTGATTTTTTTCTTTTAACTTTTGACTTTCATTTTTGACTTTTGACTTTTGACTTTTAACTTTTGCTATGCATCGAATTAGCCACCGATGCGTCCTTTCTGTTGCCTCTTTTGTATACTCGTAACTTACCCCATACGAAATACACTCATCAAAAGCCATTATCATATCCGCACCAATTTTTTTTTGATACTCAATTGATTTTTCTGGGGTAAACTCCAAAACCATCCCATCAAAAACTGAACGAAACATCACTCCATTATCAGAAATTTTTATTAAGGCTGGTTGTTTTTCTTCGTTGATATTAGCAGTCTTTTTTATCTTTCCCGCCGCCGCAAATTGCCGCTTTGGTAAGGCAAGGGAAAAAACCTGAAACCCACCCGAATCGCTCATTAAAGGCAGATTTAAACTAGCATACTGATGTATCCCACCCGCCTTTTCAATCACCTCAACCCCAGGATGAGTCACCAAATGATAAGTATTAACAAAAGCCACTTGTGTGCCAATTTCTTTTAAAAGCGATGGTAAAATGCTTTTGACTGTCCCTTTTGTTCCAACAGCCACAAAAGAAGGTGTTTTTATTTTTCCATGAGCGGTTACAATCTCTCCCAACCTCGCCCTTGACCCTCTTTTTTTTGATTGATATAATTTTTTAAATAACATATTTTGATTTATCAAAAATGTCTAAACTTCTTTTATCACTAATTTTAATATCAATAACAACAAGTATTATAATATTTAGTCTTATATTATCATATGAAAAAAACAATAATCAAAAAATAGCAAAAAATAGTCACTCTCAAAACTTCTATATTACTCCTACCCAAACAATCACACCAACAGATATTTTAATTTCTTCTTATAATAAAAACCCAAATACCACAAAAGGATTAGAAAATTGTTCTCCAATTGTTAATGATAATCTAATAAAAGAAATCTCTTCCGACTTAGACAATGACAGTAAAATCGAGTTAATAAAAATATATGGTAAAAACGATTGTCAAGACGAAAAACCAATTTCGATAAAAATTTACGAAAAAGAAAGTCAATGTTATATTGAAAAGTATACTTATCCTGAAGAAGAAAAAACCTCATACAGTTATAGAAGCCATGAGTTTAATCTTCTTCAAAAAGCAGAGATAGTTGATAATTTCTTAAACGAAAATAAAAAAGCTTTATTGGTTGAAGGAGCCGTCAACGCCTGCGGCTCAGGGTCAGAAATATCTCTAATTTTTATTACCAAGGACAACAGAGGATTTAATCTTATTAAAGGACCGTTTATCTCTGAAATCGACTTTTATATTCTTCATCCTCAATTTCCAGGAAAGTATATTCTAATTGGTGAGGCGATTTGGGATCAGGGAGAATCTCATTTTGATGTTCATCGTTATCGACTGTTTGTTTATAAATACGATAATAATCAATATAATAAAAAAGAAATTTTAGTCACTAATAGAAAATATGCTAATGACGAGAATACTGATTTTCAAAATTTTCTTAACAAATTAACTAATATTTTCGTCTCGGAAATCGATGAAAAAAATATGATTGAAAATTTAAGAAAAAAAGTTTCTAAACTTCAACTTTAAAAAGATTCAAATTATCAACATCGCATCACCAAAAGAATAAAAACGAAAATCGTTTTTTATAGCAATATTATACAAATCAATCAAATGTCTTTTTGCTCCTTTATATTGTAAAAACGCCTCAACTAACATCATAAGCGATGACT
>Ga0308406_1001329_pt1 | contig 9515 bp, 7 predicted proteins | sample HotsprSampleMSe1_FD_203474 | JGI IMG/M metagenome (GOLD analysis project Ga0308406, IMG submission 203474) | Hot spring phototrophic mat microbial communities from Mushroom Spring, Yellowstone National Park, Wyoming, United States - 20060911_MSe1 ...
TTCATTATCCTCAACAAAAAAAAGAAAAAATCATCGATACCATTATAAATGAAGTTTGCTTAGCATTAAAAAGTTTGCACGAAAATAATATCATTCATCGAGATCTAAAGCCAAAAAATATTCTTATAAGAAATAAAGAACCATTGAATTTGGTTTTGATCGATTTTGGTATATCTAGGACATTAGACGAAGAATTGTCCATAATAGTGTGTTTGAAGGTGAAATTACAAACGCAGACTTAAGAAAATTAACAGATGAGTTAAGAGAAGTTTTAGTGTATAAGTTTAGAACTAGAAAATATTTTGAAAGAGAATCTATTGGAATTAAAAAACCATTTTCTGATGAATTTATTGTTTAAATTTATAAGTCAAAAATGTATTATAATATGATAAGGTTTTATTGGAGGAAATTTTAAATTATGTTAACTGCAATAAAGGATATAGGGGATATTATACTAAAAGAAGAAAATAAAGATCCTGTTGATATCATAGTAGAAAATCCTGCTATAGAAAAAGTGTTATCGATAGAATTTGACAAAAACTTCAACTATCAAAAAGTAGAATTGAGCGATTTTGATAATAATAAAGTCGGGATTTATTTGTATAGAAGAGGATCATCAAATGGACCTGATATTACGCCGACGTCAATAACTAAGAAGAAAATTAAGAATAAAATTAAGAAAAAAATAGATGATATTATAGATGATATTTTAGAAAAAACATTAAAGAAAAAAATCTTTGCTTGGTTTGAAAATCATCATAAAAGAAAAGAACTATTTACAGAAATCTACTCGAGCTTAAAATCTAATGAAGATAAAATAAAACAAGATATCACACAACAGCTTAAAAACGTTGAACTTAATGAAATATCTTTATTGATAACTATAAAAGTAGATAACAAATATATCGGAGAAATAGAAGAGTTTAGAAACTTTATGGTTGAATACTTTCTTTTTGAAAAAGTCAGATCAATCTCATCAAAAAATAAAGTATGCAGTATCTGTGGAGAACTAAAGGATGAAGTTTTTACAACCTCGGAAATTTACACTTTCTATAATTTTGATAAAGAATGTTATATCTCTTCAGGCTTTAAAAAAGAAAACGCTTGGAAAAATTTTCCAATATGCAGAGAATGTTTTTTAAAAATAGAAGCGGGCAAAAAAATCATTGAAGAAAATTTAATTTTTAAATTCAGTGAGCTTAATTATTACTTAATACCTAAGGTTTTAATAAACCCAGAAAACAAAGCAGTCTCAACAATTATAGAAATCCTAAAAAAAAGTAAGGATTGGGAGGAAAACTTTGCAGAAAACGAAGACCTTATACTAACCTATATATCAAAATATAACGACTTTATAGCTTTGTATTTTTTATTTCTAAAAAAAGATAACCAAGCAGAAAGAATTCAACTATTGATAGAAGATGTTATACCTTCAAGGATTAGGAAAATAGTTGATGCAGAAGAAACAATAAGAGATCTATTTAATAATAAATTTAATTTTACTTTAATATCAGAGTTTTTTAAAGATAATACAAACAAATTATTGTTTGAAGTAATAGATGCTATTTTTAGAGGTGGAAAGCTTGATAGGTTGTTATTATATAGAAAAATTTTGGCAAGTTTAAATTCCAAATTATACGAAAATGAAAAAAGCTTCATCAAAAAGATGAAAGATAGTCTTTCTGTTGTCAGGTTTTTTGAAGAATTAGGTTTATTACACTATGGAGGTGATAATATGAAGGAAGATAAGTTTGGAGAAATTTATGAGAAATTTAAAGGTTTAGATAATCCTGTAAAAAAGGGTATTTTCTTGCTTGGTGTTTTAACTCAGTGGCTATTATCCTTGCAAGCTTACGAAAGAGATGGAAGCACTCCTTTTGTTAAAAATTTGAAAGGTCTAAAGATGAACATTCAGGATATTAAAGGCTTACTACCAAAAATTATTGATAAGTTTATTGCATATGATAATCGCACTCAAGCAGTAAAAGAGCTTGAAAAGGAAATTTCAAAAAATCTATTATTAGAACCAAATCCTAAACTATCAATTGAAGAGATAAATTTTATTTTTGCAACTGGAATGGCATTATACGACGAAGTAAAGTCAAAACTTAAAGAGGAAGATAAAAACGAAGAGGAGGATAAAAATGAATAACTTATTAATCAAAAGAAGAGAAATACTCTTTATTTATGATGTATCCTTTGGTAATCCAAATGGTGATCCAAATGATTCTAATAAACCCCGCATAGACGAAGAAACAGGAAGAAATTTAGTCACAGATGTAAGGCTAAAAAGAACCGTTAGAGATTATCTTTTAAACTTTGAAGGATTGGAAATATTTGTAAGAGAAATACGTAATAATGAAGGAATTATTCAGCACGCAAAAGCAAGAGCAAAAGATTTTGAAAATAATCCAGAAAAAATTCTAAATGAATGTATTGATGTAAGATTATTTGGTGGTACTATACCAATAGAAACAGATAAAAAGAAAGACGGTAAAAAGAAAGACAGTTCCATCACATTTACAGGTCCGGTTCAATTTAACATGGGTCAGTCTTTACACAGAGTAAAACTTGAATATATCAAAGGAACCGGTGCATTTGCATCAGAGGCTAATAAACAGCAAAAAACATTTAGGGAAGAATACATTCTTCCTTATTCTCTTATTGCTTTTTATGGTGTGGTTAATGAAAATACAGCTAAAATTACAAAATTAACAGATAGTGATGTAGAATACCTTAAAAAAGGCTTATGGCTGGGAACTAAGAACTTAATTTCTAGGTCAAAAAATGAGCAAATGCCAAGATTACTTGTAGAAATTGTTTATAAAGAAGGCGGTAAGTACCACATAGGAGAGCTTCATAGATATGTTAATCTTGTCCCAGAAAAGTTAGATGAAGAAATAAGGTCTCCAGAGGATTATGTGTTAGATTTATCAAAGCTATTTGAAGTAATTGAACAAGACCATGAAAAAATAGAAAAAGTAAACTATTTGATCGATAGAAATCTCAAAATACAACCAAATATACCTCAGGGAAATGTAAAATGGGAAACAATAAAAATTTAAAATTCCTTGTTTTTGATATATGGGGAGATTTTGGACATTTTAAAAAGTTTTATACCACATCTTCTCCCCTAACTTTTTGTATTCCACCACCAACTGCTGTTTATGGAATTTTGTCTGCAATTGTAGGCTTAGATAAACAAGAATACCTTAAACATATAAACTCAAAAAATACCTTGCTTGGACTAAAAATATTAAATCCTGTAAGTAAAATTAGAGTATCATTTAACTATATTGACACAAAAAATTCTAATAGCTTTAATCTAATTAAAAATAGAACTCAGATAAAAACAGAAATATTGAAAAATCCTAAGTATAGATTGATTGTAAACCATGAAAATATAGAGTTATTTGAAGATCTGATAAATAAAGTAAAAAACAAAGAAAATGTTTACACAGTTTCGTTAGGACTTGCAAATTTATTAGCCAATTTTAAATTTGTTGGTGTTTTCGATGGGGAATTTTTACCAATCTCGGAGATTTTAAATTCTGTAATTTTATCTGCAAATGTACAGTCAATAGATTTTAAAGATGGACAAAGATATACTAAGGAAAAATTACCGATTAATATGTCTGTTGAAAGAATCGTTGATTCTTATAAAAATGTAATTGTTGAAACTCAAGGAAGAGAGATATACGGAAAATTTTCTAATTGTTATAAGCTTTCTGATGGAACAATTTTTAGCCCTTACAATATACTATGAGAGATACAAACATCTATTCCCATTGTGGAAAGCTTTTAGAAGAACATGTAGCTAATGTTATAAATCTGTCATCTTTAAATTTGCATCTTAAATCTGAAGAATTGCAAAAAGTAAATTTTATAACATCGTTTACACATGATATAGGTAAGGCAACACATTATTTCCAAGAATATCTAAAAGCATCTTGTAATGGTCTTCAATCTAAGAAAAATAGGCTAACTAACCATGCTTTAATTGGTGGTTTAGCTGGTTTATATTTATCTGATAAAGTTTTTGATTACGATTTTTATAAAATTCTTTGTTTTATCATTCCGAAAAGACATCATGGTGATTTGAATGATGTATTTAATGATCTTACTATTAAAGAAAATGAATATAAGGATTTAATAAAGCAAATAGATAGCATCAATAAAGAAAATTTTAACGCTTTTAAAATAAATCTAAAAGACAAAATCATTAATAAAAAGTTTAAGTATATAATTGACTTATTTGATTTAGACGATTTTAAAGATTTTGTATCTAATAAATCTGATAAAAAGCTTAAAAAATTGAAACTATCATTTTTAGAGTTAGAAAAATCAAAGTTAAATATTGATAGTTTTATTGAGACTATTCTATCTTATTCAATTTTACTAGATGCAGATAAATCAGATGCTGGAATAGGTTTAGATAATATTTTAAAATTAAAGTCTCATCAAGTAGATCTTTCAGCAAATATTGTAAACTCTTTTGTGTCTAAATTAAACGAAAACAAAGATTTAAAAATTAATGAAATTAGAAACAAAGCTTTTTTAGAAGTTCTTGATAAACAGATAGATTTAGATAAAAAAATCTATTCTTTAACTCTTCCTACGGGAACAGGAAAAACATTATTATCACTGATGTTTGCATTTAGACTTTATGAAAAAATTAAAGAAAAAGTTGACTTTCCACCAATTATAATATACTCTTTACCTTTCTTGTCTATTATAGAACAAAATTATAATGTGGTTGAAAAAGTATTGAGTTATTATTTTAAAGATGTAATTCCGAGTAGTGTATTATTGAAACATCATCATCTTTCAGAAATTTCTTACAGAGATAAGGAAAATGAGTATGATTTTGATACTTCAAGAGTGTTGGTCGAAGGATGGGAAAGTCAATTAATCATTACCACATTTATCCAATTTTTTTATACTTTGTTAAGCAATAAAAACAAATCTTTAAGAAAATTTAATAAATTACAAAATGCCATTATCATTCTTGATGAAATACAATCTATACCGGTTAAGTATTGGAAAGTTATAAATGATGTTTTAGTAAAAATGGCAGAGAAGTTTAACTTTTATGTTATCCTATCGACAGCAACTCAGCCGTTAATCTTTGAGCAAACAGAAGAAATAATAAAAAATAAAAAATATTATTTTAAATCTTTTCATAGATACGTTATAAATGTTGATTTAGGGGAAAAGACTATTGATGATTTCTCAGAAAATCTAAAGCTTGAGAATGACAAATCCTATATGTTTATTTTAAATACTATTGAATCTTCAAAGAAACTTTTTAACAAAATCAAGGGATTATACCCAAATAGAAATGTAGAATATCTTTCTTCTAATATAATTCCTGCTGAAAGGAAAAGAAGAATTGAAAATATAAAATCAAGTTTAGATAAAGGGGGAAAGATTATACTAATCACAACACAACTTATAGAAGCAGGAGTAGATATTGATTTTGATGTTGTTTATAGAGATTTTGCACCTTTTGATAGCATTGTTCAATCCGCAGGAAGATGTAATAGAAACGGGTTAAAAGATAAAGGTTATTTAAATTTAATAAAGCTTAAAGATGATAATAATAAGTATTTTTATACTTATATCTATGATTCTGTTTTATGTAGTATTACAGAAGAATTAATAAAAGATTTTTCTAATATTGAGGAAAAAGAGATATTCGATTTAATAAACCAATACTATAGATTGACAAAGGAAAGAAAAGTACAGGATAAAGAATTAATCGATGCCTTAAAATCATTAAAATTTGATGGAACTAAAGATGAGACAACTATTTCAAAATTTGAATTGATTAAAGAAAAAGCATACGAGTCTGATGTATTTATCCAACTTAATGATGATGCTGTTAGCATCTGGAAAGAATTTGAAGAAATATTAAAAATACCTAATATTTTTGAAAGAAAAGAAAAATTTAACACGTTAAAGCCAAAATTTTATGATTATGTAATTTCTGTTAATGTAAAGTCAAACACTCCTGAAATCTTTAAAGATTTTATGTATTTGGTTAGAAAAGAGGATATTGATGATTATTATGATTTTGAAACTGGATTTATTTTAAAATGATTTCTTAATGATTTAATTTAGGTGGATATTCTTGAGAAAAATCTGCTTATACAAAGAGATAATTTATACCTGCTTTTAAAGGAGCTTCTTATGATATTCTACAATTGTTTAATAAAAAGTTTTTAATCATACAAAAAATTATTGACAAGTCTCGAAAAGTTTGTAGAAAGAGTTAAAAAAAATCAACAGAAATAATTAATAACAGGAGAAAAAATCATGAAAAAAGCTTTAAGCATTTTATTTTTAATTGGTCTTTTAGCGTCTGGAAACATAGCTTATGCTCAGCAAGAGATTGATGCATGTAAAACCTTTAATAAAGCTAAGGATTATAAAAGAGCTATAGAAGCTGGTGAATTAGCGGTCAAAAAATATCCTGAAAATCTAAATGTATATTTATGCTTGGGAGAAACTTATTATAATGTTGGAGAGCTTAATCTTGCTTATGAGAATGCAAAAAAAGCAGAAAGCTTAACAGATAACAAAGAAGATTTGATGTATATTTACAATCTAATTGGAAATATTTTATTGCGTATGGGTCGCTTAGATGATGCACTTTTATATTCCAGTAAAAGTTTAAGCTTAGCAAAAGATTTAAATAATACAGATATGCAGTCTGCTGGATTAAACATTATTGCTAATATATATGAAAAAAGAAAAGAATTAGATAAAGCTTTAAGTTATTACGAAGAGTCTTTAAGTTTACAAGTAAATGAAAAAGTAAAAGCAGGTATTTATAACAATATTGCTATTATATATCACTATAAAGGTAATTATCAAAATGCTATTGAATACTTTCAAAAGGCTATCGAAATAGAAGAGAAATACGGGGATTATCATGGTGTTTCCATGAAAAAGTTGAATCTTGGATTTACCTTCAGCAAAATAAAAGACTATGAAAAAGCAGAAAAATATCTATCTGAAGGTCTTGAAGGTGTTAAAAAAGTGGGAGATAAACTTTGGGAAGCGACAGGTTATGGATATTTTGGAATACTTTATATAATTAAAGGAGATAAAGAAACAGCGAGAGAATACTATAATCGTGCATACAATCTTTTTAAATCTATCGGGGCGGAAGGAAATGCCCAGGAAGTTTTAAATGAGATAAAAAAAGTGTCTGGAAACATAGCTTATGCTCAGCAAGAGATTGATGCATGTAATACCTTTAATAAAGCTGGAGATTATAAAAGAGCTATAGAAGCTGGTGAATTAGCGGTCAAAAAATATCCTGAGAATCTAAATGTATATTTATGCTTGGGAGTAACTTATTATAATGTTGGAGAGCTTAATCTTGCTTATGAGAATGCAAAAAAAGCAGAAAGTTTAACAGATAACGAAAAAAATTTGATGTATATTTACAATCTAATTGGAAATATTTTAAAGAGAATGGGTCGCTTAGATGATGCACTTTTGTATTTCAGTAGAAGTTTAAGCTTAGCAAAAAATTTAGGTGATACAGATATGCAGTCTACTGTATTAAACAATATTGCTACTATATATCACGAAAGAAAAGAATTAGATAAAGCTTTAAGTTATTACGAAGAGTCTTTAAGTTTACAAGTAAATGAAAAAGTAAAAGCAGGTATTTATAACAATATTGCTGGTATATATTCCAAAAAAGGTGATTATCAAAAAGTTGTTCAATATTACCAAAAAGCTATTGAAATAGCAGAGAAATACGGAGATTATCATCGTGTTTCTATGGTTAAGTTGAACCTTGGTAATACCTATAGAAAAATGAAAGACTATGAAAACGCAGAAAAATATCTATCTGAAGGTCTTGAAGGTGTTAAAAAAGTAGGAGATAAACTTTGGGAAGCGACAGGTAATGGGTATTTTGGAAGGCTTTATAAAGATAAAGGCGATAAAAAAACAGCGAGAGAATACTATAATCGTGCATACAATCTTTTTAAATCTATCGGGGCGGAAGGAAATGCCCAGGAAGTTTTAAATGATATAAAAAAATTAGATGAATCAAACTAACCATATCATCCCTGCTGGCTTGCGGAGGGTTTTTTCGTTCATACACAAAAACTTTTAAATCTTTCTCTAAAAAACATTCAAAAACTTCTTTACAATGTTTGCATAACCTTTGCCAATCAAAATTATTGACAAGTCTCGAAAAGCTTGTAGAAAGAGTCAAAAAAATCAACAGAAATAATTAATAACAGGAGAAAAAACTATGAAAAAAGCTTTAAGCATTTTCTTTTTATTTAGTCTTTTGGTGTCTGGAAACATAGCTTATGCTCAGCAAGAGATTGATGCATGCTGGAACTTTAACAGGGCAGGAGATTACAAAAGAGCTATAGAATTTGGTAAATTAGCGGTCAAAAATTATCCCAAAAACACAGAAGCATATTACTGCTTAGGAAGTGCTTATTATAATGTTGGAGAGCTGAAGCTTGCTTATGAGAATGCAAAAAAAGCAGAAAGCTTAACAGATAACAAAGCAGATTTGATATTTATTTACAGCTATATTGGAAGAATATCAAAGAGTATGGGTCGCTTAGACGATGCACTTTTGTATTACAGTAGAAGTTTAAGCTTAGCAAAAGATTTAGGTGATACAGATATGCAGGCTGCTGGATTAAACAATATTGCTACTATATATCACGAAAGAAAAGAATTAGATAAAGCTTTAAGTTATTACGAAGAGTCTTTAAGTTTACTAATAAATGAAAAATATAAAGCACCTATTTATAACAATATTGCTATTATATATTCCGAAAAAAGTGATTATCAAAAAGCTGTTCAATATTTACAAAAGACTATTGAAATAGCAGAGAAATACAAAGATTATCATCGTGTTTATAGGGCTAAGTTGAACCTTGGAGATACCTTCATAAAAAAGAAAGACTATGAAAACGCAGAAAAATATCTATCTGAAGGTCTTGAAGGTGTTAAAAAAGTGGGAGATAAATATTGGGAAGCGACAGGTAATGGGTATTTTGGAAGGCTTTATAAAGATAAAGGCGATAAAAAAACAGCGAGAGAATACTATAATCGTGCATACAATCTTTTTAAATCTATCGGGGCGGATAGAGATGCTCAGGCTGTTTTAAATGAGATAAAAAAAATTAGATGAATCAAACTAACCATATCATCCCTGCTAGCTTGCGGAGGGTTTTCTCGATCATACACAAAAACTTTTAAATCTTTCTCTAAAACATTCAAAAACTTCTTTAAAATGTTTGCATAACCTTTGCCAATCAAAAGAATAATTTTATAATCAGGATATTTTTTATATGTATTTTGTATGCTATGACATAGTCCTGGGAAAAGAAATTAGAACATTTGATGGTCATAATAGTTCTGTTGTATCGATTGTTTTTTCTAAGGATAATCGATTTATGATCATTGCTACATCTGGTAGTTTTGATAATACAATTAAATTGTGGGATATTTTAACCACAAAA
>Ga0308406_1001330_pt1 | contig 9514 bp, 8 predicted proteins | sample HotsprSampleMSe1_FD_203474 | JGI IMG/M metagenome (GOLD analysis project Ga0308406, IMG submission 203474) | Hot spring phototrophic mat microbial communities from Mushroom Spring, Yellowstone National Park, Wyoming, United States - 20060911_MSe1 ...
GCGGGCAGCAATTGCCCAGAACATCCTGGGAAGAGATGAGAAACCTGCAAGTTAGAGTGCCGCAGGGAAATGACTTGATAAGTATTGTTAATGAAATCAAACGACTTCAAACTAAAATTGAATCCGCCCGCAAGATCATTGCCTCCGCTCCGGCACAACGGCAGGCGGTGTTGCAAAAGTATCTGTAACCTGTGCTTCCAGCCGACCGCTTTGCTCGCCGTTGTTGTTACTTTACTTATAAAAAAGAGGCATTCGTATAGTAGCCCATTATGCATAAATACTTAAGGAGAGGTTACTCACAGTGCAGTTATTATTATAAACAGTAATTTCTATATAAATAATTTTTAATACTTTTGTAAAATTAATCTCTCGTTTTCATTCTCCATCGCGCTTCCCATCTACCTCTTGAGTATGAGTGAAGGGCATCATCCCCAACCGTGGACGTTAGCGAAGCATTTTGCTAGTCGCTGGCTGGAATCGCCAAGCGCAGCAAAACTGCACTACGTGCAGCGCCTCTTGGAGGCTGTCTGGAGGCAATATTTTGTCGAGAAGACCAAGGAGCATTTAGAGACAGGGGTAAAGGGTAATGAGATCATGCTGGTGGAGGCTTTAGATGGCTTTGTCGTTACTGGGAATATGAAAATATTTAATTTGCAAGATAATATTTCTTATTAATTATAAATGTAAATAAAAAATAGGATTTCTTATAATAAAATTTATTAAATATATATAAAAAATAGTTTTGCTTTCTCGTGTGCGAGTCTAAGCGACAGAACAGATAACCTGCGACACGCAATCCGAGCACGCTGAGGATTGACCTTGCCGAGTTGTAACGCACGACATAGGAACGATCAGGGATATAGATAACGGCATGGTAACCTTTCAGATCAGGGCGGCGTGATAGACACGCCTTGCTGTGAGCTGGCATGTGTGTGCGCAGGTACAAACTGAGCGAGTTAAGCACTGGCAGCGTTGACTGGTGTGCGCTGTCGTCAGCGGTTGCTTGTAATATGAATTAGCTGAGCACTATGCCGAGCGCTGGCTTAAGCGATACACTTCCTGCAGAGGTTTCTGGGAGCGACGCGCTGTATTTCATCGAAGACACGCGTCTATGCGGCAAGCGCACTCGGTAAGGGGTGATTGGGGTAGGGGTGCTGTTGCCCGACATTACCCGTGCCGAACTGGTCTGGATGCACATGAACGGCACGCCGTAGCCGACGGAGGTCTATCGGGGGTGGGTGCAGCGCTTGGTGAAGAGCAGGAGTGAGGAGGCGGCGTATTTGGCGGCGAGCTTGTGATAAGCAAGGTGAATTATCGACTCGACCGATAAAGTGTTTGATTGACGATGGCAAGACGCGACTGAGCGTCGTGCGCTCGCGGAGATGGTTAAGAAATATAAATCTGACTTTATGATAGTGCTATATTGGCCGCCTTTCTAATCACATACACAGCGTATAATAAAGCAGCAGCGATGAACTGCTCATTGGCCAGATACTATGCCAAGCGCTGGTTTAGCGCCCCGGACGAAGCGGATGTGCGCTTCGTGCATGAGTTTCTAGAAGCCCTTTTCGGGAGGAACGGGCTGTATTTCATCGAAGAGACGCGCCGTGGGCTGGCACGCAGCAAGCGCACTCGAGGAGAGGTGATTAGGGCAGGGGCGTTGGATGGCTTCTGCCCGACCGGAGATCCGGAAGAGGATCACATCATTGCCCATGCTGGACTGGTCTGGACGCACATGAACGGTGCGCCGTGGCCGGCAGAGGTCTATCGGGGGTGGGTACAGCGCTTGGTGAAGAGCGGGAGTGAGGAGGCAGCATATTTGGCGGCGAGCTTGTGGCCAGCGCGCGGGTTGATGGATGAGGTGAGTTACCGACCAGTGAAGTGCTTGATTTACGAGGGAACGTGGGATGAACGAGCCGAGCGCCGTGCGCTTGCTGAGATGCTTAAGAGACTTGACCCCTTGTTTGGCGTAGTCCGCGATCCGCCTGATCCATGCACGGTCTTTGTATACGATAGCTTAGTTTCTCCGGAGCAGTTGCCTAGTGATTATATTAAGCAGCGTGGGTTTGACCGCCCGATTTGTGGCTTGGTGAATCTTGACGACATAGAGAAAGACGAGGAAGTGGCGCAGCGGGTTCGAGCGGCGCTGACTGCGCCGTATTGGTCAGAGGGGGTATGCGAAGCGGCGATGTTTTTATATATGTCAATAAAATTTAAAGGTAAAATTGAGAGAAAAACCAATTATTTTTTGGAAAAAATATCAGAAATTATAGAAAAATCATTTTATAATTTCAGTGATAAACAAATAGAATTGATAAATTTTTATCTAGGCTCATCTGAAAATATAGATATTGAATTTTTAAGAAAATACATAAATTACTTACTTGTCATAGACAAACAGCATGCTATAAAAACGCCAGAATATAAGAATGAATACGCATTAAATTATTTTAAGCGGTATTTGATCAAAGGGATAGAAATAAAAGACATAATATTTGTTGGTTGTTATATCGCAGACATTATTTATAATTTAAAAAACTCAGGAGATGATTTCATAATTAAATGGTTAAATAAAAATATAGACCTTAAGACCTGTATTGATATGCTTTCTTATGATTCATACGAGTATATTAGAAATAATATTATAGAAGTTAAGAAATTAAAAGATGGTATTGGTTGTATAAAGACAATAATTAAAAATTGTTATAATTTACGTATAGAATATTTGACTGAATATATTTTGAAAGAATTTAAAATTTTAAACGCAGAAAATTTAAATTCAAAAAATTTTTTAAAAGATTCTATGGAACTTTTAGATTTATTAAAAACAAAATCGAAATATGTATATGAAATTTACAAATTTGAGTTATTAATATACGCTGGCATTCAAAAGAAATGGTCTATTAATTATTTTTATTATACTAATAATAAATTTATATATAATATATGTAAAAAAATATTCAAAGAATTAAAAGCAAAGTTTGAACCAAACCCTTCAGTTGAGGCGGGAAAAGTAATAGAGGCAATGATAAATCAAATATATTTTTATAATTTTCCAAATAGATTTGCAAAAGAAAAAACAATAGAAAATTTATTTATATATTTAATAAAAAGTAATTATTATTTAGAGATAAATCCCAGAGAAATAGAAATTTTAAGAAATATATTTATTAGGAATAGAGAATTTATAAAAGACAATAATTTAGATCAAAAGATATGCGAAATTTTACATATAAAATACTGGTCCAGTGCTTACTTAATTTAGGGTTGGTTATACTTGCTCTAGGCAACTTTCCGACAAATCTTTGTTCAAAAAGATGATATAATAGAATGGCGCGATCCGATGGCTTTGGGGAGATGACGTGTAGATAAAGAGCATGACTGATTGCAGTTGTCTCCCACACTATGCGCATTCTTGACCAGCACGTCAGTGAAAGCGCTGCCTGAGCAGGCAAGATGATCATCGGCAAGCTGGTATTGCGGAATGCTGGCTAAGCGCGGAGGACGAGCGCTTTGTGACACAGATCATAGAATCTGTTCTGTGAAGGAACATCTTGTACTTCATCGAGAAGACCCAAGCATACGCAGAACAGTGGAGAGAGGATGGTGAGGTTGTCCCTGCGGATGCCCTAGACTGCTTCGTCGTAATTGGAGAACCGGAAGAGGATTGCCTGATAGTGTATGCCGGCTACGCACATGAACGGCGCGCCGTGGCATAGGTTAAAATCTCAAGAAAATAAAATAGTTAAAAGGCGGTGGTGCACTTCGTTGCCTTGCTATGCCTGGTAAGCTTGTGCGTCGACGTGACGTATGAGGGTACGCTGCGTCACTGGTCCGTTTCTGGCTGTGCAGCGATGTCGTCGCCGGCCCCGGCGAGCTGCTCGGCTGTTTGCTCTCTGGGCTGGTCAGCGACCGCACCCGCCAATACTGGCTGTTGAGCCTGACCAGCTAAACCTCCTGGCCGTACCGTTGATGGCGCTGACTGGTCGCTGGAAGGTCGTCGCTTGCCTGATGATCTCATAGAACGAGTCGACAAGGCCATTCGCACGCCAGCGCGCGACGCGATGCTCTCGCACGTCATCTAGGTCACCGGTCGCGGCTGGGGCTTACGAGGCCATGGATCAGATCGGCGTGGTGGGTGGCCCGTTGCTCGTCTCACTCGTCTTGGTAGCTAGCGGCGACTACCGAACTGCGTTCGCCTGCTTAGCCATACTGTCCAGCCTGATGATCGCAGCGTTGATGACAGCGCAACGACTCTATCCGTGCCCCCATGACCTAGAGCGCGCTTCGCCGCGCCTGGCTGCGCAAGGACTACACAGAACATAACCTATCCGGCGCGGCGCTGGCCGCCGGCTTTGTCGAGTTCCCGCTGTTTGTATTTCACTTCCAGAGGACTCCCCTTGCCTCACCGAGCCTGTTCCCCGTCTTATATGCCGTAGCGATGGGATTGGGTGCTCTGTTTGCCCTGGTCTTCGAGCAGCTGTTCGACCGGTTCAGGTTGAAGCCCATGGCTGGCACAACGATCGTCAGCGCGCAGTTTGCGCTGTTTATCTCCTTTGGCGACTTGCCTTTGGCCATGGCCGGCATGGTGTGCTTGGGGGGTGGGCATGAGCACCCACGAATCTATCTTGCGCACAACGGTAGTAGCTGAGCTGATCAGTTCGGGGTGCGGCCTATAACATTGAGTATGTCCTGGCCTGGTTCGCCGGCAGCGCGTTGAGTATGACGCCTCTTCGCTAGCCGCCACACTCTTCTCCTTGCTGCTACAGGCAGCCATTGTGCTGATCTTTTTGCGCGTGGGCGCGCTTGCGCGTTAGCGGCGCTGCATGGACAATAGATGGTGGTGTGCAGGGTAGCCTCGGTCTTGATGTTGGGTGTACTGGCCTGGCCGTCGGTCGCAACGCCGGACGCTGATGACGCGGCGTGTCATGGATCGAGATCGCGCTGTCCGAACAGCACCTGATCAGCTAGAAAGGCCGGCGCATGGTGATGTCCACCGCAGTCTCCACAGGCAAACATGCGACGCCCACGCGGCGCGGCGCTTCTCGCATCTATCGGAAGCACCTCAGGCAGCGCATGCGTGTCCCCGGCTATGATCTGCCGCGCGTGCCTTACGTGATGTAATTCCGCGCGGATGGCTATACCTTGCACGGCGCGTATTGGCAAAACGTCTTTTGACGGCCCATGAGCACGGATGCGTCAACTCGCCGACGGGGTGCATTCACAGCTAGCTGATTCTCACGCGGAGGGCGCAGAAATAAAAGGCACAGCCTCCCTGCCGCCATCTTCTGCTGCCTAGACGCAGGGCGTCCAGAAAATCGCGTTGTCCCTATTGGTGGATACCCCGGATGCATTCATGGATAGGGGCAGAACGCTCTGTGCCGGCGACGGCGCTGCCATCGCCCACACTCTCACTTCGCTGACAGCACCGCTTGGTGGAAGGTTACCCCTGTTGGTGAATGCACCCGTGCAGTCAGGCGTCGGGGTCAATGCCGGCGGCGCGCAGATTGGCCGCCAGGCGCTCGGCGCGTTCTCGCTCAGCTTCAGCGCGTGCGTGCTCTGTCTCTGCTCGCTCTTTCGCAGCCTCGGCGCGCTCCTCGCCGGTCGGGATGATCACGCCGTCGCGGTCACACCAGCGCAGCCAGGGAGACTCGCAGCCCTGATACTCTCCGCGCCACAGCGTCACGCCCAGGCCGATGTCGTCGAACCATGCCTCATTCGTACGCACCAGATGACCACCTCGATACATATAAATGCGCAGCGGCTCGCTACCCTTCTGCTGCCCTGGAACATACACGATGTAGTGCTCAACCTTCATCCGCCCATAAATCCCCAACGTCCCGTCCTGCGCGTTTTCCCCACCATTGATGTTGGAGACGATCTCCACCACCACCGCCGGCGTTACTCCCAGATGAAGTGCGAACGGCTCATCTTCTTCCAAAGGTCAGCCGGCGGGATCACGTTCAAACTGAGGAACATGTCGGGGACGACCGGCAGTTGATGGAAGGCATAGAACACGCCAACGTTGCCTATAGCGATGAAGCGGCGTCCAAAACGCGGATGCTTCCAGGAGGCATCAACGAGTAGATGCGCCTGCACAGCAGAGAGGACGTTGGCCACCGGCCTGTCATCCTCCGTAACGAGGGTCTGCATTAGGCGTCAAGGTATGCCTGGCTGAGGCAGAGGAGGCCGTCACGACGACTTGACGCGGCGATAGGAGGCAAACCCATGCGCTGGACTTTAGCACTGGGCTGATAGTGCATGCGGGTGCATTCATCAATCACTTATTCCCCCCGCCATTCCCAGTTGTTGGTTAAATGGATAGTAGCCCCACCGCCGAACGCAGCACCTTGCCTGTTTTATCGGTGCTGCTACCTCTTGCTCCTGTAGTGCTATTAGGCGCTATGCGGTGCTGCCAGTAGCGAAGTTGTGTCATGGCGAGTGGTCCACTGTGCTTATAGATCTCTACCAGCTGATCTATCTCAGATTCCATCTCTTTTATCAGTTCTGCTTTCAGCTGCTTAGCTTCCATGCCCCCTATTCTTTGCCCCTATTGGTGAATGTACTCTTGCCGACGCGCACCGCGCGCTTGCTATATTTATTATTGGTCCCTGTTAGGTACACCTGTCGTCGTTCGTTGAACAAAAGTGAGGGATCGCCATGAGACGAGTGAACGATTCCAAAATTACACGGCGCAGTCTGTTGAAGATTGGCGTCCTGGGCGGCCCGCTGTTGCTGCTCAGACCAGTTCACGCGAACGCTGAGCCAACGAAATCCAGCCCAGCCATCCGCGAACCTGTGACGCAAGAGAGCAATCTCAAGTTTGGCCGCGTCTTCTTCAGCAGCGCTGTGGTGCGCGAGCAGGCCATCGCCAAGGCCGTGACGCTGCGCCGGCTGAGCGCCGACGAGGTCATCCCGCTCTTCGGCCAGGTCGTCGGCGAAGGGCCTACAACCCGTTCTGGCATCTGACCACTGACGGCTATGTGCATTCGTCGAACGTGCAGCCATGTGCTCAATCAGCCGTTGGCCGAGGTAGGCGAGGACGGCCTGTGGTCGGAGGTGACAGTCCCGCTGACCGAGGTGCGGGCGACTGCGAACTCGACAGCCAGCGTGCGCCACATCGTCTATTACGGCTGTAATTTTGTGCGTGGTGGAGGGCAGCGATGGCCGGCCCTGGTATTTGATCGCTGACGGCAACGCCGGCAACTACGGCCTGGGCCACGCGCGGGCGGAACACCAGCGCCCGCTGAGCCCAGAGGCCTTCGCGCCGATCTCGCCCGACGTACCGCCGGCGCACAAGCGCATCGAGGTCGATATAAAGGGGCAGCCCGTCACTGCGTACGAGTATGACTAGCCGGTGTTCACGGCGCGCACGGCAACCGGCGGGCAGTTCCGCACGCCGGAAGGGGTGCATAGTTTCGCCACTAACCGCTAAATGATATTTTATTACAAATAACAAACATGAATAGTTTATTATATTACACTTATAATTTTAAGTTTAATACTTTTGATAAATCAGTTGTGATACTTGCTGACTGCTTTACATGGATGAGTAGAGTAGGAGAAAATAGTATTCATGCTATTATTACCGATCCACCTTATGGTATAAAGGAATATGACCCTGAGCAGTTAGAGAAGCGCTTAAACGGTAATGGGGGAATCTGGCGCATTCCGCCATCCTTCGATGGTCATACCAGATCGCCATTGCCAAGATTTACTGCGTTAAATCCAAAAGAAATAAATTATTTAGAAGAATATTTCTATGAATGGGCTAAATTGGCGTTGAGAGTGCTGCGTCCTGGTGCTCATGTTTTCTTTGCGTCAAACGCTTTTCTTTCACAAGTAGTGTTTAGTGCTATCATAAATGCTGGTTTAGAATTCCGCGGGCAAGTTATTCGGTTAGTTAGAACACTTCGAGGTGGGAATAGACCTAAGAACGCTGAAAACGAATTTTATGATGTTTGTTCAATTCCACGAGGATGTTATGAACCTTGGGGTATTTTTCGGAAACCTATTCCAAAAGGAATGACAGTAAGCGAATGTCTTAGACGCTTCCAGACAGGCGGCTTACGCAGGAAACCAGATGGTAGACCATTTGAAGATGTTATTGAAAGCGAACGTACGCCTAAAAGAGAACGCAAAATTGCAGATCATCCCAGTTTGAAGCCGCAATCTTTCATGCGACAGATAGTATATGCTTCTTTACCGCTCGGTGAAGGAATATTGCTTGATCCTTTCATGGGCTGCGGTTCTACCATTGCAGCAGCTGAATCTGTAGGATATTTGGCCATTGGCGTTGAAAAATACGAAAAGTATTACTCTTTAAGTTTGAAAGCTATACCAATACTATCTAAATTGTAATTTCTATTGATTATATCTATACACCCAATTTTTCTTTAATTTAGCTATTCCTCTTTGGTTAATACTTGCAGTAATTGTTCGACGACTACTATCTGATCGTCCGGCAAAGTTCCAATCTTCCTTATCAAGCTTAGCAGCGTAAACGCCTTTAAAACAGAAAGGCTTATAAGCCTTTCCTTTGATTATTTCATTGGAGCTAATGCTATCAAAATGAAATACTATGAGCCAGACAGATTCTGGATTGTGTCCTTGCCAACCACTCGGTCTTCTTGAACTTTTTACTTCTATTCCCTCTTTAGTATACTGTACAGCATCGTTGGTAAACATGCCTTTTGGAATTAAATCTGGATGACCATTATGGTATTTATTTTTTACAAGATAATTACAGTATTGAGGTATTCGAGCTATAATAAATTCTCCTACTATACTACTAAAATTAGCCGGCATTAAAAAGGTTTCAAGTGGAGAAATCTTTGCAGAGTCAAGTTTCTCATTTATAGATTCTAGAAAATTTATAAAATCTTGCATAGCTTGAAATATATGATTTATTTCTAAATGATAAGGCAATTCACAGTTCTTATTGAAATTTTTATAGTCAATAGGTAATGTATACTTATACATAGCTTGTAAGCTGATAAAACTAATGGTTTATGTAATGATAACTTAGTGCTGTTTGAATCATACTATTTATAAAAGATATTAACTGATAGTAGTTTAAATATGTTAATTTAGATAAGAAGTTAAGGTATCTTTGATAAAGCGAGCATATTAGACTGTTTTAATGTGAGTTCAGATTAACCGGCTAAGGTAAGCAGGTTCAGCAACAGCTTCTTCGGCTGTGGTAAACTATTAATTGGTACTCTGTTGGAGACTTATTAGATTGTCAGCACGAGTTAGAACCCCTTCTTGACCTCACGCAAATCTAGTCGGCATCATTTCCGTTATATATCCGCGTTAGATTTCGCTTTGAACTGTATATCTCTAGAGAACTAATATTTCGCACCCAGATGGTTGACTGGTAGCTTCTCACTGCGCGCAATCCGAGTGCGTGCCTTCAGTCATACCTAACGTGACGTGAGTTCGGATTAACCGGCCAAGGCAGCTAGATTGAGCGACGGCTTCCTCGGCCGGTGGCAATATGCGATTAGCCCGC